>ERZ825896.4723-NODE-4723-length-10073-cov-3.099820_pt1 | contig 10073 bp, 7 predicted proteins | sample MGYA00519858_ERZ825896 | MGnify/ENA primary metagenome ERZ825896 (study PRJEB31778, sample SAMEA3449214) | human gut metagenome | biome: human gut; feature: human-associated habitat; material: faeces | place: United Kingdom | collected 2010/2012 ... | reverse complement strand
AGGCATCCCGTACTGTCAATGGTTGACGGGGTGTATAGGGCGGCTATATCATAGTGCGTAGGGGAGGGGCTCTGCCCCTCCCGCTTATCCCAACAGCAACAGCGGATACTACATGTATCAGGAACTGGACAGGAATTGGGAGCTGACCACCATATACACATCAGAGATCATCCTCGATATCGGTTCGCTGCAAGATGTGTTTGCTCCGCCTGCTTTAAACGACGAAGCTTGAACGGCGCTCGCGGGAAGGACAGAAAACATAAAATATTTCACGATAAACGTTAAAAAGCACTTGACAGCGCCATCTGGTTCTCCACGCTGGCGGCCATCTGCGAGGTGCTGCACTGTCAGCTCGGCGACAGTCTGGAATACGACCCGGAGCCGGCGGAAGAAAAATGATAACAAAAAGCATGGCGACAGCCTTGCTTTTTTGTTTACTCTACCGTTGGTCGTGAAGTGGTTTTTCGCGGGAAATTTGCTTGACAAAAGGGAACGCTCTGGTATAATAAGTGTACCAATTGTCTTAGTACAGTTAAAAAGAAAAAATGTAAAAAAGAGGGAACATTTTCCGGCGCGGAAACGTCTATACATATATGGATAAAAAGCGCTTACTGGAAAAATAATTGCAAGGAGAAACAGAATGAAAAAAATTGCTGTTATTGCGCTGGCCGCCGTGATGCTGCTGTCCACGCTGGCGGGCTGCGGCGCCAACGCGGAGGGCGAGGCCTCGGTGCAGTCTGTGTCCATGATCTGCGGGCTGGGTTCCACCGGTCTGGTGGATCGCTTTGCCGGCATGGTCACGGCTCAGAGCGAGACGCAGGTGAAAAAGGACGATAATGCCACGGTGGACACGATTCTGGTGAAGGTAGATCAGGAGGTCAAAGCGGGCGACGCCCTGTTTACCTATGACATGAGTCAGGCCACGCTGGATCTGGAAAAGGCCCAGCTGGAGCTGGACAACCTGAAAAACGAGTTGGAAAGCAAGAAGCAGGAAAAGGAGCAGCTGGAAAAGGACAAGAACGCCGCCAGCAGCGACGACCAGATGCAGTACACGCTGGAGATCCGTCAGGTGAACGCCGACATCCTGCAGAAGGAGTACGATATCTCCGTCAAGGCCAAGGATATTGAAAAGCTCCAGAACACGGTGAAGAACGTGACGGTCACTTCACCGGTGACGGGCCGCGTCAAGTCCATCAATGAAAAAGGCGGCACCGACCAGACGGGCAATCCGCTGCCCTTCATGACCATCGTGGAGACCAGCGGCTTCCGGGTCAAGGGCTATGTCAACGAGAATAACGCCGGTACGCTGACGGAGGGCACCGCCGTGGTGATCCGTTCCCGCGTCAGCGACCAGACGTGGAAGGGCACCATCTCCATGATCGACTGGGCCAACGCCCAGCAGAGCAATCAGAACAGCTATTACGACAGCGGCAGCGACGATACCTCCAGCTCCAGCAAGTACCCCTTCTATGTGGAGCTGGAGAGCAGCGACGGTCTGCTGCTGGGTCAGCATGTGTACATCGAGCCGGACTACGGTCAGGACGCGGAGCAGGACGCCAACACCCTGAAGCTGCCTGCCTACTACATCAACGACGCGGATTCCTCGCCCTGGGTATGGGCCCAGAACAGCAAGGGCAAGCTGGAAAAGCGCAGCCTGACGCTGGGCGACTATGACGCGGAGATAGACGCCTACGTGGTCACCGACGGCCTGACGGCCGACGACTATATCGCCTTCCCTGACGAGAGCCTGAAGGCCGGTATGACCTGCGTCACCTATGACGAGAGCACCTTCGATCCCAGCGCGGGTGGCGGCGACATGGGTGATATGGGCGATACAGGCGACATGGGCGACATGAGCGGCGTGGACGGCGCGATGGACGTGATGCCGGAGGACGGCACGGACGGCGCGGTTGGCGTGATGCCGGAGGACGGCGGCGCCGCGGCGCTGCCCGCCGTGGATGACGGCGCAGTTGCGGAGGGTTGAGCATGATCTTACAGATGCGCGATATTTGCAAGGACTATCCCATGGGCAAAACTGTGACCCGCGTATTGAAAAACGTGAATCTGGACGTGTCCGAGGGGGATTATCTGGCCATTATGGGGCCTTCCGGCAGCGGAAAGACCACGCTGATGAACCTGATCGGCTGTCTTGACGTGCCTACCAGCGGCAGCTATCTGCTGGGCGACCGGGAGATCACCAAGTGCTCCGGCAAGGAGCTGGCGGACGTGCGGAACAAGGAGATCGGCTTCGTGTTCCAGTCCTTCCACCTGCTGCCCAAGCTGACGGCGCTGGACAACGTGGCGCTGCCGCTGCTGTACGGCGGCGTGAAGAAGGAGGAGCGCCGTGAGCGTGCCCGTGCCGCGCTGGAAACGGTGGGGCTTTCCGACCGGGTCGACCACCGGCCTGACCAGTTGTCCGGCGGACAGTGCCAGCGCGTGGCTATCGCCCGCGCTATCGTGGGAAAGCCCCGGCTGCTGCTGGCCGACGAGCCTACTGGCGCGCTGGACAGCGCCAGCGGCGCACAGGTGATGGAACTGTTCCAGCAGCTGCACGCCGACGGCTCTACCATCATCATGATTACCCATGACCGAGGCATTGCCCATCACGCGGACACCATCATGACCATCAAGGACGGCATACTCAGCGGAGGAGAAAACGATGAATAAAACGGTAAAGCGGGCGCTGCTGATCGCAGGCGGCGTGGTGGCGGCCTGCGGCATTATCTGGGGCGGCCTGACGCTGGCCCGCAATGCCCAGCGGGGCAATGTGGATGTGTACGCCGTGTCGGATTTCGCCATGACCGACTACTGGGGCGATACCTCCCAGACCAGCGGCATGGTATCCACCGATAAAATGCAGAAGATCTACCTCTCCAGCACCCAGAAGGTCAGCAAGATCTATGTGGAGGAGGGGCAGACCGTCAAGAAGGGCGACAAGCTGCTGAGCTACGATACCACGCTGACCTCGCTGGATATCGAGCGGGCGGAGATCGACTATGAGAAGCAGAAGCTGGCCCAGAAGAACGCGGAAAAGGAACTGAACCAGCTGATGCTGGCGCAGGATCAGGAAGCGGTGGATAAAAAGGTCGCCGAGCTTCAGGCACAGATCGACGTGCTGATCGGCAAGAACCAGCAGGATTGGTATGATAAGAACTCCAAGCCCATCGAGTCTGTTGCCAAGCTGGAGGACGGAAAGAAGGCGCCCCCCCTGCAGGATCCGCTGGGCGACGGCACGGTGAGCGACGGCTCCAAGGCAAAGCCCTATTACTTCAACTGGAACACCGGCGACGCCCTGTCGGCGGAGAATCTGATGAAGCTGCTGCCTGACGGAGAAAGCAGCGCCTATGTGGTGCTGGTGATCCGGCAGAACAATAAAACGCTGGAGCAGGTCAAGAACTGCATCGGCCTGTATCTGGTGCAGACCACCGCTGACCAGCCGGTTCAGCCGGTGGATCCCGAGCCTACAGAGCCTACCGACCCCACGGAGCCCACTGAGCCGACGGAGCCCGTGGATCCTGTCACCCCGGTGACGCCGGTAAAGACGCTGAGCTTCTACTATGAGGCTCTGCCCAGCATCGCCCAGCAGGAGCCGGACGGCGTGGACGATCAGGTCAAGGCCTTGCAGGCGGAGATCAACGCCTTGCAGCAGGCGGTGGCCTATCCCAAGGAGGAGCGGACCCGGAGGATCCGCGACAAGAACCAGGAAATCGCCCAGCTGGACGTGACCATCAAGCTGGCGGCGGTGAATCTGGAAAAGACCAAGAAGGAAGTGGGCAGCGATACCGTTTACAGCGAGCTGGACGGCACCATCAAGGCAGCTCTTGACCCCAACAGCCCCGACTTCACCAATGACAAAGCGGTGGTGGAGGTTTCCGGAGGCGGCGGCTACTACATTGACGGTGCCCTCAGCGAGCTGGAACTGGGCACGGTCAGCATCGGCGAAAAGGTACAGGTCAACTCCTGGATGACCGGCGCCAGCGCCGAGGGCGAGATCGTGGAGATCAGCGACTATCCCACCGACAACGCCAACTCCTGGAGCGACGGCAACAGCAACGTGTCCTATTATCCCTTCAAGGTGTTCGTCTCGGAGGAGGCCGACCTGCGGGAGGGTGATTATGTGGATATGTCCTATCAGAACAGCACCGGCAGCGCTGACGGCAACACCCTGTATCTGGAGAGCATGTTCATCCGCACTGAAAACGGCAAGAGCTACGTGATGGTGCGGGACGACAACGGCAAGCTGGAAAAGCGCTGGGTGCAGACGGGACGCAACCTGTGGGGCAGCTATACCCAGATCCGGGGCGGCCTGACGGTGGATGATTTCGTGGCCTTCCCCTATGGCCGCAGCGTGGTCGAGGGCGCCGGCACCACCGAATCCACGCGGGATAAGTTCTACAGCGGCATGTAAGGAGGTGCGCGGATGCTGGAAAATATCAACCTCGCCTTTCAGGGCGTGTGGAGCCACAAGCTGCGCTCCTTCCTGACGATGCTGGGCATCATCATTGGCATTGCCGCCATCATCACCATCGTGTCAACCATCAAGGGCACCAACGAGCAGATCAAGCAGAACCTGATCGGTGCCGGCAACAACGTGGTGAATGTGACGCTGATGCAGGACAATAACCAGATGGATTTCTCCTATAACGCAGTTCCGGACGGCATCGCCATGATCACCGCCGACATGCGGGACGAGATCGACAAGCTGGATAAGGTGCAGGAGGCTTCCCTGTACTACTCCCGCAGCTGGGCCGACGGCGTGTATGTGGGCAACAGCTCCTTCAACGGCAATATTTACGGCGGCGACAGCCACTTCCTGTCAGTAGCGGGCTATATGGTCAACTATGGCCGGGGCTTCATCGACAGTGACTTTACCACCGGCCGCAAGGTGGTACTGATCGACGCCAACACCGCCCAGAGCCTGTTTCAGGGCCAGAACCCCATCGGCGGCACCATCGAGATCAAGGGCGAGCCCTTTGTGGTGGTGGGCGTGGTGAGCCAGAAAACCACCTCCGAGCCGGTCATCAACTCGGTCAACGACTACTATATGTACTCCGGCAACACCTCCGGCGTCATCATCATTCCGGATGCCTGCTGGCCCATCGTCTATCGCTATGATGAGCCGCTGTCTGTGGCGGTGCGTGCCACCTCCACCAACGACATGACCGAGGCGGGCAACAACGTGGCCAAGTACCTCAATGAGAATGTGGTGTCCACCGACAAGTGCAAGTATCAGGCCAAGGATCTGCTGCAGCAGGCCGCCGACCTGCAAAGCCTATCGGAGACCACCAACAAGCAGCTGATCTGGATCGCCGCCATCTCTCTGGTGGTGGGCGGCATCGGCGTTATGAACATCATGCTGGTATCCGTTACCGAGCGTACCCGCGAGATCGGCCTGAAGATCGCCATCGGCGCGCAGCAGAGCCGCATTCTCTGGCAGTTCCTGACGGAAGCGGCGGTGCTGACCAGTCTGGGCGGTATTCTGGGCGTGGCCTGCGGTATCGGCCTTGCCTATATGCTCAGCTCCATCATGGGAACGCCGGTCGCCATCAGTGTGGGCGCCTGCGCCGTCGCCGTGGCCTTCTCCATGGTCATCGGCGTGGTGTTTGGCCTGATGCCTGCTGTGAAGGCGTCGAAGCTGAACCCCATCGAGGCGTTGAGGAGAGAATAAAAAGACTGGCAGAAGTGCGAGGCACTTTGAAGCGCTTATACTTTTATCCCCCACTGCTCCGTCAGGAGCGGTGGGGGTTCGTCATTCCGCGTAGGGCAGCTGCCGATAGAAACCCGTAGGGGCGGACGACTCTGTCCGCCCCTACAACCGTTTACCGATACCCTGACGTATAGCATGTACAGCTTCCTTCTTTTGAAACAATGGCCGTTTGCATTGACGGGGGGACGGAAATGGAGTAAAATGTAGCATACGATAAAATTGGGCAAGCTATCGCCGTTTTTCGCGGCGAAGGCATGGTATAACAAGTCAGGAGGTGCCGGGAATGAGCGGTGATCGGCTGCGGCGCGGCGTGTGGGACAGTGCCTATGAATACTACGGCGCACATCCCTGCGACGGCGGCTGGGTGTTTCGTGTATGGGCGCCTCAGGCCCGCTGCGTGGCGCTGAGCGGAGACTTTAACGAATGGCAGCGCTGGGATATGCGCCGGCTGGAGGATGGCACGTGGGAGCTGGCGGTGGAAAACGCCCGGCAGTTCGACGGCTATCAATACGTGGTGACCCAGGGCGACGGCCGGGAGGTCTGGAAATCCGACCCCTACGGCTTCCATCAGGAGACACGGCCCTCCACCAACAGCAAGCTCTACGACATCGGCGGCTACACGTGGCACGATGAAAAGTGGCGGCAGCGCCGGGAGGGCACCCACCCCGCCGAGGGGTACGTGAACATCTACGAGGTGCATCTGGGCTCCTGGCGGCGGACAGAGGACGGCCAGGTGCTGAACTACCGGGATATGGCCGACCAGCTGGCGCTGTACGTCCGGGATATGGGCTATAACTACGTGGAGCTGCTGCCGGTGACGGAGTATCCGCTGGACGACAGCTGGGGCTATCAGTGCGTGGGGTATTTCGCGCCCACCAGCCGCTACGGCACGCCCCACGACTTCATGTATCTGGTGGACAGGCTCCACCGGGCGGGGATCGGCGTGATCCTGGACTGGGTGCCCGCCCACTTCTGCAAGGACAGCCACGGCCTGATCCAGTTTGACGGCTCGTGCCTGTATGAGTACAGCGATCCCCTGAAATGGGAGCATGAGAGCTGGGGCACCCGCGTGTTTGATTTCGGCAAGCCGGAGGTGTGCAGCTTCCTGCTGTCCTCCGCCGCCTACTGGCTGCGGGAGTACCACATCGACGGACTGCGGGTGGACGCGGTGGCGTCCATGCTGTATCTGGACTATGACCGCCAGCAGTGGCGGCCCAATCAGCACGGCGGCAAGGAGAATCTGGAGGCCATCGAGTTCCTGCGGCAGCTGAACCGCACCGCCTTTGCCATCGACGGCGCGGCGCTGATGGTGGCGGAGGAGTCCACCGCGTGGCCTATGGTGACCTATCCGCCGGAGGAGGGTGGTCTGGGCTTCAACCTGAAGTGGAATATGGGCTGGATGAACGACGTGTGCCACTATCTGAAGATGGATCCCTTCTTCCGCCAGCACCACCACCGGGACGTGACCTTCTCTATGGTGTACGCGTTTTCCGAGAATTTCGTGCTGCCGGTGTCCCACGACGAGGTGGTACATATGAAGGGCTCGCTGCGGGGCAAGATGCCCGGCGACAAGTGGCAGCAGCTGGCCGGTGTCCGCGGTTTCTACGCCTATATGCTGTGCCATCCCGGCAAGGTGCTGACCTTTATGGGCACGGAGCTGGCCCAGTGGCACGAGTGGGACTTCCGCAAGGCGCTGGACTGGTATCTGCTGGACGAGGAGGACGACTGCCGCCAGACCCATGAGTGCATCCGGGCGCTGAACCGGTTCTATAAATCCCACAAGGCCCTGTGGGAGAACGACCGGGACTGGGACGGCTTCCAATGGCTGGTGGCCGATGATAACTATAACAACGTGCTGGTGTTCCGGCGGACGGACCGCAGCGGCAAGTCGCTGGTGGCCGTTATCAACTTCTCTCCCGTGGCGGTGGAGGGCTATCGCTTCGGCGTGCCGCCCAAGGCCCGGTATGAGGAGCTGTTCAACACCGACGAGGAGCGTTGGGGCGGCAGCGGCGTCACCAACCCCCAGCCTATCAAAACGGAATGTATCCCCTCCCATCAGCAGGCCCAGTCCATCGCGGTGCGTGTGCCGCCGCTGGGCGCGGTGATCCTGCAGGGGAAAGGGAAGCTTATCAAACCATTGGACGGCCGCGAATAAGCGCCGTTCCCGGAAATCAGGAGGTGCAGCCACATGAAAAAAGAGTGTATCGCCATGCTGCTGGCCGGCGGACAGGGAAGCCGCCTGCATGTGCTGACCGGCGACATGGCAAAGCCCGCCGTCCCCTTTGGCGGCAAGTTCCGCATCATTGATTTTCCCCTGTCCAACTGTGCCAACTCCGGCATCGACACAGTGGGCGTGCTGACCCAGTACCGGCCGTTGGAGCTGAACAACTACATCGGCAACGGCCAGCCCTGGGAGCTGGATCGCACCAACGGCGGCGTTCACATCCTGCCGCCGTACCAGAGCGCCACCGGCGCCGACTGGTACAAGGGCACGGCCAACGCCATCTATCAGAACATCGGCTTTATCGACCTGTACGATCCCGATTACGTGGCGGTGCTGTCCGGCGACCATATCTATAAGATGGACTACTCCGACATGCTGCGCCGCCATAAGGCGGCGGGCGCCGCCTGCACCATCTCCGTGATGGAGGTGCCCTGGTCGGAGGCCAGCCGTTTCGGCATCATGAACGTGGACGGTGACGACAACATTACCGAATTTGCCGAAAAGCCCAAGGAGCCGAAAAGCAATCTGGCCTCGATGGGTATCTATATCTTCACGTGGGCCAAGCTGCGTGCCTATCTCATCGCCGATGAGGCCAGGGAGGGCTCCAGCAACGACTTCGGCAAGGATATCATCCCCGCCATGCTGAACGCCGGGGAGAAGATGGTGGCCTACCGGTTCGAGGGCTACTGGAAGGATGTGGGCACGCTGGACTCCCTGTGGGATGCCAATATGGATATGCTCGCTCCCGGCTCGGGTCTGAACCTGCTGGATAAGCGCTGGCCCATTTACAGCCGCACCCCCTCCTGTCCGCCCGCCTTCTATGCGGCCACGGCGGATGTGGGCAACAGTGCCGTGGCCAAGGGCTGCGACATTCGCGGCGAGGTAAAAAATACGGTCCTCAGCTACAACGCCGTGGTGGAGGAGGGGGCTCAGGTCACCTACTCCGTGGTTATGCCCGGGGCGGTGGTGAAAAAGGGCGCCCGGGTGGAATACGCCATCCTGGGCGAGAACTGCCGGGTGGGCGCCGAGGCCCGGGTGGGCGCCGCGCCGGAGGACTGCGACCCCGACGCCTGGGGCCTCGCTGTTCTGGCGCCGGAGTGTGACGTGGCCCCCGGCCGGAAGGTGAAGGCCGGGATCATGCTGAACAAACGAGGGGAGGAGCGGGCAAAATGAGGGAACTGCACGGCATCATTTTCTCCTATGAGAAGCGCAACGAGCTCTATGAACTGGCGGAGAAGCGGACGGCGGCGTCCCTGCCCTTCGGCGGGCGCTACCGCTGCGTGGACTTCGTCCTCTCCAACCTCGTGAACGCCGGGGTCCAGGACGTGGGCGTGGTGCTCCACGGCCGCTACCAGAGCCTCCTTGACCACCTGGGCAGCGGCAAGAGCTGGGACCTCTCCCGCAAGCGGGGCGGTTTGAAGATCCTGCCCCCCTTCGCCTATCAGCGGGCCTGGGGCGAGGTGGCCTTCCGGGGCAAGATGGAGGCTCTCGCGGGTGTTCGGTCCTATCTCCAGGAAATTCGGCAGGACTACGTGGTTTTGACGGAAGGCGACCTCGTGGCGAACCTCCCCCTCCAGGAGATCCTGGAGGAGCATATCCGGAGCGGGGCGGACATCACCGCCGTCTGCGCCGACGATTCGGACCCCGTGGAGAACGGGGCCTACTTCGAGTTGGACGGCGAGGGCCGCGTGGCTCAGGTCCTGGTGCAGCCCCATCAGCCGAGAGGCAAGCGGAGCCTGGAGACCTATCTCCTCTCCCGGGACCTCCTTTTGAAGCTGGTGGACGACTGCGCCAGCCGGGACCTCACCAGCTTCCGCCGGGATGTCCTGCAGGCCCGGCGGGAGGAACTGGACATCCGGGGCTGGGTCTTCCACGGCTTCGCCGCACAGATGCGTTCCGTCCGGGATTACTACGAGCGGAGCATGCGGCTGCTGGACCGGGACGTCCGGCGGGACCTCTTCTGCCCGGAGCGGCCCATTCGGGCCAAGAGCGCCGACAAGTCCTCGGCGTACCTCTCCCCGGAGGCGGTGTGCCGGAACTCCCTCATCGCCGACGGCTGCAAGATCGAGGGGACGGTGGAGGACTCCATCCTCTTCCCCGGGGTCACGGTGGAGAGCGGGGCCACGGTGCGGGGCTGCATCC
>ERZ825896.4706-NODE-4706-length-10106-cov-3.347528_pt1 | contig 10106 bp, 7 predicted proteins | sample MGYA00519858_ERZ825896 | MGnify/ENA primary metagenome ERZ825896 (study PRJEB31778, sample SAMEA3449214) | human gut metagenome | biome: human gut; feature: human-associated habitat; material: faeces | place: United Kingdom | collected 2010/2012 ... | reverse complement strand
GGTCAGCTCGGCCAGGGGATTGGTCTGATCCATGAACTGGGACAGCGGGCTGGAGCCGAAGAACTCCTTGATGGCAGCGGTGACGGGGCGGATATTGATCAGGGACTGGGGCGTAACAATGTCCAAATCCTGGATGGTCATACGCTCCCGGATGACCCGCTCCATACGGGAGAAGCCGATGCGGAATTGATTCTGGAGCAGTTCGCCTACCGAACGCAGGCGGCGGTTGCCCAGGTGGTCGATATCGTCGGCGGTTCCCACGCCAAAGGCCAAGCAGTTGAGATAGTTGATGGAGGCCATCATATCGTCCACAATGATGTGCTTGGGGATCAGATCATCGATGCGGTCCCGGATGATCTCCTTCAGCTCCTCGCCCTGATACTGTTCCAGCAGCTCCATCAGCACGCTGTAGCGAACCTTCTCGGAAATCCCGCACTCCTCCGGATCAAAATCCACGAACTTGGACATATCCACCATGTGATTGGAGAATACTTTTATCTGCCGCCCTTCCACATCGATGACAGCCTCGTTCACGCCGCGGTCATCCAGCTCACGGGCGCGCTCCCGGGTCAGAATCTCGCCGGGTTCGGCAATGATCTCTCCGGTGCGGGGGTCGGCTACGGGCAGCGCCAGCGTCTGCCCCGCCAGCCGGGACCAGATAGACAGCTTTTTATTAAACTTGTAGCGGCCCACAGCAGACAGGTCGTAGCGCCGCGGGTCAAAGAAGAGGGCGTTTAAAAGGCTCTCCGCGGAGTCCACCGTGGGGGGCTCACCGGGACGAAGTTTCCGGTAAATCTCCAGCAGAGCGTCCTCATAGGTCTTGCAGGCGTCCTTCTCCAGTGTCGCCACGATGCGGGGGTCCTCCCCAAACATCTCCAATATTTCAGGATCTGTCTTGGGCCCTACCGCCCGAATCAGGCAGGTCACCGGGATTTTGCGGTTTTTGTCGATGCGGACATAGAAGATATCCGAGAGGTCGGTCTCATACTCCAGCCAAGCGCCCCGGTAGGGGATAACGGTAGTGGCGTAGGTCATGGTGCCCGCCTTGTCCTCAGCCTTCGCATAATAAATGCCGGGCGAGCGGACAATCTGGGAGACGATGACGCGCTCTGCGCCGTTGATCACGAAGGTGCCCGCATTGGTCATCAAGGGGAAATCCCCCATAAAGATCTCCTGTTCCTTGATCTCCTCGGTCTCCTTGTTGCGCAGGCGCACCCGCACCTTGATGGGTGCCGCATAAGTGGCGTCCCGGGCCTTGCACTCCTCCACGTCGTACTTGGGGGCCTCGTCCATCATATAATCAATGAAAGAGAGCTCCAAGTTTCCCGCATAGTCGGTAATCGAGGCCACGTCTTTGAAGACCTCCCGGAGTCCCTTGTCCAGGAACCACTGGTAGGAGTTCTTCTGTACCTCCAGGAGGTTTGGCATATCCAAAATCTCCTGGTGGCGGGCGTAGCTCTTGCGGAGGGTCTTGCCGTAGTAGACGTCCTTGACCATCATCGTAGAAATAACACCTCGTTTTCTTTGTAGGCGATTCAAATACACCCCGTTATCAGAGGGTATTCCCCCGCCTCCCCTGCCTGTTTCTTCGTCATTTTGTACAAACAGTCTCACTCAGCCGTTCCCCGAACGCCCGGCTGCGTTGATAGATTGAAGCACTTTTCTCTTGCGCTTTTCTCTCCGTCATGTTACACTGTATCCACAGTGGGCGGAAAGTCGAATTCGCTCGTTCTGGGTATAAGAGCATTTAAGTATACCATGGCAATTCCCGGAAGTCAACCATTTTATGTGTGTGAAATCTGGAGAAATCCAGATTTTTTCTTTTTGTCAAGGAGGAGCCGATTTGATCGACCGATTCGTAGCCGCGGCGGCGCTGGCCCTGCTGGCAGCGGCAGCGCTGGCCATCCTGTTCCGGGAGGGCATCCGAGGCCGCCGCCTTCTGCTGTGCATCCTTCCTGTTGCACTTGCCTTCATACTGCGGTGGGCATGCATGGATCACATAACCTATGACTATCTGGACTTTCTCTCCAACTGGGCAACCTGGTTCCGGGAGCATGGCGGCTGGTCCGCAGTCAAGGACCCGGTTGGGAATTACAACGCCCCCTACCTCTATTTTTTAGCCGCAATCTCCTACCTGCCTGTAAGTGATCTTTACCTTATCAAGCTCTTCTCCATCGCCTTCGATGTCGTACTGGCCTGGGGCGGGCTGCGCGTGGTCCGTATCTTCTGTCCCTCCGGAAGTCCCCGGCCTGCAATTGCCTTCTGCCTTCTCCTGCTGCTCCCTACCGTAATGCTCAACGGCGCCTACTGGAGTCAGTGCGACTCGCTCTATGGAGCCCTTTGTCTCCACGCTCTGGCCTGCGCCCTGAACGGCAGGCCCAAATCCTCGGTTACGCTGCTGGCCATAGCCTTTTCCTTTAAGCTGCAGACCATTTTTCTGCTTCCGCTCTGGTGTGCCCTATGGTTCACTGGACGGGTCAAATTCCGGCATTTTGCTCTTTTCCCTCTGTCTTACTTCCTCACCATTTTTCCCGCCCTCCTGCTGGGCAAGCCCCTTGCCGACATTCTGGGAGTCTATTTCGGACAGGCGGCGGAGTACAGCGCCTACCTTACCCTCAACGCCCCCTCTGTATATGCCCTCATCCCTTATGGCGCTCAGGTTGACACCGTTCTCGCCTCCAGATTGGGAATCCTGTCCGCCTTTATCCTGGTCGCTGTTTTACTGCTGTTGCTGTTCCGCTTCCGAAGGCAGGTAAACACACAGCTTCTCCTTACTGCCGCCGCCATTCTGTCTCTTGGAGTACCTCTGCTCCTTCCCCATATGCACGACCGCTACTTCTTTCTCGCCGATGTAATTACCCTGACCGCAGCCTGTATCACGCCCCTCCGATGGCCCCAGGCCGCATTGGTTCAGTTCTCCTCCCTCAGCGCCTATGCCACTTACCTGCGCCTGGAGTACACCGCTCCGCTCCACTTTGGATCCATTCTTCTTCCGATGGGACTGGAAGCGCTCTGCCTCCTGGCTGCCCTGGCCATGCTCTGGATCACTCTGATCCGGCAGATCATCTCTGCAAAACAGCGGCCCCTCTCTCCCTGACCTGTTCGGATCAGAAAAAGTAGCGGCCTGAATTTCTCCGCAGCGCTCCCCCACACCGGGCCTCAACCTCACAGATCAGGATAAAGGCGGGAACCCGGTTCCCCGCCAGTCCGTCTTCATCTAGGTTCTCCACTGCCTTGAATCGGACCTCCCTCTCATCCCTAATGATAAACCGTCAGGGCTGGATGCTGCATCCGCTGGGTAAGCGCCGGGACACATCCACCAGGCGGGTCAGACGCTCCCAGGAGACCGGCCTGTCGCTGTATGCCCGGCAACTCTCACGCTTCGCCTGCAATGCATCAAAATCCATATCAATCTCTCCTTCTCAATATGCATTGATTGCTTTTTGTATTAATCAGCCAATAGATAACTATTTATTTATCTAATAATATCGCCGTGCGCCTGTCCACCAAAAAAAGTATCTGCTGTCCCAATTCCTTTTTCTGATATGGAATGTGCTGTCTATCTCAAACTATGACTGCATCTCCAGCAACCGAATCTACACAGCAAAACAGCGCCGCCCCCTCATGATATGTGAGACAAGGCGCGCCCCTTTTTCTCCTCCGGCCCTTGTGCCTATGCCCCTTTTGCGCTAAAATGGGAGACAGCTTACAAAGGAGGCCCGCTATGAAGTACACCCGAATCTCCCGCCTGGCGGCGGCGCTGCTTGCCCTGTCCCTGTTCCTCCCCACCGCCGCGCAGGCGCTGACAATCGAGGAGGCCAGAGCGCTGTTGACGGAACACTACATCGACACGGTGCCCGAGGATGTCCTGTCCCAGCCCACCATCACCGATATGCTGGCCGCACTCGGGGATCCCTACACCGTCTATTACAACTCCGAAGAATACGCAGCCTTCCTGGCCAGCATGGAGGATTCGATGGTGGTAGGAATCGGCATCTCATCCCAGGTCACCCCTGACGGCGTACTCATTGCGGCCGTCTTTGCGGATTCCCCGGCGGAAAAGGGCGGCCTGAAAAGCGGAGATCTGATCACTGCCGTGGATGGCGTTGCACTGGCCGGGCTGGACCAAGGGACGGTTACCGGCCTTCTGCGCGGAGAGGAGGGTTCTGCTCTGCGCGTCTCCTATCTCCGGAACGGTCAGAGCTCCACTGTCACGCTGACCCGGCAGGAAATTGTGATCCCGGCCACCACCGCCGAGCTGATAGACGGCCACATAGGCTATATCGACTGCGCTGCGTTTGGCTCCGAGACCCTGGCTCACTTTACCGAGGGCCTGGAGAAATATAGCGGCGAGGCCGACCGTTGGATCCTGGATCTGACTGGAAATGGCGGCGGCTCGGCACTGGCTGCCGCCCAGACCGTAGCCTGCTTCACCGGCCCCTCCTACACCGCCTTTCTCCAGGATGGCAGCGGTCAAATCTCGGTATACGCCCCTGATAACCCCGCTCTGACCCTCTATCCCGTCATTGCGCTCACCGACAGCGCCTCCGCCAGCGCTGCCGAGCTCTGCGCCGCCGCTGTACGCGACTTAGGTGCCGGTATCGTGGTAGGCTGGCGCACCTATGGTAAGGGAACCGCCCAGGTCCTCTTGGACGAGGACACCAACCCCGAGTATTTTCCGGACGGAGATGCCATGAAGGTCACGGCCTACCGCTTCTACTCCGCCTCAGGCAACGCCACCGATTCCATCGGTGTTATTCCCCATCTTCTGATAGACCCCAACCTTGCCGACGGCGTGGCCCGGCTGCTCTCCGCCCCGAACCCCAGCGGAGATACCAAGGGGCTGCTGCGCATCGACTTTGTATGGCGTTGGTATGTGGATCTGGATCAGGCCTTAAGCGAGGAGTTTCGTCCGGCTTTTACCGCCCTGCTGGAAGCCCTGCCTGCCTCGGTCAAAATCTGGGAGGGCACCGGCGGCTCCGATGGATGGGAACAGACTTCTGTGCCCGATCTGGCTGAGGCCCTGGGGCTGGAATATAAATCCCGCGGCTTTGCAGACACCTCCGATTCCCCTTACGCCGCTCAGATCGACGCCCTGGCCACGTATTTCATCGTGTCCGGCGCGGGAGACGGCATGTTTCATCCCGACAGGGCGATGACCAGAGCCGAGCTTTGCGCACTGCTGGCCCAGGCGCTGAATTGCCGGATGCCGGATGGGGAGAGCTATTTTTCGGACGTGACTGCGGGCTCCTGGTATGGCCCCGCGGTCAACGCTCTGGCTGATATGGGTCTGGTGTCCGGCACGGGGGACGGCCGCTTCCTGCCCGACGCCCCGGTCACCCACGAGCAATTCTTTACGATTATGGGCCGCTTGGCCCAGCGGCTCAACATGCACCTGGACAGCATCCAGAGCCTCCGCCCCGAGCATGCTCTTGAGGACGCGGCTTTTTCTTCCTATTCCGACTGGTCCAGGGCTGAGCTCTGGCTGCTGACGCAAAGCCAGACAGATGTGTTCGGCAACACCATCAGTCTTCTGTGGGACGATCTGTCTGCCATCGATCCGGCCGCCGCCACCACCCGCGAAGAGGCCGCATGTCTGGTCTATCAAATTTTGTCCTATGTTGGCATCCTGCCGGTATAGGCCGGCAGCTTGTATTCCGGTGTCCCCTGTTTGAACAGTCAAAAATGCCTGGTGCGCATATGCGCACCAGGCATTTTTTCAGTCGTCCCCTTCCAGGGCGTCCTCCAATTCCTCCAGCCGTTCCTCCTCTTTATCATTTACCTCTTCCACGAATTCTTCAATGTTCTCTTCCGCCGAGTCCTCCCAGTCATAGTCGGGCAGGTCGCGCAGGTCAATCCCCCGCTCCTCTGTCAAAGCGCCCAGGGCACGGAGCGACATCCCCGCCAACTCGGCCTCGTCCAGCGCCGGATCCCGTTCCCGCAGCCAGTCAATAAACACCTGCTTGCCGTAGCTGATATGATTCCGTGCCGCACGCACTCGTGCATCTTCAGGTACTGCTGAGGGAGATGGGACGGAGATCGCGGGCTCTGCAGATGGGGGAATAGAGGGGGCTGCGGGAGACACAGCCGGCGGAGAAGCGGGGCTCTCCGCCTGTGCGGGAGACTGCACAGGCTCCGGCTCCTCGTCATCAGGAGTGACTACCTGGGCCCGGCCATCCAGCAGGCTTTCAATATCGCCGGCTATTCTGCGCTGGATACTGAGGTTCTCATCCCTGCTCCCCCCCGAGGCCCACACTGTCACCGTACCCCCGTCGTCCAGCCATCCCTGCCGCACCAGGGCTCCCACAATCGCGTTGACCGCCGTATCCAGATCCATATGCTTGAGCTTCATATCCCCCAGCACCTCCTCCGCCTCCCCATTGAGGGGGCGGACCTCCAGTACCCGGTCGTAGCGGTTTGCCTCAATTTCCAAACTGGGGTTGACGTCAATGCGGATAAAGGCGGCGGGTGCAAAGTAGCTGTAGAGTCCCAGGCACAGCACTACAGCCAGGCAGGCACATGCCGCCAAAGCCGCCTTTTTTGTCCATCCGGCCCGGCGCCGCCGCTCCTCCTGCTGCGGAACAATACCGTCGGGCACCACCAGCGGCACGATCGGAGCTGAAGCAACCTTCTCACGGATATCAGGGGTAGAGCGCTCCACCGCCCGGGCCAGAGCTCTTTCAATCCCCTGATTGCTGATATCCTGCCTCATGCCCCCACCTCCTCTTCATTCGCCAGGATTTTTCGCAGCTTGAGCAGAGCCCGGCTGTATTTGGACAGCACAGTGGACAGCGGCAGCTCAAGCAGCTCGGCAATCTCCCTGTGTTTCAGACCGGTTACGGCGTGGAGCATCACAATCTGCCGCTCCTCTCCCCCAAGGCTCTTAATGGCCTGTCGGAGCACAATGACGTCGTCGCTGCTATCGCCAGGGTCAAATGCCAGTACCGGCTCGTCGAGGTCTCCAAGCAGCTCCTCCCGCCCCGCGCCGCGCTGCCGCGACCGGGCCAGATTGCGCACAATGGTAAAAATCCATGCCAGAGGCTTGCCCTGCGGCCGGTACAGGTGAGCTCCCGAGCGAATCTTCAGATAGGCGTCCATCATGACGTCCTGCGCGTCGTGGTGGTTGCGAAGGAGAGAGAGCGCATAGGCATATATCATCCTGTCTGTGGAACGGTAGAGCTCCTCAAAAGCAGGTCCCTCTCCCCTTCCCACTCCGGCCAGCAGTTCCTCCAGGCGCGGAGCCGGCAGGGCGCGGCGGGCAGCCAAGGCCTCCCGCTCTACAGTCTGCACAAATCCCAGCATAGGCACATGCCCCCTCTTCCTCTTGCTTCTAACAGTATAGCAAATGGCACTGTCTTCCGCAAGAGATACCATGCGCACAGAATACTGCCGCTCCTATAAGGATTAACGCATAGAGAGGCCGTTTTATTTCCCTGCCATAAAAATTGATACTCCGCTAATAATCCACCCCCATCTCCTCCAAAAAGCCGGGAATTGCGGGATTTATCTGCTGGGCGCGCCAGGCCACCACCACGTCCGAAACCGCATCCTCCCCCTCCAGCTCCCGGGCTGTCAGTTCCCCCTCTCCGTACCGCAGGCCGCAGTAGGGCAGGACAGAGATTCCCAGCCCTGCCTTGACGAACATGCAGGCGATTTCCAAAGTTGGGGCGGTGTACAGGATATTGGGATTAAACCCCCGGTTCTGGCAGAGCTGGAGGATCAGGCGGTGGACATTGGGGGTGACCGCCTGGTCCAGAATGATAAAAGGCTCCCCGGCCAGATTGGAAAATTCCACTTCCCGCGCCTGAGCCAGGGGTGCGTCGGACCTGCAGAAGAGGGCGAAATTGTCCTGATACAGCACCCGCCACTCCAGCTCGTCGGCCCTGGCCTGCAGGTCTACGCTGCGGGTAATGCCCAGATCCACTTCCCCGTGGGCCAGCCAGCGGTTCAGTGTCTTCATGTTGGTCTGGCGCAGATTGATGGCCACGTTGGGAAACCGCTTCTGAAACCGGTAGATAACCTTAGGGAAATCCCCCTTGCTCAGGCCGCCCAGAATGCCGATATCCAGCGTCCCGGCGTAGCCGGACTCGGCCAGCCGAGTCTTCTGGATGGCGCGGTTCAGCCCTTCCACCACCTCCTGAACGTTTTCATAGAAGACCTTACCTGCCGGTGTCAGCGTAACCCGCCTGCTGCTGCGGGCAAACAATTTCACGTTGAGCTCCCCCTCCAGGGCCGCGATGCTGTTGCTGAGGGCTGGCTGGGCGATGTAGAGCTCCTTGGCCGCCTCGCCGAAGTGGAGATGCTGCGCCACAGCGATAAAATGGGAAATCTGCTGAATGGTCACGACGATTCCTCCCTCTTTATCTCTCGCATTTTCCCTTTTTTCAGTATAGCAATCCTGGACGGATGGCGGGTGTAGAACCTGCAGCGTAATCAATACATTTTTTGTATCGCTCTATGGAATCCCCTCATATTTTTTCCGTATTTCACAAATCTCTTTTCCCGTGTTACGGTTTTGTTGTCAAAAAAACAAAGAGAGGAAGAGTGCCTATGAGCCTGATGATCAGCACCAAGAGCTTTCAGGGCGACGCCGGAACGGCGGCGCGCGCCCGGCAGATGCTTGTGCTGGCCAACCGCGTGCTGGCCAACCAGGGTGTGGTAGACGCCTATGGCCACGTCAGCATCCGCAACCCCGAAAATCCCGATACCTTTTTTATCTCCCGGGCCATGTCCCCGGAATTCGTCACCGAGGCCGACCTTCTGGAGCTGGATCTGGAGGGGGCGGTCGTCACCCCCGGCACCGCTATGAAGCCCTTTGGGGAGCGGGTCATCCACTCCTCCATCTACAAGGTCCGGCCCGACGTGCAGGCCGTCTGCCACGCCCACCCCCACGAGATCATCCCCTTTACGGCCTGCGACTTCCCCCTGCGCAGCGTGTACCACTCCAACTGCACCTTCTACGACGGTATCCCAGTCTACCGGGATCTGGAGCCCTCCTCCGGCCTGCACATTGTGACTCCCGCGGAAGGGGAGCGGATGGCCGAAACCCTGGGGGACAAGCGCGGGGTTCTCATCCGCAACCACGGCGTTGTAGTGGTGGGCGAGAGCCTGCCCCGGGTCCTCTATTCCTCCATCACGCTGCGGGACGGGGCCAAGATCCTCCTGAACACCCTGGCGCTGGGCCTGGAGCCCGGCTGGGCGGGCTGGGTCGAGAACGCGCTGACCTTCCTCGTCATAAGCTGCCCCTGCGCGCTGGTCATCTCCGTGCCGCTGGGCTTTTTCGGCGGCATCTGCGCGGGCGCGGCGTACACGATGGTGCGGAAACTGGGAGAGGCAGGAGAAAAGGGACCGGTGATCGTGCTGTTTTTCTCGGTATTTTCCTTATCCTTTTCATAATCCATCTTCCGCACACGGTACTGGACATCCTCAATCAGCTTACGGTTGGCTGAGATCACGTCCGCCAAAAGCCCGGCGATAAAGGTTTGAAAGCCCATCAGCAGCAAAACCGCCGCCAGGATCAACGACTGGATATGGCCGTTACCCGCCCCGTTTACAAAGAAGTACAAGAACCGCACGCCAATCACCGCACCTGCCAAAAAGACAATCGAACCAATCAGCGCAAAGGTCTTAAGCGGACGGTACATCAGAAAAATCCGAAACATTGTGGACACCGACCGCTTGATATAAGCGCCCATACTTTTAAACAGCCTCGATTTGCGAAGCTGGGGATTGGTTCGGATCGGCACAGACTCGAGCGCGATATTTTTATTGCCGGCCTGAATGATCGTTTCCAGCGTGTAGGTATAATGCGACACGACGTTTAACTTCATCGCGGTCTCGCGGCTGTAGGCGCGAAAACCACTCGGCGCATCCGGCACGCTAGTGCCGGAGACCACGCGCACCACAAAGCTGCCGAGCCGCTGCAGCTTCTTTTTTAAAGGCGAGAAATCCGCGGTCGAGTCGATCGGGCGTTCCCCAATCACCATCTCCGCGCCGCCGTCCAAAATCGGGCGGATCAGCTTTTCGATATCCGCGCCGCAGTACTGGTTATCCGCATCGGTATTGACGATGATATCCGCCCCAAGGCGCAGACAGGCGTCGATCCC
>ERZ825896.4703-NODE-4703-length-10110-cov-8.088414_pt1 | contig 10110 bp, 9 predicted proteins | sample MGYA00519858_ERZ825896 | MGnify/ENA primary metagenome ERZ825896 (study PRJEB31778, sample SAMEA3449214) | human gut metagenome | biome: human gut; feature: human-associated habitat; material: faeces | place: United Kingdom | collected 2010/2012 ... | reverse complement strand
AAAGCCCTTTGGTGGGGCGATGGGGCAAAGCCCCATATCCAAAAATGCTTAGACATTTGTTTCTTGAAATGTTCAGTTTGAACTTGACAGCCCTCTGCGTTGTTATTTGGGTCAGGCGGCGGGGGCTTCTTCAGCCTCATCGTCGTTCAGGAAGTGATACAGCTCGATCGCCGCATCCTTCAGGCGCGGCCCCGGGCGGGAAATCGCGTTGGAATCGGCGTTATAGACCCGGCCGTTCTTCACCGCGCCGATATCGCCCCAACCGTCGCGGCCCATGATCTCCTCCACGGCGGTATCGCCCATGCCCGCGATGGAGACGATGTAATCCGGGTTGCGCTCGATGACCTGCTCCTCGCTGACGGACTGCCAGCCGGAAATATCCGCAAACGCGTTGGTCACGCCGCACATCGTCGCCAGCTCGTCCATGAACGTGCCGCTTCCGGCCGTCCACAGCCCCCACTGGAGCGGGGAAACCTCGAAATAGATGGTCTTTCCGCTCTTTTCGCTCTTGGCGGCGATTTCGTCAAAGGTCGCCTGCATGTCGCCGATGAGCGCCTCGGCCGCGTCGTCCTTCGCCATCAGCGCGCCGATCATGCGGATGGCGGTGTACACGCCCGCGATATCGTTCGCGTCGCTGATGACCACCTTCACGCCGTTCTGTTCGAACAGCTTGGCCTGCTCCTCCGTCTGGGACATGTCGCTCATCAGCACGACCTGCGGATCGAGCGCCAGAATCTCCTCGATGTTGGTCTCCGCGCCGGATTGCACGACCGGCAGAGCCGAAATGGATTCCGGATAATCGCAGTATTTGCCGCGGCCGACGAGCGCATCCTCGCAGCCGATGGCGCAGAGGATTTCGCAGTCGGACGGGGTGAGCGCGACGATGCGCGTCGCGGGCTGATCGAGCGCGATTTCGCGGCCGTGCATATCCGTCACGGTGATTCCGTCGGCCAGCGCCGCGCCGCAGAGCATCAGCATCACGAAAAGCAGGGCAAAAAGCTTCTTGAACATTTCAAAGTCCCTCCTGAAATAAATTGCAAATGAATCGCGGGAGAAACAAAAAGTTCCTCCCTGAGGGACACTAAGCAGACCGGTTTTTTCGGTCGGATAGCATATCCCACCCCCAGGGGAATGATGATTCACGGTGTAAACAAGTCTCCCGGCTTGGCTTCGTCCTACTGGCGCGCCTTCCCGCTTTCGCAGTGGCTTATCACGTGTTCGTCGGCTTCACGGTTACTGGGATAGCTCGGAAATCGCATCCGATTCCTATGGCGCTTGCGCGCCGCGCATTTTGCGCAGATACACCGGCTATTCATTTGTGGCCTTATTATAACCGTTTTGCGCGCCCGCGTCAATTCGGTTTCACCAAATCCGCGTCCTTCGCGCCGCCTGCCGACGCTTGACAATTTTCCCCGTCTATGCCATAATATTTTTTGTTTCACAGAAGTGAAACGCGGCGGACAGAAGTCGGCTTCAACGGTTTTTCCATTTTTTGAAAAAAGAAACGACGATCACGAAGGCGTTGGTATGCCCTTTTGGAAAAAGGGGCGTTCCGCGCCTTTTTTGTCTGGAAAGCCGAAAACAATCAAAGGAGCTCAAACGATGAAACTTTCCAAGATTTTTGCGCTGCTGCTGGCGCTGTGCCTGATTTCCTCCGCCGCCTGCGCCGCCACCTTCACCGACGCGCACGGCAATGTGATCGAGCTGGACGATTCCCTCGAAGCGTATGCCGCCGTCACGCTCGTCGGCGCGGACAACGCGGCGCGTCAGGGCGAAACCAACCTCGGCGACCTGTGGGCGGACGCGCTGCGCTGGTTCGCCGTTTCCGGCGAAATCAACGCCGCCTTTGATGAGGACGACGTAAAGGCCGGAAACGACCGCATCGCCGTGGACGCGGATCACGTCGTCGCGCTGTGGAACGGCGGCAACCTCCGCGCGGATATCGCGGAAGGCACGTTCGGCGCGGAAGCGCTGGCCGAGGTGCTGCCCTTTCCGAACAAGGTCGCCGTCGTCTACATGACCGGCGCGCAGCTTCTGGAGACGCTGGAAGCCGCGTCTCAGGGGCTTCCCTACACGGCGGAAACCGCGGACGCCTGCGCTTCGCTGATGCAGGTCTCCGGCCTGACCTATACCGTCGATACGACGAAGGCCTACGACGCGCTGGAAGCCTACGGCGACCACTGGTTCACCGCCGGTTCCGTCTCCCGCGTGCGCATCGACGACGTGAACGGCCAGCCGTTTGACGCGGAGGCGACCTACGCCGTCGTCACCAGCAACGCCAACTTCAACGGCATGGATTCCTCCTACGTCCTCAAGGCCGCGGCGGAAGCCAACGAGCAGAGCGCCGTCACCACCGCCGTCGTGCGCGACGTGGTCTTCCGGTTCATCGCCGCCGAGCTGAACCATCAGGTCGGCGAGGCCTACGCCGCGCCGCAGGGACGGCTGACGATTCTGTAAGCCGCCCGCGCATCGGACTTGCTTTGAGCTTTAAGCGGCACGTTCAAAACCGAATGCAGATCCTTGCAAGCCCTTCCGTCCGGGGGGACTTGCAACACTCTGCACTCGATTTTCAGAAAGGGAACATCCATGAATTCACAGCTTGAAACCGTCGTTTTCGAAATGGAAAAGGCCGTGCGCGGCAAGCGCGGGGTCATCGAGCATATCCTCGCCGCGCTGCTGGCCGAAGGGCACATCCTGCTGGACGACATGCCCGGCGTGGGCAAAACCACGCTGGCCGTGGCGCTCTCCCGCGCCGTCGATCTGCGTTACCGCCGCGTACAGTTCACACCGGACGTGATGCCGTCGGATATCGTCGGCTTTTCGGTGTATGAGCCGCAGAGCGGTCAATTCGTCTATCACGAGGGCGCAGCGACGCACGCCAACCTGCTTCTGGGCGACGAAATCAACCGCACCTCCAGCAAAACGCAGTCCGCGCTGCTGGAGGCGATGGAGGAGCGGCAGATCACCGTGGACGGGCGGACATATCCGCTGGAAAAGCCCTTTGTCGTCATCGCGACGCAGAACAACGTCGGCACGGCGGGCACACAGTTCCTCCCCTACGCGCAGGTGGATCGCTTCATGGTGCGCCTGTCCGTCGGCTATCCCGATCACGACGCGCAGATGGCGCTGCTCCGGGATCGCCTTTCGGAAAACCCGCTGGACGCAGTCGAGCAGGTGCTCACGCGCGAAGAACTGCTGGCGATGCAGGCCGATGTGCGCGCCGTGCAGACCGGCGACGCGCTGCTCGATTACATCACCAGGCTGACGATGGCCTCCCGCGAGCACCCGAATGTCGAGGTCGGCGTCAGCCCGCGCGGCGCACTGCTCCTTTGCCGGATGGCCAAAGCGCGGGCGTATCTGCTCGGGCGCGCCTTCGCCGTCAGCGAGGACGTGCAGGCCGTGTTTGAGCCGGTCTGCGCGCACCGCCTGATCGTCTCCGCCAAGGCGCGTCTGGCGGGCGTAAGCGCGGGCGACGTGGTGCGCGAGCTGCTGGCCGACGTGCCCAATCCGGATCGCGCGGCCTTATGAAAACGAACCGCCTGTTCTGCCTGATCGAGCTGGCCGCCGTCGCCGCGCTGTATTTCTTTGAAAACAACAGCGGCACCCGCGCGGCGCTGGCCGTGTCGGCGCTCGTGCCGCTGCTTTCCGTTCTCTGCGCCTACCTGTGCAGCCGAAGGGCGGCGCTTTCGCTCGATGTGCCCCGGCACGGCGAAAAGGGCGCGCCGCTCGTCTGCCGCCTGTGCGCGCCGCCGCTCCTTCTGTGCGAGGGGCGCGCCGAGCTGCGCCTGCAAAACGCCTTCACGCGGGAGGATGCGCGCGCCGCCGCCGTCGTGGGGAAAGCCGTTTCCCTGCCCGTCCCGCACTGCGGCCTGTTGACCGTCACGGCGGCAAACGCCGAAATTCGGGATCTCTTCGGCCTTTGCCGCTTCCCGGTTTCATCGGGCGCGCCGCAGACCGTGCCGGTTTGGCCGACGGTCTTCCCCGCGCAGGTGACGCTCGATTGCGCCGCCCCGCAGACGCGCGAGGACAGCCGCCTTTCCGCCGTTCGGCGCGGCGGTGATTTCACCGAGACGCAGGCCGTCCGTCCCTATCATCCGGGCGACCCCGTTCGCCAGATCCACTGGAAGCTGTCAGCCAAAATGGGGAAAACGATGCTGCGCGAGGCGGGCGCGCCGCTGACGGGCGACGTTCTGCTTGCGCTGGCCGTCTTCCCGGATGAGATTCCCGATCCCGACGCGCTGGAAGCGTCGCTCTGCGGCCTGCTCTCCGCGTCCCAATCCCTTTTGGCGCAGGGCGTTGCGCACCACGTCGCCTTTTGGCGGCGCGCGCCGCTGGCCGTATCCTCGACCGAGGATTGGACGCGGGCGCAGCGCATGCTCCTTTCGCCGCCGTCGGCGCCCGACGACATGTCCCCCGCCTTTGCGCGGATCGCCGTCTTTTCCCCGTGCGCGGCCATCGACGCATCCGATCCCTTCGCCCGCGTGACGCTGGTTCTGCCGGAGGGCGCGCAGGCGCTCGTCGGCGATATCCCCGTCGCGTTCTTCAGCGCGCGCGCGCCGTTTTTAACCTTGTAATACTAATTCGCAGTTAAAATGCTTAACAGAGCGCATCAGATTTTTTGTTCTGACGAAGCCAAGTGAAGTGAGGCGTACTGGAGGTACGTTGAACGGAACGAGGCAAAGTCAGAGCGAAAAAGATGGTGCGCGGATTAAGCCATTTTAACAAGAATTAGTATAAAAAGCAGAAAGGAGCTGCCATGCGGCCGACCAAATCCACCTTCGCGCTGCTCGCGGCGCTCCTGCTCGCGCTGCTCACGCTGGCGCTTTCGCCCGCGCGCGAGGGCGCAAAGCTGCTGATTAACGATCTGTTTTCGCTCAGCGAATCCGCCAACGCATATATCTACGACCGTCTGCCCGTCGCGGCGGGCGCAAGCCGCCTGCCCGCCTGCGCGCTGCTCGGCGGGGCGCTGGCGTTTCTTTCCGCCGCCGTCGCGCTGAGCCAAAGCCGCCTGCCCGCACTGCTGGCGCTCGTCGCGCTGGCGCTGGGTCAGGCGTATTTCGGGCTGAGTCTCCCGGCGGCCGCCCAGCTCCTGCTGCTCTTTATGCTGGGGCTGAAACTCGTCCCGTCCCGCTCCGCCGTTCAGCGGCTGACGCTCGGCGCGTGCGCGCTGGCGGTCGCGCTCGTCGTCTGCCTCGCCTTTCCCGGCGTACACGCCGCGACGGAAGCCGCGTCCGAACGGGCGCGCGATTTTCTCAGCGGCGCTTCGCTTTCCGAGCAGGCGGACGCGGCCGTTCCGCCCGAGGCGACGCAGACCCGCCGCGAAAACCACCTGAGCCTTTCCACCGGCGGCGGCGGCGCGGTCTCCGAGCGGGATTACCGCCTCGTCACCCGCGCCGAGGAACAGATTTCCGATCCCCCGTGGTTCGACGCGCTGAAAACCGCGCTGATGCTGGCGCTGGTCGTGCTGCTGCTGGCGCTGCCGTTCGCGCCGTTCATGCTGCTGGGCAGGCGCGCCGGACAGGCGCGGGCGCTTCGCGAGGCGTTTGACGACGCGGACAGCCGCCGGGCGGTCTGCGCCATGTTCCGCCACGTCGCGCGCTATTGGGCGGCCTATTTCCCCGTGTCGGAAGGGCTTCCTTTTTCGCGCCTGCCGGAAGCGGCGGACATGCCGGACGATTACGCCGCCGCCTACCGCGCCTGCGCCGACACGTTCCTCAAGGCCGCGTACAGCGACGCGCCGATCACGCAGGCCGAGCGGGATGGAGTGAAAATCCTCCTTGACGAAACGGAACGCCTCCTCTATGATGAGCAGAGCGCATTCATGCAGCTTAAACTCCGATATCGATATCTTTTGCGCTGAATGATGATGAAAAAAATCCTCTTTCTCGCGGCGCTTCTCCTTCTGCTGACAACCGCTTCCGGCTGTCGCAGCCGAACGAGCGCCGCGCCGCGCGCCTCCGGCGCGCAGCCCCAAGCCGCGTCCTCCGACAGCGGCGCGGCCGCCGACGGTGAACCCGAAGCCCTGACCGAAAACGGCGGCGAAACGGTTGAAAACCCGCTGGCCGAACGCGCGGAATACGACGAAGCCGCACGCGCCGAGCTTTTGGAAAACCAATCCCACGCCGTCAGCGGCGAGGGCGAGGGCGGCGGCCTGCCCCTGACGCAGAAGGACGCGGACAGCCGCGCCTTGCAGCTTGACAGCGCCGCCGAATTGGCCGCCGTCAAGACGCTCCCCGCCGAGGAGGCGGAGCGCCTTGGCGTATCGGAAAGCGCGCCCGTCGCCGAAACGGCGCAGCGCTACTACGCCGCGCTGCTGCAAAGCCGCCTGCGGACGCTGTTTGAATGTAAAAAGCAGAACGTCTACATCGAAACCCAAACCGCCTTTATCACCGTTTACAAATCGTCGGCCGAACACGCGCTGGTGCTTTCCGCCGGGGGCTACGACGTGGCCGGAAAGCGGATGGAAAACGACCTCGCCGTGGACGGCAGCTGGGTGCATCGCAAAAATCCGGATTTCATCGTGAAATTCGTCGCCGCCTCCGCGCTGAACGGCGATACGCTTGGCGAGCTGCTCGCCCGCGACGGGCTTCGCGAAACGGCCGCCGCAAAAAACGGCCGCGCGCTGCTGCTGTGCGAGTCGATGACGGACGCGCCGCAGCTTCAAACGGCCGCGGCCCTCTGTCTGGCCAAGGCGATGTATCCCGACCTGTTTGCCGATATCGACGCCGCGCAGGCCGTCGGCCAGCTTGCCGACGAGGCGGGCGCGCAGACCGGCGGCCCCTGGTTTTATCCCGCCATTTGAAAGGAATGTTATGCGTACTCATTCTAAAGACGCGTCCGCGCGCGTGCTCAGGCTCACCTATTCCGCGCTGTATCTGGCGATTGCGCTGGTTCTGCCCTTCCTGACCGGGCAGATTCCGCAGATCGGCTCCATGCTCTGCCCGATGCATATTCCGGCGCTGCTGTGCGGCTTCGTCTGCGGCTGGCCGTGGGGGCTGGCGGTCGGCTTTATCGCCCCGCTGCTGCGCTCCGCGCTCTTCGGCATGCCGACGATGTTCCCCGCGGCGGTCGCCATGGCGTTCGAGCTGGCGGCCTACGGCGCGGTGGCCGGGCTGCTTTACCGCGTCCTGCCCAAAAGGACGGGCTGCATCTACGTCGCGCTGATCGCCGCGATGGTCGCCGGCCGGCTGGTCTGGGGCGCGGCGCGCTATCTGCTGGCGGGGCTTGAACACAGCGCGTTCACCCCGGCGCTCTTTCTGGCGGGCGCGGTCACGACGGCTCTGCCCGGCATCCTGCTGCACATCGTCCTCATCCCCGTGCTGGTGATGGCCATGCAGAAGGCTCGACTGATTCTCAATTAAACGGAGGCGCTCTTATGTCCGATACCCGCGCGTTTCTGCTCGCCCATGCAGCCGCCTATCCCGCGCTGACGCTGGCCGACCTGTTCAAGGCGCTGTATCAGAGCGCGTTTGGCTGCGAGCATCTGGTCGCCGATCCCTCCGCCGCCGAAGCGTATATCGCCGCCGAGGCCGAGGGCGCGCGCCCCCGCAGCCGGGAGAGCGTCGAGCCGCTGGACGGGCCGTATGTCCGCGTTCATCTGGATATGCTGAAAAAGGGGCTGAGCGCCCGAACGCTGGCGCGTCTGTTCGCCCTTTCCGCCGAGCATCGGGACGGCGCGCAGGCCGAATTTGAAAAAAAGCTCGCCGTGCTGACGGAGATGATCCGTCAGGGCGAGCTTCCCTTTGACGCGGATGAAGCCGAGCGGGCGATTTCCGCATGGCGCGCGGCGGGCTTTCCGCCCTGTCATCATTCCGAGGCGTTCCGGCAGGCCTACGCGCCCGCGTATCGGCTGGTGAAGGCGGCGTATGCGCCGCTTCTGCCGCTCCTGCCGGAAATAGACGCGCGTCTGGCGCAGGGAAAGCGCACCATACTGGCCATCGACGGTCCCTGCGGAAGCGGCAAAACGACGCTCGCCGCCCTGCTGGCGCGCCTGTACGACTGCCCCGTGTTCCACGCGGACGACTTTTTTCTGCGCTCCGAACAGCGCACGCCCGCGCGCTTTGCCGAGCCGGGCGGCAATCTGGACAGGGAGCGCCTGCTTAAGGAGGTGCTCGCGCCGCTTCGGCAGGGTCAGCCGGTCTCCCTCCGCCGCTTTGACTGCCACAGCCTGACGCTCCTGCCGCCCGTGGCCGTCGCGCCGTCGCCGCTCGCCGTCGTCGAGGGCAGCTACAGCCTGCATCCCGAGCTTGCGCCGATGTACGATATCACCGTCTGCCTGACGCTCTCGCCCGAATTACAGCGCCGGCGGATTTTGGCGCGCAACGGCGAGGAAATGGCGCGGCGCTTTTTTGAGCGCTGGATTCCGCTGGAGCAGGCCTATTTCGGCGCGATGAAGCCGCAGACGCGGTGCGGCTTTTTGATCGAGGCCGATCAGCTTTCCGACGAAGCGCCGCTGTAAACGCCGCCGGTCGCGCGCTCATATCCGCCGCCGCCCTCCGCGTTCATCAGACTGAACCCGTTTTCATGCAGCGACAACGCCTTCACATTGGCGCGCCCGTTATCCAAAAGCAGCGTGATCTCATATTCCGCCGGATACCAGTATTTATTCTGGAAGTCGTTGTAGCGCGTGACGTACCATGTGCCGGTATAGGTCAGCGCAACGCCCTCCTCGCCGCCATCCTCCCGATAGACGGTATATCCGCTCTCATAGGTTCCGTCTGCGTGAAGGATGAGCACATCTTCCGCCATGTTGCCCCCGGCGGTCATATACCACGCGCCTTCCAGCCGCTGCATCACGTCGTATTGGATTTCATCCTCCATCAAGATCAGATCGCGCAGGGGCACAAAGCCCCAGACGATCGCTCCGCCGTCCGTGAACGTATTCTTTGCCGAAACCTCCGCGGTCACATACGCCCAATCGTCGCCCAGCATCCCCATGCACTGAAAGGTCGTCCCCTCGGGGACGCTGAACTGCGCGAATTGGGAAACAAACGGGTCATCCGTCAGGAAGGTATCGCGCGCCGCCCGAACGTCCACATTCAGCATCCTGATCCATGTTTCATCGAGCGGTTCGCCCAGCGCCGCATCGCCCAGCAGCGTGTTTTTGACCCAGCCGATGCGGCTTGTGCGCTCGCTGACGTCGTACATCACGCATGTCCACGCTTCCCCATCCCCGTTTGTATACCCGCGCAGCGTAAAAAGCTCGCCCTTCAGGCCGACGGCCGCCTTTCCTTTTGCCGCGCGCCACGCGGATTCGCCGAAGGGCGCGCTGTAAACCGGCGCGGTCTTTTCGCCGACATGGCTCTCCCGCCGCCACGAATCGCGATATTCCAAACAGTTCATCCCGCTTTCGAGGGCGGCGCGCATGTGATTGACGGCCAGCACATCGTCAACGGTTCGCGGGAAAAGCCGGATGTTGAAATCCGCCAGCCAGAGCGGCGTTGCGCGATAGAACACCCGGCGGTTTCCGTCGGAAAACCAATAGACGTCCGAGCCGCCGTAATCCTCGCTCCGCTCCGTAAAAACCGTTGCGCCGTCCAGCTTCGCCTCGACGAGCGCGTAACGCCCCTCCTCTCGGCGGAAGGTGTAGCGCTCCGATCCGGCGCTGAGAATCAGCCCGTCATCCGTCTGCTGAATCGACTGCCTGACATGATCCTCCGGCTGCCACACCGCGGTGTGATACACCTGCAAATGCGCGTGATCCTCCGCGTAAAAGAGCGCGTTGTGGTATCGCGCGCCCATGAGGGCAAAGTCCTCGCCCTGTCCCCCGACGACCGAGTAATCATCCCACGTGCGCGTGGAAGCAACCGCCCGATAGAGCGCGCCTTTCAGCCCCCAGCTATTGGCCGAAACCGGAGCGGCCGCGATCAGGCTGACCGCACAAAAAACGGCCGCAAACAACCCTGCGCGTTTCATTTTCATCAAAATTCCTCTCTTTCCCTCGCGATTGGCCTTGTCAACCATATAAACGAAACGGGCGGCTGTTTTCTTGCGGCGGGCTTGTTTTTTTGGCATTTTTTGTCGCGGGATTCCACACAGATTTGGGGATTTGATGATTTTATACTAATTCGCAGTTAAAATGCTTAACAGAGCGCATCAGATTTTTTGTTC
>ERZ825896.4701-NODE-4701-length-10113-cov-3.140585_pt1 | contig 10113 bp, 9 predicted proteins | sample MGYA00519858_ERZ825896 | MGnify/ENA primary metagenome ERZ825896 (study PRJEB31778, sample SAMEA3449214) | human gut metagenome | biome: human gut; feature: human-associated habitat; material: faeces | place: United Kingdom | collected 2010/2012 ... | reverse complement strand
GTTACACCTTGGGCCAAAAGTCTTTTCTTTACTTCATTTGCAAGAGAAAAATAATCTTTTGCTTCATCAAAAAACTCATACGAAAGTGAAAATTTTTCAACCTTGCAAGCACTTTTGGTGAGTCTGTTATATTTCACCTGTTGCGAACTAGTATTAAGCGGATTCACCAAGGTGTATGGATGATAATTGAAACTAAATGAAGCGGTAGTTAATTGTGAAGCTGTACTCGTTGCAGCATCGTTTAGTGTAGCGAGAGCCGCACCATCCTCTATGTATGCCAAAAGCGAGGAATTGCTGTTAGCATACGTCATAGAATACATTGGGAAAAGGATTATCTGACCTTGTTCAGTCTTATATTCTTTTAAATCCATAGGGTCGTCACCGTAAATTTTCTGCTTTAATTCACCATAATCGCCCTTGGCGTTATTAAAGTCTATAACCGCACCACTACCAGACGGAACAAGCAAGCTACCTGTATCTTCGGGAGTTGCTGCCGCAAAAAACGGCAACACATTTATATCCGCTAACGAATAATCTCCTTTTTCATATATCTTTGAAGTAGGAATATCAACAACAAGTCGATTGTCTTTAAGACGATATTCAACCGAAAGTTTTATTTTTTCGTTTGCAAACTTATATTCTGCGCAAATGGCGTCATCAGCAACTAGAAGTTTAAATCCGTCTTCTCTAACAGCTCCCGAAAAACTGTAAACAGTTGAGAGTTCACCATATTTATCAATAACGTTTATAGCAATCTGCGACTTAAACGACATACGCATAGGACCCATAACCCAATCATTTTCATCAGCTTTCGGCGATGTAGAATAATATTCTTTACCGCTTTTTAAATCACAAACCTTCAGGTCACCGTTCTGTCTGTTTACCGATAGTTCAAGATATTCATTTTTTAGCGTTGCATCGTCTTCGCTCAATACGAACTTGGTAGTTTCAACATTTGATGTGCTTGAATTTCCTGAAGTATTATTGCAACCACTAATGAAAAAAGCCATCAATATTAGTAAACTTAAAACGCGTTTCACCTTACACACCTCCCTTATTAACATTTAAGATATGATACATAAAAATTCACTCCAAATATCCTTTACAAACTGTACTATCTGCGCAACGACACTGCTTACAAGTAGAAGTAGAAATACCACTAATGCCATACCAAGCACCGTGAATAAGAAGCAACCTACCGTACATAGTGCCGAGAACTCATGTATTTGAGATAAACCTATAAGCAAAATCAACAAAGACCATAGCAGACCTATTGTTATAACGATTGTTATGAAACTTTGTTCACCCAGTGTGCAGAAGTTAGTCATTATAAGACGGATAAATCGGGTTATTATATAAGGAATAAGTGCTACTGCAACCACCTTGAATATCTCAAAAAATGTTCCGTTACCATTGAATATCGCTGTTATGAGGAAATTAACTAAAACGAATAACAAAACAAGACCAAAAGTAGAAGCAAAAACTATACCTAAATTAAGTGGATTTTCTTTAGCAGTGCTGAAAATGAACCCTGTTGTATTGACCGAAACAACTTCAAGCAAAAACCAAACCGCAACTATTATAATTGAAATTAATCCTGTTTTTGGCTTTTCACTTATAATGTAAAGCATATCGCGTTTTGGGTGAGAAAGCAGTGTAAATACAGTTGGATTTTTTTCCTTTTGTAATGTTTTCTTTTTATATTCTGATATGTGTATGGAATAAAGGAACTGTTAATTGCGCCAGTAATAATTGTCATCATCATTGCCAATGTATATGCAATTCCATATATGGCTGCTTCCGATGTCCCAACCATTTTATCAATCATTATTCTGTCGGACTGATTAAGTACTGTCATCGACAAATAATGTGGAATTAACGGAATATTAAACGATAGTGCATACTTCCAAAAAAAGCTATTAAAAAAACACTTTCCCTTTGCAAACGCTCGAATATAAAAATATAATCCTAATACAACTTGTACAAGAACAAATGATAAAACGCGAGCCTCCGCCTTATAGGATGTTGAAATGACCGCAATAATTCCGATTAGGGGACTTCCTATTGCTATTATCATTGTTGTAAAAATTAAACTTTTATAGTTGTATTGATACCTCTGCTCTGCAGACCAAAACAAATACGCGGGTTCAAATAGTAATTGTACAAACATTGCGACAACAAATAATGTACCCAGCCCTAATAATTCATTCCAAAATTGTGGAATTGCAACATAAATTAAAAAAAGCACAAACGTAACTGTCGTCGACAATCCTTGCAGCGAAGAAACAAATTCACTCTTCTTTTCTGGATACTTTGTCAAACCATTATTAAAAATGCCTGCCGATAAATTCAACGTAGCAAAAATTGTCAGCACTTGATACCACGATTGATAAATCGTATATACTCCATACTGCTGTGTCGTCATTATACGTGTGAAAATAGGTGTACTAATTAATGCTATTCCCTTTTGAATTATATTACAAACAGTAAACCAGATAGATGCTTTCACCGGAGCGGATAAGCTTTTATATTTATCTACTAAGGTTTTCAATTTCATCTTTGAACCCTTCCGTTACCTCCATTTTTTATTAAATTTTCCACATCAGACGCTGTCACTCGGTTGAAGTCCCCCTCAATTGAATGCTTTAAGCAACTTGCTGCAACAGCAAACTCGATAGCACTTTTATCATCCTTACCAGTGATTAAACTGTAAATCATTGCACCTGTAAAGCTATCGCCACCACCGACTCGATCCACAATATCAATATCATAATGTGTGGAATAATTTGCGGTTCCGGTTGCTACATCATATATCATTCCGCTCCACCCATTGCGGCTTGCGTTAATGCTTTCTCGTAAAGTAATGGCAACTTTTTTGCAGCCAAATCTCTCACAGATTTCTTTTGCCACATACTCATAGCCACTCTTATTCAACTTTCCTGATTCGACATTGTTGTTCGGTGCCTTGATTCCAAGAACCTTATCCGCATCTTCTTCATTTGCAATGCAAACATCAACATACTGAACAAGATTACGCATTACTTCCTGTGCTTTTTCAGAACTCCAAAGATTTTTTCTAAAATTCAGGTCACAAGAAATTGTAATACCTTTTTCTTTCGCTTTCTTACAAGCCTGCTCACAAATCTGCACCATGTTATCAGATAACGCCGGATCAATTCCAGTCCAATGGAACCATGTCACACCATCAAACAATGCTTCCCAGTCAAAGTCGGTTGGCTCTGCTAAAGCAATCGATGAGTATGCTCTATCATAGATTACCTTAGATGGGCGCTGCGAAGCACCCTTTTCGAGGTAATAAAGGCCCATTCGACCATTTTTGAAAAAGGTTTTGCTTGTATCCACACCGAAATAACGCAGAGCGTTCAATGATGCACGTCCGACATCATTATCAGGGACAACTGTCAAAAATTCCGACTGTACGCCAAAATTAGCCAGTGACACCGCGACATTTGCTTCTCCTCCACAGAATGTGGCATCTAAACTATCCTTTTGAAACAGTTTCGTATATCCTGGCGATGCCAGTCTTAAAAGAATCTCGCCAAAAGAAAGCACCTTCATATTCATCGCCTCCTTAATTTTTCACATAATGCTGCTTCGTCAGGAATTTCAGTTCGACTATATTGCTATACTTTTTCAGCATTTCTGTCATACCCACGTTCATTGCATCAAGGACTGCCGTTCTTGTAACAAACGCCATTGTGGATTCTCCGTAATTTTCCTTTTCGTCATGGGAGTATCCATCAAATCCTGCCAGATAAATCTTCTTTGCCCCCATCTGGGTAAAATATTTAATTGCCATCAAACCAGCATTATCTTTTACTGCTTCAATGTCGCACAGAAGTTCTCGATATTTTGTCTGGATGTACACATTATCCGCCGGAATATTCGATGTAACAATGCATTTCTCTCTATTCGATGCATCCAGTTCTCTGAAGCGCCTCAAGTTGCTCAGAAAAATATAATCAGTATTTACGAGAGGATAGTTATAATTAACACTTATCGTCACAACATCTTCATTTATAAACGATGCTATCTTTTTTCTCTCTTCTATCGAGCTCTTTCCCGGCGCAATCAGCAGAATCGTTTTTCCTTTAATTTTTTCTTGTAACTCTGCCTTATGGCCTTCCTGCGATTTTCCAGTTGCCATATATCTTAAATAGAGCTGTTCGATATAATCCTTATCATAAGAGACCTTCTTATCTTCATCCATCATGTCAAAGATTTCATTCATATTCTCGACAGTCAAGGTCTTCTTATCATCCAAATATCCAGCATAATTGGGATGGGCGTTATGTGCCGCGGACAAATAATTTGGCAAAGAATATCCCCAATAATTTCGCTGATAAAACGCATTCAAAATTTCATCAATAATAGATAGCAGCGGTTTAATATCGTAATTTCCATCCGCATTATCATTCAAATACTGTACGAACAGCTCTGTGTTTAAATTGCCTGCTCCTCGTCCCATTCCATATACAGAGGAATCAATGATAAGATCTCGATCAGAATGCAGATCCACCAAACTTTGAGCGTTCGAGTAGGCCAGCTGCATATTATTATGTGAATGAAACCCGATTTTAATTTTCTCATTCAGATTATGTTCAACTAAATAAAAAAGCCTCGTCAGGTCCTTGCGTTTCATCATTCCAAAGCTGTCTACAATATAAAACGCATACGGCTCTAATTCATTCACTCGACGGATCAAGTCAAGGAATTCCTCATCTGTATAACTCAACGAAACCATTGCCTGAACAAAGACCTTATAGCCTTTATTTTTTATTTTTTTACATTCTTTCAACGCAGCTATGCGGTCTTTCTTGTGAAAAGCTACACGCAAACCATCCACAGATACTCCATCATACTCTGGCATATCTTCCGGACGATATTTGCCATAGTCAGTAAGCATTACAAATGTTTTGCCCTCTTTGTCTTTCGGAATGATTTTGGCTACTTCATCAAGTGAGGTAAATCTTGTAACATCTTGATCATATTCTACGGTATTCATAAGGAATCCGCATTCAATAATATCAACATTAGCCTCTACGAGCCCATGAATGATTTTTTTCTCATTCTCAAAGCCAAATCTACAATTGTTGCAGTAACCACCATCTCTTAGTGTACAATCTAATACCTGTATTTTGTTCATTATACTTTCTCCACAAAACATTCTTACTTCTTTTGAAGCTCATAGTTATAGATTGCATCTGCAATCATAAAGTCTTCTGCTTCATCAATATCTACACTTTCAATTTCGCCGACCTCAACAATATACGGCTTATCTCCAATTCGGCGGTTAAGTTCCGTCATCACATGGTTTCTATAAATATAGAAGCCACTTGTTTCTTCATACAATGCCGGCAAATCCTGTGTGCGAGGAATATTATTCAGCTCATAATTGAACGGTTTTCCGTCTTTCCACAGAAAATCTTGCAATTTCTTAGCAGCAAAGGAAGAGTCATATTCTCCACTCTTGACAGCTTCCAAACCTTTTTCAATCGATTCTTTTTTAATGAAAGGTGCTGTCGTGTGTGTCATCACATAAATATCTGCAGGCACTTCGTTCGCAAAGCAATGCAGCACTTCATTCATTTTTGTCGTATCTTGATCCAAGCTGGTTGAACGCTGCAGATACTTTACACCCTCAGGAATAAACTCCTGAATGTCAGGATTGCTGCAATAAACATAAACCTCATCTACACCTTCAACTGTCAGCAGCGTAGAGAGAATGTAATGGCAAAGTGGATTACCATTCGTAAAGCTTTTCGTATTCTTCTGCGGCAACCGACGATTATTCAGTTTCATTGGAACAATTGCTACTGTTTTCATTGTATATCCTCCATAAAATCATTAAATGTTTTATACTTTCTATAATTTTCCATATTGATTATCTTTTCGTTTTCCACCCCACGAAATTTTCCATATGCAATATATCTTTCCATTTCACTTTTTTCCGCAAAAAGACTCCTATATATTATCATATCTTCTTCTGTCACATCTTGTTTTTTTCTTTTAATTCCCGCATAATAACACCGAGCACTTTCCTCAAATCGTGTTCGCCCCTTTACAAGGAACTGATCTAGTGAACAGATTATTTTTGCGGGATTTCCTGCACATACAGTATTTGACGGTATATGTCCAGAAACAACACTTCCGGCGCCAATAATAACATTGTCTCCTATATTTGATCCCATTAATATTATGGAGTTCATACCAATGAAGACATTCTTCCCAATGATAGTGTCTTTTTGTTGCCTTGGTAGTTCTCCATAAATATTTCCAAGAACTGAATAGCTATAATCATGTGCAAGTATAATAACTCCGGCCGTTATTTGGGTATTATCGCCAATAAAAATGTGTTGAAGACTTGTTTCATCAATGGTAGTATTTTTCGCACTGTAAACAGTCACATTATTTCCAATTGTTGCCCCCCCCGCTTACAATATGCAATATATTTCTCTCCTGAACTTTTTTCGCGATATATTAGCTTTCTTAGAATCCGCTTTATCATTATTATATTTCCTCTATTATATTTGGATACAAAGAGGCCAGTTTCTTAATAACCTCTGCTGTATAAAGGACTCGTTGGTTTTGACTATTTAATTTACTCGTATAGAAAATCAATTTTGCATTTGATTTTATACACAAATATGTACTAATCAAAGCTGTGGACGTCATTGTTACAAGCGTTTTATTTTCCATTCCTTCGATATTAAGTGCAATGGCCTCCCACGGAATCGTTAGATCCACATTTGTCGTATATCCTAATTTTTTAAAGCGATTTTCTTTATTTCTAGGATGTACTTTTACTATTATGTTATCTTTGCCATAGATTTTAGCTAAATTTTCAACCAGCTCTACATCACCTGTTAGGATGCCATCATTGTAGTAAGATTCTTCAAAAAAAATAACATCTCTATCATATGAATCCCTACATTCCTTTACAGAAAATACTTTATTCAAGATAGGGTTAATAATACTCTTTGTTTCAAGCAAGCTCGGAATTTCTATTACTTTTGACTGTGTATCCCACAAACAAAGATTCGGATCAAAAAAATAGAATTTTTTAAACACAGATAAAACATGTGGAAAACATTTGTAGTACAAATTTTTAATTATCGACGGATTTTTACGCCGCATACAAATGGCATGTTCGTATATCCTCGAATATGAAGAAGCTCCCTCTTCGAACATTGCAATGTTTTTGCATCCATGTTCGTGCATAAGCCATTGACCGATTGCATTAGAAAAGCCTCCTAAACCAGCAAATAGGTATTCATCAACTACATCATTTTCTTTTATATTAGAAGATTCAAGCAGTTTAGGTAGTCGTTTTTTTATATAATACCAGCTCATCATTTTCGGTGCATTCCAATCAAGTGTTTCGTTATCGGCAACAACAACCGAGTCAAAAACACCACACAATCTTTTTGCAATTATATTCGAATTAGGTGTTGATTTTGAAATTATCAATTCACTCCAATATGAAGAATAAAAAACGCACTTTACTTGAATCGCAACAATCAGCTGGTAAACCGTGCAGCAATGGAATACTATTTTTTTATCTTTCATTCCGCATTTCCACCCCATTTCTTTTTAAATTAACATTAATTGTTGATGTATTTCCCATTGCCAAAGGTATCAAATAATAAATCATTTGTGTTATAAAATATGTTGACGTATTATCTGTAAGATATAATATAAACATATATATAGTCGCAAGTAAATAGTACTCTCCAACTGCAGTCCCATTCCGGCTATTTAGCTTGACAGTTTTATATTTAAAACAGTAGTAAATCCATATCAACATTCCAATAAAGCCAATTTCGATAAACATAACAAGAATATCGCTGTGTATACTTGCTGCAACTCCATAACCGTCTATCCTAAGGCCGCTAGAATACAAGTTTCCCCAATATCGTGAAAAATAAGTGTAGCCATTGCCTAAAAAAAATGGGGAAAATTTGTAAAACTTTCTTGCATATGAATAATAGCCAAGTCTTCCCATAAAATCAATTTCAAATCTAGTAGCCAGTATCTCTAAAGCCCCACTCCAAATAATATATACATACCCTACTGTCAATATCGAGAAAACTAGAAAGAAGAATATACTTCTTCCTTTCATCGTTTTTCCTTTTCGTAATACTACCCAATAAGAAACTATTGCAACTGCTAATGCTAATATCTCTATTCTTTTTAGACCTAAGACAATAAGAATAAACGAAAGCAGTATTTTTTTAATATGGCTTCTTTCCTTTCTGTTCTCTACAAACATATAATACAAAAAGAACAGTCCCATAGCAAAAGTGAGATCATGTACTTCCATCATATACGAAGCGGCTGTATTTGCACCGGTTATAGCACTAATCAAATATAGTCCAATCTCTCGAACTCCATAATTAAAAATAAGAGGAATTATAGATCCTAGTGTATAAGAGGTCACTCCCGCATAAAATAAAACGTCTATACTTTTTTCCCCAAACAAATAATATCCACAGCTTGCATACCCCCATGCAAGAGCCAAATACAATATCGTACTAAATAATCTCGTATAATTTCCTATTGTTACATCTTCTCGAAACGCCCAAATAGCTATCGAATAGAAGCAAAAAGCAACAAAGGGCGCAATCATTAGGTTATAATGGCTTTTTATTTGCTCATATTTTTCGTTTTTCCTTGTTACATTGTTCTGAACTGAAATAACAACTGCCAAATAATAAAGCGCCCATATTCCAGCAACAATATACTTAATGCTATAGTTAATATTTGTTCCGCTAAATCTATTTGTAAATATTATTATTCCAGAAATAAAGTATGGTATTTGTGACTTTCTAATCTTTATAGGTTTACCTCTCACAACTTTCTTTCCTCCTGCCTCTTTCGCTGTTTTATCTTAATCGCCTCACCACAAACCTCATTATTGGCTCGTCACTATCTCTTAGGTGATAAGACATTTATACGCCATCTGAAATTACTATTTAACGGAACAGTGCTCTCTTCCTCTTCCAATTTTGAAGCAATGCCATCATATATGTCAATAACTTACTCTTTTTATAAATTGCCTGGCAAAATAATTTCTGCTTCGCTGGCATTTTGGAAAAATCATATTTTTTGATTACACCTTGTACACAGCCGTCACAAATCATAGATTCTATCACTTTGTTTGATGCTATACAATTAAAGCCACTGTGATCTACTTCTTGCATTATAGTCACACGAAGATTCGCTAAAAACATACTGTCAATTCTACGACACAGATTTGTGTAATTATCTTTACCCTTAACAATTTGATACTCATAAAGATATAGCTTTTTTATTTGTTCAAATCTTTCTGGTCTGTACTTCGTTGTCAAGGTTCCAACATTATGATAATAGTTATACCCTGCCAATTCATTGATAGCCACAATATGGCTATGACTCATAAATTCAATATCAAAAATAACATCTTCTGATATATATTCTCTCTCTGAGTAAAAACGTATATTGTTTTGCTCTATTATTTCGCGACAAAATATTCCAATACAAACAGACATTCCAGAATAGTTTTGCCCATATTCATCGTATCCCAACATACTTGGAAGCAATATTTCCATAACTTCTTGTTTATTAAATACACTTCCCGCAAAAGGATGTCGACTTATTACTTTGTGTGTTTCATATACATCTGTCATACCGCCTAAGCATGCATCGGCATGGTATTTTTCCGCAACTCTTAAAAGTTCTCGAAAATGTTCTGAAGATACAGTATCATCCGAATCAACAAATGACACATATTTTCCCTTTGCCACAGCAAGCCCACTATTTCTAGCATAGCCAAGCCCTTCATTTTCTTTATGTATCACACGAACAAAAGAATATTTACTTGCGTATTCATCGCATATTTCTGAACTTTTATCCTTTGATCCATCATCTACAAGTATAATTTCGTAGTTAGATATATTTTGAGTCAAAAGAGACTCCATACATCTTTGCAAATATTTTTCCACATTATAAACTGGTACAATAATACTCAATTGTAAATTCATATTTTCTCCATCATTTAGATTTCATTTGATTTTCAATATCAGCATCCACGATTTCCTCGCCGGTCTTATG
>ERZ825896.4697-NODE-4697-length-10120-cov-2.596721_pt1 | contig 10120 bp, 6 predicted proteins | sample MGYA00519858_ERZ825896 | MGnify/ENA primary metagenome ERZ825896 (study PRJEB31778, sample SAMEA3449214) | human gut metagenome | biome: human gut; feature: human-associated habitat; material: faeces | place: United Kingdom | collected 2010/2012 ... | reverse complement strand
CGGACGATGTATCGGGAAGTTGTATTTCTCGCTCTTGGCGATAAACTCCTTCAACCACTCTCCCATCACTTCGCCTTTCCAGCAGACCACCGCCCCCTGAAAGACCGACAAACTCTTATCCGGTACCACCAGGTTCTCATCGATACCCAGCACTTTTCCGAATCCTTCACAGACCGGACAGGCTCCCAGCGGATTATTAAAACTGAACATCATATCGGTCGGTTCGATAAACGTGATACCATCCGCTTCGAATTTCTTGGAATATTCCTTTACCACCGTCCCTTCGGCAGCATAGATACGGATAATACAGGTATCATGCCCTTCAAAAAACGCCGTTTCCGCCGAATCGGCCAGACGGCTTTTCAATGTCTTATCGTCCGAAACCGTCAAACGGTCGACCAGCAATTCAATATTGGGAGAACCGAGCAATGCCTCATCCGCCAACACTTCCTGGATACGGTAAGCCGTGTCGTTGATTGACAAACGGGTATATCCTTCTTTCTGTAAAATCTCCAGCTGCTCCTTCATGCCACGGCCTTCCGGCAGGACTACCGGGGCAAACACGGCAAAACGGGTACCGGCCGGATATGCCAGAACCTCCTTCACGATGTCTTTCACCTGATGCTTTTTCACTTCCATCCCCGACACAGGCGAAATCGTCTTGCCTATCCGGGCATAAAGCAGCCGCAGGTATTCATATATTTCGGTAGATGTACCCACTGTCGAACGCGGATTGCGGGTATTCACCTTCTGCTCGATCGCAATAGCGGGCGGAATGCCTTTAATATAGTCGCACTCCGGCTTGCTCATACGCCCCAAAAACTGGCGGGCATAAGAAGAAAGACTCTCCACATAGCGGCGCTGTCCTTCGGCATATAACGTATCGAAAGCAAGGGAGGATTTTCCGCTGCCGGATAATCCGGTTATCACGACCAGTTTGTCGCGCGGGATCTCTACATCAATATTCTTCAGGTTATTAACACGAGCCCCTTTGATAAATATAGCATTATTTTCAGACATAAATCTTTTCCTAATAAGGATACAAAAATAGCAAAAAGAAACGAGAACCTGAATTTAGTACAGAGGTATTCGGGTTTGTTATTATTTATTATCTATTATCTTTGAACCGGATAAGAGACTTTCGCATATCTATCTGAATTACATTTTTTAATCTACGGAAACAGGATCGTTTTTTACCATTTTTTTAGCTCGGAAATAACTTCGATAATTACTGAATCCAGCATGAATAACAATCTCCATCAAAGATATTTTTTGCTTTCTTTGTACAGCTTCCGCCTGTAATCTTTCAACTTCCTTCAATCGGTAATTATTAATAAAACGATTGAAATTCATCTCATACTCTCTATTTATAAATGCTGATATATAAGTTCTGTTAGAGAAAAGATCCTTGGCCATGTCGGTTATTTTGAATTCCGGGTTTAGATAAGGTTTCTTATCCTCTAAATACTTCTCGACTCGCTCCCGCCCCAATTGCGCATAATTCCCCAACGCAGTCATTTCCTTTTCTTTGGCAGTAACAGGTTCGATAATCACATAATTCTCCGAAAGGATATTCAGGCACAGCACAATATGAGTAAAGACTGCCGGCAACGTTGTAAATATCCAAATAAACCCCAGCTTATTGAATAGCCCGATACCCAATATCAATCCGGCTATCGGCAAGGTTTGCAGCAGGACCCTGAAGAGAATGATAAAGGATAGCCAATCCAGCGACATCCGGTAAATATCAGCGGAATAATCAGTTACCTGACGTTTATAGGATTTTATGCGGAGCAAGCTCAATACAGAATATAAAATACTCAGCAAAATACAGACAATAAACGTGATGTCGATTATCGCACTTGTCAGGCTTACCTCATTATCATAAATAGCAGTCCATCGTTGCCGGAACGGCACTATTAAGGCAATCACACAAATAGTTACAGTCAAACACGACGGAAGGATGAAATGGTATACCGGAAAACGCCTCTGCTCGCCTATTCCCGTAATAATATAGGTAATCAGGTACAGGAATATGGGAATAAAACTGAACGAGGAAAAGAAAACAGGTTGGTATATTATAAAAGCGTCGCGGGCGACAGAATGCATAACCAGTCCACTCCAGTACAACATTATCAAACAGTATACAGTTATTATGCTGTAATGTATTTTCCGATTGATTGTATTGGAAGAACGAGTTATGTCGAGCGAAATCATGATGAGGCCGACCGCAGCGCTTACCACAGGTATTGAAAAAACTATTGCACGTCCGATATCTTGATTCATCCTTTTTTATTTATTGGTGATTCCTTGTCAGTCTGTTCTTTATATGTATTTTCCAATTGAATCGCACGCTGGAAATGCCTAGAGTCTTTGAACCCCGCCATGGTCATTACCTGATACGGATTTTTTTGTTCATTCGAAGGATGCGCTATCAGAGTCTGGTATTCCCTAATCCGACATTGGTTCAGGTAACGCCTGAAATTCACCCCATAAGTTTGATTGACAAAATTGGACATCACGGTACGGTTCACCCCCATCGCCTCGGCCATGTCAGTCAATTTGAAATCAGGATCGAGGAATGGTTTTTGTTGAGACAAATAGTTTTCGAACGCCGTCCTGTTCAATTGTCCGCGGGTGTCATCCGGCACAGGGTACTGTTTGGCGATCAAACCGTTGTTCCCGGTCTCATTTTCATTGCCTGAAAACAAATCAAAGGTCTTGTAAGAGAGATATTGCCTACGGATAACCTGATATGTAAGCAAGATTTCCTGAGCCATAATGCATAACGCGTTCAACCGAATAAGCCATTGACTTGCCCCGACCAACGAAGGCAAAAAAGCAATTAGAAATATAACGATGGAAAGTATGGAAAGCATGAAAAACATAATGAGCCAACGCGATGATTTAATACTGACATATTTTCGATCCGTATCGGCCATTTGAAGTACCGTCTGCCTATAATACTGCAGCAATAACAGGCCAGTCGGAACAATATAAGCTATTGCAGTGATAAACCGCAGTAAAGAACTGGATATAAAAAGCTCCGTATAGCGCTCAAATAACGACAGTCTGGTAAAAAGTCCTCCCTCGGGAGGTGATATCCAAGCTGTCGTTATCAGGATAATTGCCAATGTGGGTACCGGCCAAATGTAATTCAGTACGGGAAAGTTTCTCTTTTTCCCTAAATAGGCCAAGTAATAAACGATATTGTAAAACAATATGGGAATATAAATATACGACAGGGCAAAAGGAATATCGACCGGAAGGAATATCGGATCGTCAGAGAGCACATGCCATAAAGCAGATGACCACCATACGGCTATCAGGATACAATAAATGCTTACAACCCGCCTTAATTTCCTTTCGGCAAGATTGCGATAATTCCATATCAATAATAAAGTAAAGACCGAACATATGGCCGAACAAAATATCGGTAAAATATAGGTCATCAAGTTGCTGTATGTGACAAATGCTCCCATGTCAATCGAATTCAAATTATTTTTCTCGAGTGTGTGTTTCTGCTGGCTTTTTCCGATGCACTTAAATTGCTTAGGCAGACAGTCATAAACTCACTGACATTACGGTATACAAAGATAGCCTTTTTTACTGCACTTATTTGTATTACAACTGTTAATAATGACTCCGCGCACTTCTAAAATGAGTCAGACTTTGATGATTTGACATGCCCGTTACAAAATTGCAGCTTGTGTAAAATGGTCATTACGATTTTGCCGATATGATTTATACGTTTTGACACTATGCGATAACAAATACGCCGTTCCTTTGTGCAAAACAAAAATAAAGAAAGCGAGGTCACCGCAACTGACCTCTTGAGACTGTCTATGCAAGAACAGACTATAAAATTTACAACGGAATAATTAACTATAGCCATAAAATATGTACAATGGAATTATAAAACGAATATTGGTCCTGCTGATAGTTACTACCGCCGGTATGATGCAGGATACCAAAGCCCAGAACGTGGCTGTCAAGAGTAATGTTCTGGCAGATGCTTTCCTGAATCCGAATTTGGGAATAGAGATCAGACTCGCACCTAAATGGACTTTGGACGCTACGGGACAGTTCAACGCATGGACACTCTCGCACGACCGGCGCTGGAAACACTGGGCCGTTCAACCAGAGGTCAGATACTGGTTCTGCGACCACTTCTCAGGGCACTTCGTAGGTGCTCACATCCATGGCGGACAGTATAACATCGGAGGTTTTGACGGAAAAATTAACTTTCTCGGAACGGATGCCCGCAAGCTGAAAGATACCCGTTATCAGGGCTGGTTCGTCGGCGCTGGTATCGCTTACGGTTATACGTGGATACTGGGGCGGCATTGGAACCTTGAGGCGGAAATAGGCTTTGGTTATTCCTATACACGCTATGACCGCTTCCAGTGTGCCGGGTGCGGCAGAAAGTTAGAAACGGACAAGCCGCACCACTATGTGGGGCCGACGAAAGCGGCAATCAACCTTGTTTATGTATTTTAATCGTGTGCAAAGATGAAAAAGACAATATATATCCTATCAGTCCTTTTGGGCATGGTTACGGTAACGGAAGCACAAACTGCAATCGACTTGCGGAAACAGGACATCGTGAACGGTGTTTCCGTGGAGAATCTAAAAATAGAACGCAACGGCGGGTACATCGCCATAGACATGCTTTGGGATTTGTCAGGGCTTGACGTAGACGATAATCGTGCCGTACTTCTTACACCATGGCTAGTCAATGGCAACGACTCGCTCGACCTGCAACCGATAGGGGTTTACGGCAGGCGCCGTTACTACTTCTATGTACGCAATGGCGAAAGCATGCTATCGGGCAAGAATGAAAAGAGCTATAAGGCCTCGGAAAAACCCGATACCCTCAAATACCACCATATGGTACCATACGCCGAATGGATGAACGGAGCCGTGCTGTCGCTTCGTCGTGACGACTACGGGTGTTGCAACACGTTGCTGGCAGAGCGGAATGACACGCTCGGACGACACACCGAAGCGTTTTTCCCCGAACTGGTATATATACGTCCGCAAGGGCAGATCGAAAAACAGGATTCACTCGAAGGTTCGGCGTTCATCGACTTCCCGGTGAATCAAACAGTGATTTATCCGGATTATCGACACAACACCGCCGAACTTGGGAAAATACAGTCATCGATAGACTCCGTGCAAGGCGACATGGACATAACCATTACTTCGGTATGGCTGAAAGGTTACGCTTCACCCGAAAGTCCTTATGCACATAACAAAGAGTTGGCTATCGGACGTACGGCAGCATTGAAGAAATTCATACAACAACTCTACCAGTTTGAAGACGAGGTAATAACGACTGACTACGAACCGGAGGATTGGGTAGGATTGCGCCACTACGTGGAACAGTCAGACCTTGAACATCGCACAGAAATGATTGCTTTGATAGACGGCAATTTGGAACCGGATGCCAAAGAGCTGAAAATAAAACAGACCTATCCGGCGGAATATCGCTTCCTGTTACAGAACTGTTATCCGACGTTGCGCCACACTGACTACCGCATAGTCTACACTATCCGCAGTTACAGCGACGTGGAGGATATAAGGCGAATCATACGTGAACGGCCGCAGAAACTGAACCTGAATGAGTTCTACCTCGTCGCACAGGAGTATGAACCCGGTACGGATGAGTTCACTGAAGTGTTCGAGACAGCGGTACGCATGTTCCCGGATGACACCATCGCCAACCTGAACGCCGCCAACGCTGCCATGCGCCGTGGCGACCTCACGGCCGCAAAGCGTTACCTTGCCAAAACGGACAATTCGCCCGAGGCTGTTTATGCCCGAGGTGCACTGGCCATCCGGCAAAAAGATTACAACAGTGCCCGACGTTACTTGAACGAGGCGAAATCTCTCGGATCAGAACAGGCCGGCATCACGCTTGAACAGCTTGAAAAAGGGAAACATTAAGGATAAACGAGATAATATATTATTAACAAAATTAGATTACAAACATTTATGAAGATGAATAAATTATTTTTAGGTATGTTCGTATGCATCGCATTGTGTGCATGCTCGAACGACGAATCAGGAATTATTCCGGATGATACACCGAATGCCTTCACAGGAGACGAGGCGTACATCAATATCCGCCTCGCTGATGCAGGTTCACTTACAAAGGCGCAAGAAGGTGGCTTTGAGTACGGAATAAACGAACAGTCTGTAAAAAACGCCTACTTCTACTTTTACGATGCAGACGGTGTATTCGTGACACAAGGTAATGCTTGGGGAGGTGGCAACGCCTCAACGACTGCCCCTGCCGGAAACATTGAATTTGTGAGCAACAACGTCGTTGTACTGAAAGGACTGGACAAAAAAGACTATCCTAAATATATGGTAACAGTGCTCAACAAACCGACCAACTTCGTGTATGGAAAAACACTCGACGAAATGCAAACAGTGCTTGCAGACAATAACGCGGAAGGTATTTATTATCCGGAAACGACCAATAACGTCACAACCAATTACTTTACCATGAGCACTACGAGCTACACCGAAACCAATCGGACAAAATATTTCGTGACGGAAGTTAAAGAGGAAAATTTCTCTCTTGAACCGATAACAGATGTGAGTGCCATTAGCAATGCAGTGACTGTATATGTGGAGCGTCTGGCTGCCAAAGTAACCTTGAATGTATCCGATGAACTTCCAAAGGATGTAAATGGGCGTTATCCGATAAAAGTCACTGTAGCAGGCGAAAACAACCCAGCCGGAAGCGGTAATATCGCTTCGGAAGAGCTTTATGTGGAATTGCTTGGATGGAAATTGAACGCCACAGCGAAGAAATCGTACATGATTAAGAACATAGATGCAACTTGGACGGATAATGACTTGGGCTTTACATGGAACAGATGGACCGACCACCGCAGCCATTGGGGTAAGTCGTTCAACTACGGTTTGTCCGGCTATCCTGAAAATGCGGCGGGAGTTCCCGCCAATTCCACATATCTGAATTATGTCGATTTGGAAAGCGACTTAACCGCATTGGGAACCCCTGCCTATTGCGCCGAGAACACCAACACAAACACCATCGTGACTGGCAACTTTCCTTCTACCGTTACGAGTGTCCTGTTGAAAGCCAATATATGCGATGCAAGCGGCAATGCACTCGACCTCGTACGTTACAATGGTGTACTTTTCAAACAAGACTCCTTCCTCGAATATGTGCTCAACGTACTGAAGACGAAAAACCAACTGAACATGTGGTATGAAGACGGTCAAGACGATGGAGGTAATACAAAATATACACAGATTGGTAAAGAGTATGTGAAATTGGAGAATATGGGCGACGGAAAAGTAAAAGTGGTATTTACGAATGAGAATGAAACCTCATTATATACAGAGGACGGCGCCAACAGTTCGGATCAAATCATCGCCGCTCTTAACGAAAATCTGGCCGCTGCTTCAGCAGATGCCATCGCTTACAACGGTGGATCGATGTACTACAATATACCTATCGAACACCTTAACAATGGCGATGTCGCAAACGGGACTATTCCGGAAGCCAAATACGGTGTGGTGCGCAATCACCACTATGTAGTCACCATTGACAAATTGGAAAATATAGGCAAGGGGATTTTTGACGAAGACGAAAAAATCGTTCCCGGCGAAGATCCGGACGGTGACACTTATTACGTTGGCGCGAAAATCAATATCCTTTCCTGGAAGATTGTCAGCCAAAATGTGGAACTTTAATTTTTCTTGAAACAATCTTTATCTTATAAAACAACCATTCCATGAGGAATAAACCCCACATGGAATGGCTTTAGAAAAGCGCTTCCGCTCCGGCGCAAAGAGAGGACGGAACCGGAAAGGGCGCATCTGCCATTTCCCACCGAAAATGAAAATCCCCTGCGGTATTTTCCGCAGCATACATATATAAAATAAATAATATAAATCAAATGAATATACGATCTTACATAAGAAAAATAAACGTCAAGTCGATGGCGGTCATCGCTTGCACCTCGATGCTATATGCCTGCGACAGCTTAATCTATGACGATGAGGGCGACTGCTCAGTGAACTACCGTGTGAAATTCCGCTACGATTACAACATGAAGTTTGCCGACGCCTTTGCCCACGAAGTGAACGTAGTGACACTTTACCTGCTCGATGTCGACGGCAAGGTGGTTTGGCAACGTACCGAACAGGGAGAATCCCTTGCGGCTGATGATTATGCCATGACCATAGATGTAGAACCAGGCGAATACGAGCTGCTCGCTTGGTGTGGCACAACTGACAAAGGTTCTTTCTCAAGACCTGCAACAACCGTCGGCAGAGAACTGACCTGCACGCTTGACAGGCAATACGATGCCGGAAACAAGGCATTCGTCAACGAAGATCTCGACCGCTTATTCCATGGGCGACTGCCGGAACAGACGTTCGGTGAAACCGAAGGTACGTACACTTATACCGTACCATTGGTGAAAAACACCAACAATGTCCGAGTGGTGTTACAACACCTCTCAGGAGAGGCTGTGGACAAAGATAAGTTCGTCTTCACCATCACCGATACTAACGGGAGCATGGACTGGGACAACACATTGCTACCCGACGAGCCGGTGACTTTCTTCGCATGGCATACCGACGCCGGGGAAGCAGGCATAGACTCCCAGTCCGAAGAAATACAGACTGTGTCTCGCGCCATTTTCAGCGCAGCCATAGCCGAACTGACCATACCACGTCTTGTAAAAGGACAGAAAACACAGCTCACCGTGACCAACAAGGAAACAGGAAAACCAGTTTTCTCCATTCCTCTTATCGACTATGCCTTGCTTGTGAAAGGTTTCTATAACCGGGATATGGACGACCAGGAATATCTCGATAGGCAGGACGTATACGACATGGTGTTCTTCCTCGATAAAGGTGACCGTTGGCTCGATGCCTACATTTACATCAACTCTTGGAAGGTGGTGCTGCAAAACAGCGAATTATAATAAAAGGAATGCGAATGAAAAATGTGGTAAAACATATCATCACGGGGACTCTGATGCTCCTTGCGTTGTGGAGTACCTCGTGTAGCCATGAAACGGAAGTTTTCGGCATATCCGAAAAAGAAACAGCTCTCAGCATCGGCTTCAGATTGCCCACAAGAAGCCCGGAGACCGGTGAAGGCTATGAAGTTGGCGAAACCTATGAAAACTACATAGACATAGAGAACAACAACTACAGGATTTATTTCTTCACCTCCGACAATAAGCTCATCGCTCGTTTTGAGCCGGACGGTTTCGTGGCAACTGAAAAAAGCGATTACAGGGATTATAGTGTACTTGGCAAGGCACCCGCCGCTTTGGCCAATCACAAAAACTTCAAAATGGTCGTGCTTGCCAACTGGCCGCAATATGGCGACGATACGATGAAGACCGGAGAAACGTTGCTTTCGGATATCTACAATGCCAATTGGGGGCAGTTCGATAGTTTTTCTTCTTTCGAGTTGAAACCGGAACAACTGATTCCTTTCTATGGTGTCCATGAATACAACAATATAGAGTTCAAGTCAGGAGAGGTTACATTGTTACCTGAGCCTGTCACTCTACTCCGTGCCGTGGCAAAGGTGGAGATAATCCTCAAGACAGATGACTATTTTGACTTATCGATCAGTGAGGTAAAGGTTCGCCGCTATAATAAAAAAGGATATTGTGCCCCCAAAGATATTTTTTCACAGGACGACTACGACCACGGTGGTGAGTGGAGCAACGATTACGTTAGCGGCTTGCACCTCGTGGGAAATAGCAACGATACGGAAGAAAAAATACAAAATTTCCGCTTTGCAAGCCGGTGGGTTGGTACTGACGGAAATAAATATGAGAAATGGATTGCCTACCTGACCGAATACCAAAATATTGACGCAGGCGACAAATACGCGTGCATTGAAGTAAGGCTCGATGCCCAGACCGGTGAGGACGAACCGTATAAAGTCTATTTCGCAAATTACGATGAGAGTGGAAAGACAGATAATAAGGACAATACCAAGCGTTTCGACATCAACCGAAACATCCTCTACCGTTTCACCATCACCGTCCGCGACAACAGGCTCACCGTGAACGTGCAAGAATGGAAATATACTTATGATAATGAATAT
>ERZ825896.4694-NODE-4694-length-10128-cov-3.306959_pt1 | contig 10128 bp, 6 predicted proteins | sample MGYA00519858_ERZ825896 | MGnify/ENA primary metagenome ERZ825896 (study PRJEB31778, sample SAMEA3449214) | human gut metagenome | biome: human gut; feature: human-associated habitat; material: faeces | place: United Kingdom | collected 2010/2012 ... | reverse complement strand
TCAAGCAGACATTTAGAGCTACTGGGGACTACATGAACTCCAGCTTAAGACTAAAAGCTAGTAGTGAGACCTCTATTCTATTCTGCCTCCCTATCCTATCTAGTAAGATCTGAAATGCGATTAGTTACCAGGCACTCTTACTAAATAGAGATAGGGAACGGAGAGGTGTCTGTCAGCTCCCGATGCTAGATCACTCAACGATGAGTCATCGATCCTGCTGCTAGAAAGAAAGAAAGAAAATAGATGAAGTTTTTGTTTGGCATTAGCAGCGGAAACATCGCATTGGGCTGTTAGTCCTTATGCCCCTTAACATTACAGTAAGGAAATGAAGCTACATACTATTGGAAAGAGATGGCTAGATCTAATTTGTTTTAATGCATTCTAGTGATCTTCGACCACCCTAAAGACAGCAGGAAGATGTAACAGGTGGAGAGATTGATAGTACGAAAGAGGATAGTCCTAACCTAACCTCCTAATACATCCTATTTCCCGATGTCGGTAAAGCGGTTGTAAGATGCACTTCTTGCTGGGATTCTTGATTCAAAGATAGTTCAAGAAAAGAAGCTCGAGATAGGAAAGCATCAAACAAAGGAAGAAAAGAGTTGGCTTTTTTGGCCCAACAAAAGCCTTAGGACAAAAAGAAGGGGAAAGAGAGATCGGGAGAATCAGAGTGGGCCGGTCTCGTACTTGAAGAGGTTATACGACAAGAGGGGGTTATACAAGAAGGAAGAGAAAATGATTGACCAAGGCCCCCCTTTCGACGATGGAATTTGTCCAAGGGCAAGACTCGAACTAAAGTCAAAACTTTTGATTTGAACCCCTCCAATTGAAAGCTTCAGCAGGGCTTAGGCTTACTAATAGGCTATAAAGTAAAGTGACTCTCGTTGTAGTATAGACTTTGGGAGTGGATTCTCCTGCATTTCCTGAAGAATCTCAGGATTAAAAACCACTCCCCCTTGCTGCCCCTATGGTCATTAGTCAAGATGATGACGAGGAAGCAATCAAAGCAGAACCGTAAACTCGCCTAATCCTTTCTATCTAGTAGGAAGGCTGTTGGTCACAAAGAAGTCGTGGATTCGATTCGTCGAGTGGAAGAAGCCAGAGTGAGCCCACGACCTCAAGGTGGTGTCATCGTCTGCCGGGGATGGCGTATATGATTTATCTACTAAGATTAATGGAGCAGAAGCAATCGGACTAAGCCCGACACCGTCTCTCTTCTAGTTTAGCAACCATCACTGGAAACAGGGTCTCTCCTTGTAATCCACTAGTTAGAATAGGCAAGGCTTTTTGGGTACTATAGCCATCAACCCGAACGAAAGGAAGCCTGTCCGCTCTTTGCTGTCTTTTTCGGTGAATCGCTTTCATCGCTTCTTTCAATATCTCCTCCGGTTCCCGACTTTGAAATTGAATCTTTCGATTCCAGATGAACTAAGCGCCTAACAAAAGCAAATCTTCTTCATGATTCTGATCGTCTGATCTACATTCTCAGCTTGGAGAAACTAAGATCTACTACGATCGAGAAATCCTCAGCAACTGCACCCACATACTCCTATAGAAAGATCCTTGCTTGTTGGGGTAGGGGGAATAAAGAGTTTAAGTGATTTACACCTCGAAGTAGAGTGTGTAAATACCGGATGCATAGGTTGAGTCATTCGCTAAACAACTATTTTGTTGGGCGATCAACCAGATGCTCCTACCCAACCGGACTAATGAATGCCAACTGGAAGAACTCACTTTCCTATCGTTCAGTAGGAGATCCCTTCTTGTGGCTTGAAAACGATTACCTGTTGCTAATGAGGAGAGATCTTTCATTAGGGTTTGATGCTCCTCAATGGAGATCCCCAGAATAATAGCTTGCTTGTGGAACCGGTACTTTAATGGGGGTATTCTTGTACAGCTTGGCCCTTTCCCTGGCGCACTGCCATCGAATCTACTAGTCCTCCTCAAACCCAGTGGGATAGAATTCCTTGCGAATTCTAGTTTGAAACTTATTCCGTGACAACCCAGAAATGTCATGGTTCCTCATATATGCATTCCATCAAGTTAGTGCATAATTAATTATACGATTTCGATTTTCTTTCTCCGATCCAGTTCGTTCTGTCTTCTTTCCGACGGATCGGCCCTATTAGAGAAGGGCTTCCGATTCTGTATGACAACAGAACGAGCATTCGCTGGACGGCCAAACATTGAATGAAATGTTGGCATGGGGTTTCGGCAATTTCCATTCAATTTTCAGTCTTTTTTCATTGAAATTTCTCTTGTATACGCCGGTTGAAGCACGCGTTGGAGCATCCAAACAAACCAGCAGAGGCTGCTGTGGCAGAGACAACAGCAAAAGCACTAGTCTCCGTTGATCACCTATCAGCAGGGAAAGCTGCATAGGTAGCAGGAGCTAACTAGGGTTTAGGTACCAATTAGAAGAGCATTCGTTTACCTCTCCTTAGGGGTCGAGAGCAGCCAGCCCTAGAGGTACCACACTAACAACGGCATCCCGACCTGATACGGATCCTTACCTCTCTATCCACAACCGACCCATCATTTCGAAAGCTTATTTATTTACTTGAGGCATAGGCATGGGCACAGGTGGAGACACAAGCAAAGGCAGATCCTGTTAGAACTTAATAATCCCGGAATCCCTTCCTATTTGAGAGACAATAGTGAACATTTACCCATAATCCATTGAAGTAGCACCAGCGGCAAAGGCACAGGTTCCTTCGGCGGCAGGAAAGGCAGTTGACTTCGTTGACCGGATTGGAGCAAACACGCAATACACACGGAGGTGGGAACTGAAGTATAGTATATATACGTCAAGGCCGACCAACTTATAAAAAAACTGAATCTTAAGTTGACTCCATTGATGCATTAATGACCCAGTAAAAGGTAAAAGCACTATCTCGCCTATATACGAATACAAAACCACTATAAATAAATACAGATTGAGATTGAGAATAAGTTTCCCTTTGGACGGATCCAGTTCCCATTCGGGAGCCAAAGCTTGACTAATAAGGATTACCCGCTGGAGTCGGCAAAAATCCTTGAATCTCAGTTTCAGTTCCGTAAAGGGGTAAATATCCGGATTCATAGCCCATTGAATACCCTGTTCCCCAGCAACTTCAAGGCAACCAAAGGAGACGTAGGGGGAGATGGAACAATGTCCAAGCTGTGACAACCCAGCAGCAACCCAAAAATCAGGAGAGATCTTTCTCTTTCAATACCCCGCCCAGTGATTAGGGCGGTATGCATGCACGGACACACCTAACTATGCACGCTAAGTCAATAAGATCAATGAGATCCCACTCTTCGACTTCTTCTGCATGCATGGGAAGCAATCTGCGGAGTGGAGTCACTCACACTTTCCTCCCTGAGGGGCCTCATGCTACTTTTCTCTAAGGCCGTAGGTTGGTTCGGACCGGGGCGCTGTAATGAAATGGTCAAAACCATTTCCCACACTTGCTTGCCTTTACTGATAGAAGTTTGTCACTCTAGGGACTGAAGAATTTAGTTAGTTAGGACAGAGCCACCCCTTGGGAAGGGGTTGGTTATTGATGGACTTTTGATGACTGGCTATTTGATCTTGATCCAATTGATTCAGTTGCTCCTGTTCGTTACCACCTAGTACAGATGAGAAATATCCAAATCTCCCTAATTAGATTCACTTGCTGTTTTTTTTGGTGACCCATCATCTGAGCAAGCTGCACCCGTAACGGCAGATACGGGCACGGAACCTTTAGTCGTTCTAGCTGCACAGTAAGCATAGGCATCATGGGAGGAGGCTTCATAAACAAAGGTAAAGGCATTTGAATCCGAACCAGTGAATGGCCCACCAGTAGCTGTTGACCCAGTGCCAGGCGATTCATATCCAAAACCAGTTTATGCCGCAGCATATCGAGATCAAGGCCTACCTACAGGAGAGAAGGTAACAAAGGCATAGGTTGGACCAGGGGCAGCCCCAGTTAGACTTCCATAGTAATACGTTATAAAGCGCGTGGCATTCCTCCCAGTTCAAAAGCCGGCACCCGCCTAGATCGAAAGCCAGCACCAGAAGCAGAGACAAGGAAAGCGAGGGTGATAGTCAGTATAGGGAGCACCCCTTCCAGTTCCAGTTAGGGATGGAGACCGAGTTTACCTTTTTTACCAATAAGCAATAGGTAGGAAATAGTTTCTAGCAAAGTCAGTTAGATAGTCATAGCTTGTTATAGGTCCCATTGAAGTTGACCCGAAGAGGCGAGAGAAGCTAAGGCATATACAAGGGTAGAGGCACCGGTTTCACCCCCGGGCGTTTCAAAACCAATTGCGGGGACGGATCCGGTTCCACCATCATTGGCAAAGGCAGGAGTTGAAAAAAACAATACCAGGAGCAAAAGACCACTACCAAGACAAAAACAAAGGTAGAAGCACAGCCCGGCGGGAGTAGAGACAGCGGGGGAGATCAAATCAGTTGCAGGGGCAGGAGGAGATACTCGACTTACAGACTCGGGCTATTTGAACTAGAAAAAAAAAAGGCGTGATTCCCCCTTGGGAGCACTTTCATCCGAATCTCTTTCTCTTTTTAATACAATACAAAATTCTTATTCCCATCTCTCCAATCGTTAATTGGCAAGGCTCCTCGAAGCTTCTTTTAGAGCTTCCCCTTTCTTTGGGTAGACTGACTCTGGATACAAAGAAGACCAAGCCTAGCGACTGTCATACCTGGTAAGTCCATCTCTCGTTGTTCGATAGGACCTGGAAAAAGCATGCCATGAATGACTCTTGCCCTCGGCTTACTGAACTACAGGGGTTTCTACGAAAGACCCGATTGCTGACTCTTCTAGTGTTGTGTTCACCACGGGGATTGAACATCAGGGGAAGAGGAGATGAATATTGGGGTTCACCAGGCAAGAACGAGAGGTCCGTAGTGTGACAGGCTAGGTACGCCGCTCACCTGTATCAGTTATGGGGGCAGAAGTGGGAGCCTACTCAGGCCTACCTCCTTATTACTGCGTTCCTAAGAATAAAGTGAACCCTCACGGTCAAGAGTCAAGAAAGAGTTCTTCATATAAGAAAGTTGCTAGCGGAGGTTGGGGAAGTGCTACACCTTCGTGCAACCTGTTTTCAGCCTATTTTAACTCCCACTCCTAAAAAGAGCCGAGTGGCGTTGGGAATGAAAATGTTGAATATTTCATAAAGTAATTAGCTTATAGTTAGGCTATCACTAGAGTGTGATAAACTAAGCGGTTATCTTATTCTATGGCTGATTCGCCAGGAGATTCAAATCCCATTTATAAAAATAGTTATTCTAAAGAATACGATCATTTCACAGATGAAGAAGTGAGCAAGCCTTTCTACAATGGATTCTAACAGCGCAGACTAGGCATCTTTATCTGATTTCAATTTATATATTTATTTATATTAGTAAACCCCCTTGTTTCAAGGCTAGGGCCTTCCCCAGGAACATGGTTTAATTGCTATTTTGATTTAGCAGCATTGGCCGTTGAATCCAATATTGAGGGTGACTGACCACTAGATCTGTCGATCGAGACCTTGGTCTTCCTGCAGTACTACAGGCTTTTGAGTTTGTAGCTAGGCAGCTAAGCCAGTAGTAGTTCAGTTCAGGTCAGGGCACACTTGTTAGCTACAGTTCCTCATTACTTGTCATTTGTGACTACTTTTAGCTTCAGGTAGCCACCTCAACGCAGATTGTGATTGCGCTTTCTAAATTGAAGAAAAGGATATTCAGTTAGTTGCCTCCGGCTGTGGGCTTTATGTGGAACCGCCCGACCCGCCATTGTCTTCTCCAAATTGAGGTTCTCTATAGTTAGGGGAATGCCTCTCTCTAAACTATCTCCCCCATAATCATTCTCGGATGGGAGAAAGGAGGAAAAGTATGTATCGCCTGGCCATCTATTCCATCCTGTAGATTCCCGAAGTTGGGCTGGCCAATGCCTACCTATTTCTTTCTCACTGCTCCAGTGCTCCTTCCTAACCGGCTTTCTCTGTAGGGGCGCACCCGGACATACGAATCGTTCTATCTATAGACGAATGGATAAAGCCGAGACCCCTCCCTTTCAACCCACCCGCCAACCGGGAGTGCATTCAAAACGATGATGGATTGATAGATAGGTCAGAGACAAGGAAAATGCTTTTCGGTGTTTTAAGTTAAGAGGCCCAACTCAATTCCTTTTATTCGTTCGGTAGATCCGGTCGACTTTATTTAAGGGAAAGATTTTGGGCAGGCTTTCTTTACTTTAGGTCAAGCTAGTCCACACACATTCTTAGCCTTCCATCCTTATTGGGTATGGATACAATCTTTTCCAACCAACCCGGCTAGCCTTCTTCATTCTTCTTTGGCTGAGACGAGACTCTCAGAGTTTGTTGATGATAGGAGTCTTGATTCTTCTGTGCGATCTAGGTAGGCAATTTCCTCCAAAGTTTCCATTTTCTTCAAGGCATGACCTTCTTTTCCTTGCCCGCTTTCTTAGCCTATCCTGTCTGGCCCAGCTAGCGCTTTTCTTTCGGGCTTCAGTAGACTCTTTCTCGATATCCCAGAAGAGAAGAAAATCAGTCTCGATCGGCTATAGTATAATAAGAAAGGGATCCAAAGCTATCTGAAAATACCAACTAAACAAACTAAGCCACTTAAGCTACTCTACTATTCACCTTCTCCGTAAGCTCAGGAAGAAGCGGGAAAGTCTGGATCCGAAGGAGGCGAAAGGCAACTTTAAGCCTGACGGGTTGGAAAAGATTAGTTGGCGGCGCCGAGAATTACGTGCTTAAGGGAGGGGGGTCGTTTTGGAGGAGGAGTAAGCGATTCGATTAGCGGTCGTTCTACAAAGAGCTTTACGTGGATCGAGATTCAAAGTACCTATATGTGAGGTACTTTGAATCGTCGTAATCGTCTTTGTTCGCTCCTTTCTCTCCATTCAAACTGCCCAGGTAACGACAGCTTCCGCCTTCCTTTTCTACTCCGAAAGCAATCAGCAGCCGGGTAACCAGGAAAAGTCCTTGCCTTGCCACTACGAAGGAGGGTGGATCACGAGATTGAACTCATTCCTGGAACAAAAACCCCATTCCTCTCGTTGCAGATCTATTCGATCAACTGAGCAATGCAAAATTTTTCACTAAACTTGATTGGAGGTCGGGGTATCATCAAGTTAGAATTGCTGAGGGAGACGAACCAAAGACAACCTGTGTTACTCGGTATGGGGCTTTTTCATTTCTTTTATGCCTTTTGTACCTTGATGAATCAGGTATTTCATGAATATCTCGAGAAGTTCGTGGTGATGTATCTAGACGACATTGTGCTTTCTAATTCATCTTTGGAAGAACATGTGGAACACCTTCGACTGGTCTTCAACAAATTGCGCGAGAACCCACTCTACTTGAACTCTACTTGAAGAGAGAAAAATGTGCCTTTGCCCAACAACGCATCAAGTTCTGGGGCCATATCATTGAGCATGGCCACATTCGGATGGATTTGGGGAAGGTGAAGGCGACCCAAGAATGGAAGACCCCCAATAATGTGACGGAATTTAGGTCCTTTCTGGGACTAGCTAACTACTATCGTCGCTTTTTGAAGGACTACTCACGAAGGGCTACACTTCTGACTGATCTTTTGAAGAAGGGACGAGATTGGAACTGGTCTCAAAAATGCCAAGTGGCCTTTGACGATTTGAAAGAGGCGATGATAAGTGACCCAGAACAAACTTGCTCTTCCAGATGTAATGAAGCCCTTTGAGGTACAAACGGATGCCTCAGATTTTTGTTTAGGGGAGTCCTATTGCAGGAAGGTCACCCAGTTGCATATGAGAGTCGTAAACTGAGCGACCCAGAGACAAGATACACAGCACAAGAAAAGGATCTATTGGCAGTAATCCATTGCCTTAGGTTAGGGTCTGGAAACACTACTTATTGGGGTCCAAGTTTGTAGTGAAGACAGATAAGACTGCAGTGAGCCATTTTCTTACGCAGCCAAAGCTCCCCCGCACGGTGGCAGGAATTCTTGGCGGAGTTCGACTTTCACTTTGAATATAAGACGGGTCAAACCAATCAAATAGCAGATGCTCTTAGCCGGAAAGCAGAACTAGCAGCTTTCAAATACCTTTCCCACACCTCCGCCAGCCAAGTGGCAACCTCAGTGCGGGAACATCTTAAGGAGAATTAGTCTAAAGATCCTACGGCTCAAGCCCTCCTGAATTTGATGCGAGAAGGGAAGACCCGTCAGTTCTGGGTGGAGGACGGACTTTTGATGACAAAAAGGAAAGGGGCACCGATTGTTTGTACCGAAGGTTGGAGATTTTAGGAAGGTACTCCTACGAGAATGTCATGACGGGCGGGTCATCCGGGCTGGGCTGGCAGAGGACTTTCGCCTTAGTAAAGCAAGGGTACTATTGGCCAGAAATAAAAGACGATGCAATAGAGTACACCAAAACTTGTCTAACTTTGCCAGCAAGATAAAGTTGAAAGGAAGAAGACCGCAGGGTTCTTGGAACCACTCCCAGTACCAAGTCGGCCTTGGGAGAGTTTCCCCTTAGATTGAATCTCAAGCCTTCCGAAGGTGGGGGACAACAGTTGTATTCTGGTGGTTGTGGATAGACTCTCAAAATATGCAACCTTTATCCCCACTCCAAAAAGCTGTTCCGCCAAAAAGACTGCTGGATTGTTCAAATACGTTGTTAAGTATTGGGGTGTGCCACAGAACATTGTCAGTGATCAGGACTCAAGATTCACAGGAACCTTCTGGGATCTAAATGAAAGATCTCCTCTAGCTATCACCCACAAACTGATGGCCAAGACAGAGCAGTTTAATGTTCTCCTTGAAGAGTCTTTGCGACATTTCGTTAATGCCAACCGGGTGCAACTACTTGATGTAGCAAAATTATGTTTTCACTCCTAGAAGAGCTCTTCAACTAACAAAAGTCCCTTTGAGCTTGTTACAAGTCAACAACCATTGTTACCAAATACCGTTGACAAGTACGAAGGAAAGAGTCCCCAGGCCTTCAATTTCACCAAGGAGTGGAGGCAAAATGCAGACATTGCTCGAGCTTATCTTGAGAAAGCCTCAAAGCGCATGAAGAAGTGGGCAGACATGGGCCTCCAGAATTTAAGGTTGGCGACATGGTATTGGTGAAGCTATCTCCAGAATAACTCAGATTCCTCGGAAATCAAGACAAAAGACTCATCCGCAAGTATGAAGGGCCAGTTCCAGTCATAGAGTGGGCAAAGCTTCATACAAGATTGATCCACCAGATTGGTGGAAAGTCCACCCTCATGTCAGTTTTCTCAAGCCATATCATGCTGATCCAGAAGATGCAGAGCGCAATCGACCAGCCATCAACAGCAAGCGACAACCGAGCAAAGAAGCGGAAGAGAGACTAGCGGAGAGAGTCATCACAGTGTCACGGAGGCCACGCCGCGAGTTTCTAGTCAAGTGGAGGAATCCCGGAAACGAGGACGTCGACCATTTGAGTGGGGGAGAGTGTCATAGGCCAATTCTTTTACATGTAGTATAGTTGTGGGGAACATGGGAGTGGAAATATTGTACTTGACAAATGCATTTATTTTGTAATTTCAAGGGGTGTGACACCTCCAGCATCTTGATGTCTCCTTCTACCACAAGTTCACATGCTCCTTATGCTCTTTAGGGGGGAGTGACTAGTTGGGCCCGTGAAAGTTGGTATCAGAGCTTCAAATCGATTGTGGGATATAAAAGCACCATGGCCAAAAGTGCCAAGATCGCTCGCATCGAAGCATTAGAGAAAGACCTTGAGGTGGCTTTGTCCGCAGCTCAAACTAAGCGCATTGAGACGCTCGAAGTAAAGATTTCTGAACTTGAGAATCATCTAGCGATACTCCCTAGTTCTTCGGATCGGCCAACAGAGCTTGAGGCCTCTCAAAGTGACGCTTTTGAATTTTTTACAGATAATGTAAAAGAGACCGTGAATACCTTGCAAAATGATTTGCAGGAGCTCAATGCCAAGGTGAGTCTGTTGATGCGCAATGCCAACAATTGGATTTCGGACCTTCGATGCTTGAGACTGGACGGGTGAAATTGCCAGAACCCCGGGCCTATCTATGGGGGTAATATAGATGCCAAAGAGGTAGATGAGAACTTTCTCTTTGACATGGAACAAGACTGTCGGGTGGTCCGAA
>ERZ825896.4685-NODE-4685-length-10152-cov-3.288997_pt1 | contig 10152 bp, 3 predicted proteins | sample MGYA00519858_ERZ825896 | MGnify/ENA primary metagenome ERZ825896 (study PRJEB31778, sample SAMEA3449214) | human gut metagenome | biome: human gut; feature: human-associated habitat; material: faeces | place: United Kingdom | collected 2010/2012 ... | reverse complement strand
CATCGAATGATTCCCCACAAGGTGCCTGAAACTCTCATTTTGACAGCGGAAGTACATCCAGATTGTCAAAGTTTCATTCTCCGGTGCCCAATTCCTACCTTTTGCTTGGTGATTTTACTTTCGATTGAGGAACGGGGCTTGCCCTAGTATTCTAGTTCTTAATGATACTCAAAACAAATCGTAAGATGAATCAACTATTTCCTTGCTAGGAGGACTACCCTCTATATTGACTTCGCTACTGAGCTTCCAAGTAAGAGCGCAAGCCGACCATACCATCTTTGCTGCGGAGGAACCTACATGTGAAAAAAGAACCGATCATACGGAGAAAGCCTTCCCAAGGCTTGCTACCTATGCCAGATGCTCCTTTCTTTGGAACTACTAGTTAGTCTTGCCTATGAAAATAGAATAGTCAAACAAGGTTCCTGGAGACCGTGAAACACTTTCATCTTATGGGCATATCTCTGTATAGAAACCGGGACTTTAGCCTTTTGGGTGCTGAACCAGATAAAGGTATCTCCGTTGGTTTACTTCCAACGGGCTCAAAAGTAGCAATTCCTGTCTGTGAGGGATGGAATAATATATGAATAAGAGAGTCTTAGTAGACCCCAAAGCAAGAGAAGAGGTAATCCTTTGTTGAATGCATTACATGCTTAGTAGCAGTTCCTCGATCGCAAGCCGGTACGTATGCTTTCTAATAGGATCCCGGCCAAGCCATGTTCACTCGGATCTTGTCACTTCTGAATTGCCCAGAATCGGATGGTTCACACTAGGAGTACAGTTTGACATCGGCTGGCATTCTTTCTTTTACAATAACCTTTCCTTCTTTCTTACAGGAGGTCTTATAATAAGATAGTTGTCGACCAGTAAAGTAAGTAAAGCAAGCCAGTTCGGTAGCTGTCCAACGGGCAAAGAGCTTTCAAAGAAGCCCTTGGAATTCACTGAAGTAGTGGGCGGGGCAGATGCTGCTCTTCCAGCTGGCTACTAGCTTGCTTGGGCTAGGGCAATCATCCGTAGCGTGTCGTGTCTAATCGGCAAAGGACATGGCCCTTTCCTTTGATCTTTCATTGCTGGCTGGCCTGCTTGAATCGGTAACTGGGGATCGAATAGGTCTCTCTCACTTGACCAGCTAGCCACGAACTAGGGAAATCAGGAAGCAAAGCAGCACCTGAAAAGGCAGCCATCCCAGAGCCAGAGACGGTTGACCGAGCGTAGGCTGGAAGTAAAGAACGGATTTCTATCAAAAATACCGGGCTTGAATGCAGGAACTTATTAAGGGGAATATGAATTGAATGAACTCTTCCTACTTTAAGCTAGAAACGCGATTCGATCTCTTTCACGCTTAGTTTGCTTTCTTAATCTAGATTTTGTTGGTGTGCATTGATTGTCAGTTAGCTGGGTAATCCTGAAAGACAGGAAGATGCGGATAAAACAATAGACTGATAGAAAGGCCAGACGGATCTACCCGCTGACGAGTTGACTCCCACCAGCCTGTCTCTTCTACCCGTTACTATTTGATTTGATAGGCCCGCCTTCTGAACTGGCTATAGTTTCTACCTGACCTTATGCAACTCTCTCTGAATAGAGTTTCCGGAGTCAAGAGTAACCTCTTCTTTGCTTTGAGCAAAGCCTATCTCCAAATGCCTCCTACTTCTTTTCTTCGGATTAGAGGGAGCGCGCTTAAAGTGTAAACTCAAGCTGCGAGAGATCGCTGCAGTCTTCGAATCAGCAAATTCATCTATACGCGGACGGAAAAGGGATCGACGCTCTTCCCCTTAACTTAATCAGCAACCCTACTATATATAAGTATAAGCACTAATTTATATAATAAAGGGGGCAAGAACAACCTGACGCCTTGCTCTTTGAGACCTAAACTTTAAGCCTCCACTTGCTGCCTACGCTAGCTAGTTTCCTACCTCCCTATCGGTCTACCGGTCTCGCCAGCCTTCCTCTTGACTAAGCCCCGCTTGCTCCGTAGTGCGCGGATTAAGGCATTTCCTACGTGGGAATAAGCACTTTGTCGCTTTGGTTTATTGAATTGTTTCTAGTTTGCCTTAATTTTATATAGTTGAAGTCGAATATCAATCCTGTTTTCATCCATTTTCCGGGGTTTCTCTAGTTTTAGAATTAGAATTCCCCTTAGGATTGAAGGGTGGGCGGAAGGATCAGTCCCAGCAAGACCCAAGATTTCCGCCAATAGCATGATGGTTGCTAAGGTGATGTTGAACAGTGGTTATAAACTCGATTCTGGGTTGGGTCAGAATTAGCAAGGAAGGTTGGAGCCGATACAGGTGAATGACAATAAGGGCCCCCACGGGTTAGGTTTCAACCCCACCAAGAAGGACAAACAGCAAGTAGCCGCCCAGAAGAGGGAGAATAAGCTTGCCAAGTGAGAAGGAAGAACTCCTGTCAGTAGAGGTCTCGGGAAAATGCCCCCTCTCTCTATCACATTTCCAAAAGCCCCTCAGCCAGAGATTCAGATCTAAGCAGAGGACAAATCAGTTCAAGCTCAGGCACCAGAAACGAGAAAAAAAAAATGGGATCAGGAGTCTTTGGCCAAAGCAAAGAAGTCCCGTGATCTGAAAGAAGTATTTGACTATGATGAGTCTTTCGTCTGATCCTTTTTATGTAACTCTGTTGAGTGGAATGCTCTTTAAGCCACTAACCCTCTGGAAAAAAATCTGCTTTGACCGCTCTGTCAGTGAATAGCTCGGGCGAGGGAAGCGAAAGCAGATACGCGTGGGATTGTATCTCTACATCTATCATGGAAACAAGCCTCTAAGCTGTTAGTTGACCAAGGTAGCGTTATCTTTCATAAGTCTTCTCCCTTTGCCTTTTCCCTTCCTTTCCCAATCATGTGACGGTTGTCCCGGAATAAGAGAAAAGGATGTATTTAAGACTATTCGACATTTGGCAGGGCCCCAATTGTAGATCCTGAATTCTGATCGGAAGTTGGGGTCGGAAATTCGAATCACATTATCCGAGCGGTTGTGCCTAATGTCTTTCTGAGGATCCTAAGGTCCTTTCTGAGTCCTGATGGAGGTTCAGATGTTGCCCGATGCCGGAAGTGCAGTGGATTGATAGTAGTGACCACGAAACGTTTTGGATAACTCATGATAGGTACCCCCTCTACTGGTCCATTCAATGCTTTAAGGACAGATTCTCCAGGGCTTAACATCAAGCTGCTAAGGTTGTTCAGTAGTGATTGGGTCAGGAAAGGCAGGTTCCGTAATAGGACTCATTGAATCAGCAGGTTAGTTTAGTCCGTCATGAGAGATGGGGCTCCACCCAAGATAGTTCTTTCTTTTTCTCCGATGAGTTCCAATTATGGTTGTTTTTCAACGAAGAAAAAAGCTACGGTTTCAATTCAGACTGTGAAAGTCGTTTAGGCGCAAGCAATAAAGGAATGCATTCTTCCAGGCAGAAGCCCTTTGGTATGAGCGATCTAATTCAAAAAATCAGACTAAACAGGCCTTGTTGGAGTAGCTCGCCTGTTGGGATCAAAGTCTCATTCTCGAACGTAGGTTCTCTGGTCTCTGTCTCCACTGCCCAAGGCAAGGCCTGTTCTATCCTCTTTCACAGTTTACCGTAACGTTGTATCATTAAGAGAAATTTCCCTATACGGGGCGTGAAAGCACTATCAGTTAGTTGACTACCAAAAGAAAGTCCTACCGCTCAGTCAAAGTACGAACAACGAAGGATCTCTTTTCAGGCCAACTTTTAAGCGCATCCAGGCATAGGATAACGATGGAGAATAGATGGTACTACTCATCAATGCAATGTTCAGGTTCAGGTAAGGAAAAGACCGAAGCAATTGGCCCCTAACTGCACATTTTCAATCTCGGGTTCAATAATCCATCCACTCTTTCTTTTTCGGAAAGCTGCCCCATGTGAATGGTTTTTAGCTCCTCAGTAAGGTTAGCTTTCTTAGACAAGGTTGATTACTATTATCTTGAGTCATTCTGTGGGCAGAAAAAGGGGGTAGAACCCATAGAGAAAGTTTCAAGCTCTGGTTGTGGAAGCAGTTCTTTGTCCTTGTCCCGCTTCATTAGTATAGATTGTATATCTCCCTCATTTCAGTTCGTCGTATTCCTGTTCGGGCTTTTTTTTAAGAGGATGCATCCTTCACCCTGCTCGGGCTATAGTTTTTATGATCTCCTCCTTGGCTCGGGCTTCCGTATTCTGTTATGTAATGCAAGTTAAAATTGCGTATATATACAAGATGAAATCCCAACTCAGATTGGGCATGCTAGCGCAGAGACCCCTTTTGCCTTGCTTTCGGATGCCGTTTTGGCTGTCACTCCACCAATTGCTTTTCTTTCCATATCTATAGCACTTTTCAGAATATGGACGTTATAGCTTAATCAATAGAGAGATGCCTGCCTTTTTAGTACACTTATAGCGGTGACAGCCTCAATACGCTCGAAAGACATGCTGTGGAACCTTTTGGGTAAGATGTAACCACACGACGGTCGTTCAGCCTTTCTTCGGCCTAATTCAGAGTCCCCCGACTCGGCAAGCTGCTGTCAAAGAGGTTGATATTCCTAATACTGAACACGAGCTTCTTGAGTCACCTTCTTTCCAAATAGAATAGATCTCATTCTGACAGGGAACACACGAAGGAAAGACTGGCCCACGTAGTCTTAGATCGAGGTATTACCCGGCGGAACTCTCCTATGAAACTACAGGAGAACTGCCTTATGCTAGTGCATCTCTTGAAGTCAAGAAGTTGACTGAGACGAAAGCAAAGCCCAACAATAGTAGAATGAAGAAAGGAACTCTTTTCCTCAAGCCGCTTGAGTCTTACATTTTAGAAGTGAAAGCAACTTAATGAGAAGCTAGCTCGACTAATAAGGTTTGGGGGGGACCAGCTAGACCGGCAGGGATAGGGCTGAGCTCACAACCGAGTCTTAGTATTAGGACAGGAAGCACACTGGGATCAGGGATTCCAACTCTGCCGATAGCTCAGTAGCAGAATCAGATAGAGCAGAGAGAGCAGATAGTTCCGTATCAAGTTGAGACCTACTCGACCGGATCGAAGTAGCTGCTAACAGGATCGATCGAAGAAGTGAGAGACGGATATATTCTCAGATGCTCTTATCTTATATAGGGTGAGGTGGGGAACATCTTTCATCACAGTCAAGTGGGAAACTATAGCTCCTAAGTCTTGGTGTGGAGTGAACCCAGGGCAAGGAATGCAGCAAAGTAGGTGCTCAGCTAGGATCGGAGTTGATCTGTGAAACTGAATCTCCAGCATCGCCGGTAGGTAAATGGGTGGAAAGATAACAGAAGATCTCTTTTTTGCAGCAGGAATTCTCTCTAGAACCGCAGCAGTAGCTTATTCAAAAGGTCTGGGGAAGGCGCACAAAAAACATATCTTTATATAGAAGGATCAATTAGCCAAATTTACCCCTAAAGTTATCGATTAGGAATAGGACCGATATATTATAGCTTTATGTGACTCAACATATTATTTCATTTAAAAAGCGGATAGACTTACAACAATGGAGCAAACACGATCAAAGTTGTTAGCTACTATTCCTTTGGGGCGGGACCTCCTCTCGCCGTTACAGGGTCGTTGATCACCGAAACAAAGGGCAAGAAGCGGTATTGATATAAGGGCTCTATTCGTCACATCATATTGTTCTCCTGGATTCGTGCAGAAATAGGACCTTGAAAGGCGCGACTCAGCCCTAAAAGTAAAGATCGGAGCTGGACCACTCTGTCAACAGTTCTACCGCATGCATCTCTGTCTTACTACAAGAGGGTAAGCCTGTCTATTACCATTCCGGCTCCTATCTCGGTCCATCTCTCACTGCGCATTGAAGTCCTTCACCCTCTAACGTGGTCTGCGCTCTTTCCCGAATCTGATAGACAAAAATGAAGGAATCCGACCTTTCACTTAGGAATGCGTGCGCTACTTGACGTCCTGATAGATGAAAGAGGGCAGGCTCAACCATAGGGCCAAGGGGAGAAGAGAGCTGGTCTACTGTCTACTATAAAGTAAGCTCGATCCATATTCAAGATATCCCACTACCTTCTAACTTTACTAATTGCTGGTAGCATTCCTTTAGTTCAAGAGTTCAGGAGTGGGAGTGTCATTTTAGTCAAATCCGATATGACATGTGTTTTTGTTCAGTGCGCATTATCTCCTTCTTATAACCGGGCTGATAACAAAGCCAAGGGAGAGGAAGCTAAAGTAGACCTCGAGCTCTGGGATCAAAACCTTGTAATCTACCCCTACCTTTCTCGAGCTGCTGAACTTCTATCATTAGATTCCAATGTGATAGCTTTATGCCAAGACTAGACTAATTGTTGAAGTTCCCTTCCACTGTCTATAAAACCTTCTGAATTGGTCGGCTAGTACTTTCTTTGATTGATGATATACCTACGAAGTTGTAAGCATTGCTTTATTATTTCCATTTGATGAATTAAGTATAGCCCACTTCCTAAACTTGATCTGTAGCCGCCACCCTTGTTGAGTGCAATAGTACTTTCATCTTTAGCAATGGACTTGGCACTCGCTTTCTTTAGCCTTAACTCCTGCACCAGCTACAACTTAAGGTTTAAGGTTTGACTTTGGCATCGAATTAGTCTTAGACTTTAGCTCCGGGTCTAGTTCCCAACTTTAAGAACTTTGCTAACTAAAGCTATTTAACCCAAGAAGCAACCTTTCAACGAGGGCTTCGCTTCCTATCAGGCTGGCTAAACTACTGTTTGTCTACTCTAAAGATATATTTAGGTAGGTAGTAGACCCGGACATCCCATAGGCATGGCCCTCCTACTAGAGAAAGAACTCTAGTAGAAGACCCAAAAGACGAGAAGACGTTAGCCTTTAAGTAGCATTTTCTTTTGTTTTATCTTATTCCCTCTCTGTCTCTTTGCCCAGCGGAATAAGTATAAAAGACTCACTCGCTCACATCGTTGGACTTGAGCACTAACCCCTATTCTCTTTATTCCCGCCTGCCCGGTCTTCCCGCTGAATCCGTACAAGTTCTTCCTTTCATGAAAGGTCTTCCCGCTGAATCAGTACTTCTGTCTGAGCTTTTCTAATCAGACCTTTCTCCTTCTGTGAGCTACTCTATTTACTTTCTGTCTGGGCGAGCATAAACTTCTTCTTTTGTCTAAGCCTTTGAGAAGAGGAGGCCCACTTGAACCCGGTTTGCTGCTGAAAGCTCCCGATCACTCTATTATAACTTCTCCTTAAAATATCTATTTATTTAGTGACGAGCAACTCGAGTATGAACAACGTATCGCTACGCCGCCCCTTCTGTGAGCTACATAATAGATTCTATTTCTCCTGAACCTGCTAACAAGCGCCGGCTAATAGTAGAATTTCCCTCTACTTCTCCTTCACTTCCCCTTGCTTAACCTAAGGGCCCTACCCTTTCCTTTCTATTTTCGCTCATTCCCGATCACGGATTGAGGTTATGAAGTATTCATAGAGAAAGCAACTGAACAACTCTACTTCGGCTGAGCTTCTGAACTATATTTCTTCCTCTTTTAAGCTAAAACTTCCCTAATGATCTATCTCACTTTTTTCTTCTATGGAATCAGTTGACTGAGACGAAAGCAATTCAAACCCATCTCAAATCTTCCCTGTGTAGGATTTTAAACCTCTTACCGTTCGGCCAACGACTCTTTGGGTCTTAATAGAATCTCTCCTCCGAAAAGGGCAAGGAAGAGGACAAGTGGAACGTCTATTGCTCCACTTTGTTAGTCTAGTAGCAAGCGCGGTACCCACTGAAACTAGGAAAACCGAGAGGGGAAGCTGTGGCATTGATCCGCCAGCTAGAAGCGAAAGAACCTATCATTCTTGCCCCTGAACCTTTCTTCGGCAAAATCACTGTCAGCAACCTTTTATAAGAATAAGAATAAAGAGGATCGTGCCTTAGGTCAATGAAATGTTCCAGGAAAGCACCAAAGGGGATAACCAACTTCAAATAGAACGAGTGAAACTGATAATAGATAGAGTTTTAGGTAGTTCACCAGTCAAACCACACCCTTGAATTAATCTCAATCGAATGGGACTCGTTTCGATTCTCCTTCTTCACCGTTCGAAAAGAAGTGGATTGGCGCACGTCTTCCTATGAAATCTATTATGTTTCCCCCGTTTCCTTACTCGAGATATCTGAGATAGCCCCGTCAACTAATAACTTATAATAGACGAGCCCATTATCCTGATGTTTTGAACGATCCTATGGGTACCCTATATTACGTATTTTCTTTTTTTTAATTATTCTCCTCGTAGAATTCTTATTATTTTATTATGAGGAGAATTAACACCAACTCAATCTCGATTCTCTGAAGCAGCAAACTCTCAAAAAAATGAATTGACCAATTGACGACGCTCCTCATTCATTATAACGATATTTGATAAATTCTATTTTTTAACCACGAAGAGTGTATCTGACGGAGACACTCGCTAGATCTAGTTAGAGTTCCTCGGCGAATCGTCTCTTTCTTAATGAAATATCTGTCTAGCCCTTATCCTGCTAACGACGCCCTTCTTATCTACGAAATTTACCCTTCCTTTCCTTCCCCAGCTTTGAGTGAAGTTCCTTCCATCAACAGTTAAGTCATTAGTACCAGAGCCTATTCTTTCAATTGTGCAATCAGTTCTTCCACTTGGCTCAATAGCCGGAGATGAAATAGCGAAGGTTACGTTCACATTTCTAAGCGCGGTTCTTCCTCCATCAGATCAGGCATAATCAACAGGAGAGAGCCAAGCAAGGTTTACGAGAGCAGCGGATGATTTCACAATTACCCAAACTCGAGCAAGGGTAGCAACGGTTACTGATTACCTGACTGAACCACCAGGAGCTTCTTCTATGGCATCAATGCCATTCTCTGTCCATCAATCCGATTTCATTAATCAATCGAAATCTTTCATTTTCTCGGGAATTTGGGTTGTTCTTCGCCTTACCGAGTTGATAACATCTACACCGGAAACAAGAACTCTACCAACGGTTATTGCCAACAGTTCCTACGTTCACAGCTCTGATTTTTCCAACAGCTAGGCCATCCAAGGGGAGGGATGACAGCCCTAGCCCTGCTAACTTCACTCTTATGATGATTCAATTGCTTACACCGGCTACTGGTTGAGCTGCTACGAAAGCAGTTACCTTTCTTACAGCAGGGCAGATGATTTCACAGTTAGCAAATCTTTCTTCTGAACTCTCACAAAAGAGCTTACTCTCTTTCGAAAGACCGGATACGGTTAGATCTAATTCTAGCACAACCGATTCCTCTTCTGCCTTTTGACTCTCTCCTGCTCGAAAATGAACTCAATCTTATATGTAGTATTCCCCTCGTTTCATGGTTTATATATCCTCCAAGAGCGCTTATTCTCCATCAATTGCGATAATGCCGCATCTAAGAGCCTATTCATGTGCAGCCTACTCGGATTAAGGAAAATCCGGTGCAGTGCTTGATAAACTTTCGATGCCCGCCTAATGTGCTTCTAGCTGGAAGCAGCCAATCCAATCCCATTAAAGGATATTTAACCCTTAGGGCGGATCCTCCTCTCTCTACTGGGATTGACTCGCTTAGAAGGAGTCCCATTCCTTTGGCAAAGGCCCTAAAGCTCTGAGTAACTCCTTGTCTCATTGATCCAAGTCATCAAGGAAAGACAGTGACGATCGGTACGAAAGGGAGGCATACTAGCAGGGGATTCGTACTAAGAGCCGTTATGTAGCATCTGAGAACAAGAAAGCAGACATGCACACGAAAAGACTTGCAAGAGTAAGGTAAGGCTTGACTTTACTAGTCCTCTCGCTACTACCCTTACTCTTATAACGGGTTACACATGCCACCCGCTTGCTTCGCTTCAAGTTTGAATGCCCAAGGTTTAGAATCCATGTACAGTCCCAGTCACGAAGAAGCAGTCCCGTCCTCTCTTAATGAGATATCTCTATCTGTCTCGTCTTATCCTGCAAACCGCTTATTGGACAAGGCAAGAAAAGCCTAAACCGTGCGTACCCCTTACTCGTACAAAAACGATTTCATTGCCTTAATGGCGAGCGCATTCCTTGTCCGATTATTTACTATTGATTCATGTGTCAAATCCTTCTCGGCATCAAGACAAGACTAGTTTTTTTGAAAGGCAAGCGCAACTAGTCTTGGCGAGAGGTTGCTTGCAATACTTGCTAACGG
>ERZ825896.4683-NODE-4683-length-10161-cov-3.003958_pt1 | contig 10161 bp, 9 predicted proteins | sample MGYA00519858_ERZ825896 | MGnify/ENA primary metagenome ERZ825896 (study PRJEB31778, sample SAMEA3449214) | human gut metagenome | biome: human gut; feature: human-associated habitat; material: faeces | place: United Kingdom | collected 2010/2012 ... | reverse complement strand
TATTATTTAATATGAGCAAAAAACGTCATATCTTGTGGTTGGAGAAACTTTTTTTTAACTTTTGCCAAAATCAACAAAAAATTTGAGATTTTAAACAGAAATTTATATTTAATACAGTAAAAATTATTTGACAATTCTGTATCAATAATATTATGACCTAAATTAAAATATGTACAAATAAAAAAATTAATTTCAAATATTTTCAAAATAGTTATAAAAGTTTTTTTAACTCGTCCAAAGTTATTGAATTAAGTTTATCAATCTTTGATTTAAGCAGTTCTTTTCCATCTAAAGCGTCCTTTTGATTTTGAAGAAGCAGGAAGTTTCGTCTGAGTTCATCAAATTCCATGAGCTTAGGCCGGTTCAGTGTTATTCCCAACTCTTCGTCTTTGGAAGTCAGCGAATCGTCATGAAATCGATAAAGATAAAGAGGTTCTGAGAACTCAGTATGCCTTATGGGGAAAATTTCATTTATTCTCATCCAGTAGTCATAATCTTCTATACCAAACCTATCGTTTGAATACTCGCCGATTAAATCCGCAACAGATGCTCTGTACATAAATGCTGCGCCAATAGTATTATTGGCAGTTATATTTAGATTATCCGTTCCGGTTGGAAGTATTACATTGCCGCTCATGGGCGGATACTCATACCAGCCTTTCCCTCTTAATACGTTTCCATTTTTATCAATCAATTTCATATTTCCGTAAACCATAGCGGCGTCCTTATAATAATCAAGTTCCTGTACCATTTTTTCTATGAATTTCGGAAGCAAAATATTGTCATGGCTTATCCATGTTAAATACTCGCCTTTTGCCATTTTAAAACCCGAATTAAGTGCGGTCGGAAGGAGTCGGTTAGCGTTATGAGAAATAACAAATATATTGTTATTGTTTTTTGCGTATTCTTCGGCAATACTGCCGCTTTTATCATCTGAACCATCATCGACAATAATTAATTCTATTTTTTTATAGCTCTGTGATATTACTGAATTTATTGCATGTTTTAGGTATTTTTCACCATTATACACAGGTAACACAATTGAGACCAGCCCAGTTTCTCCTAAGTTTTTAAGGTCTCTTACAGAAATATTATAAATATTATTAAATTTGTTTTTATACTCGGAGAAAGTTAAATGATGTATGTCATTATTCTTATTCGCAAATCGAGTCAGCCAATTCAATAAAGCCATTTTTTTCACATTCCTTATAGTATAATTCCAGCTCGTCAGCGTTGCTTTTAATTAATTTTTCAATTTCACGTTCTGCTATTTTTATTCTTTCCAACGCATAGTTTTTATCCCAAGCCGCCGGGCTGTATCCATCTTTGTACAGACGGTAAGTGGTAAAGATTCCGGCTTTTATGGTCTCTTTTATGTGTTCTTTGGTATAACGGGTTTTATCAACGTCATGATAGACAACTGCTTTTGGCTCTATGCCTATTTTGCAGCCGCAGTTTAATACTTTAAAGCATAGAACGGTTTCCTCTCCTCCTGCATAGTTGTTCCCCACACGCCCATAGCTTTCATCAAAACCGCCGACAGCATTAAATATATTGTGTCTAACTGAAAAGTTAGCCCCGAACGGAAATTCATATTGCTTGTTTATCTCACGGTATTTGGTGTAAGGAACGGTGTATTCACTCCATAAAGTTTCTTTTCCCTCAAGTATAATATTTGGTTTGGGTTCCGGTGTTTTAAGAATTATTTGTCCTCCGATTATTCCGGCATTGCTGTGTGCGTCAAAAGCATTTTTTATTGTTTCAAGCAGACGCGGTTCTGCAATAGCGTCGTCATCAATATAGACAAGGTATTTTCCGTTGGATACTGTCGCACCCAAATTTCTTGCATAAGTCAATCCTTTTCGTTCTTCTTTAATTATTTTTATATCACAGTCATTGTATTCTTCAAAGGTATTGTTAAGTTCCTCGCCGTTGTTTACAATAATAATTTCATATTTCTCCGACGGAAGGGTTTGACCGCAAAGTGACTTTACAGCATTGGCAAGTTTTTCAGGCCGATTGTATGTGCACACAATAACGGATATATCCAGTGGGTATTTGTTATCGGCAATAAGCCGCGGCGGCGTCGTTTTGATGTTACGGCGCTTATAGCTTTTAAGATCGCATATAAGTTTTTTAATCCATAAACGAATATTGATAATTTTTCCGCCGGCGGCGTTTAACAAAGTCATTGTGGGCTTCTTTCTGCGTTTCAAATTATCACCTCACATAAATTTTGCATGGAGCGGATATTAATCCAAAAGTTTGCGGAGGAGCAATTGATTTAATCTCCGCTGCTCCTTCAATATACTCGTAATAAGTGATGGGGAGACTGTTCTTGTTTTCAAGACCTGCTGCTATTGTGTACTTGCCTGAGTTAAGGCGGTTTTCAAAACAAAAATTTATTTGATTGGTTCCGTAATGAAGCGGTTCGTCAGTTTGAAAAACTATCAAATCAAGACCAAATTTGTCTTTTAGCGCTATAGACACTCCAAGACTATCAAGGCTTATATCATCGGAAATATATACATCGACTGTAATCCTAACGTTTTCATGCAGATAAAACTCCCCGTTTTTTGGTATAGAAATGTTTTTTATTGCTCCAATATGGCTGCCGTAATGGTTTAAGGCACCGGTGAGTCTCTGTTTTTGACCGTGAGCTTTATTGCCGGGATTTACACAGCTTTCAATATATTTTGATGTAACAGTTGCAACATCGCCGTTTGCAATAATTTTACCGTTATCTAACCAAATTGCTCTGGTGCAGAATCTGCGGACTGAATCAATATCGTGCGAAACATAAAGAATTGTCTTGCCAATTTTCTTAAGCTCCTCAAATTTTTTAAAACATTTTGTTTGAAAACGGTAATCACCGACAGCCAGGGCTTCATCAACTAAAATAATATCTGTATCAAGCCATATCATGGACGCAAAACCCAAACGCACCAGCATTCCGGAAGAGTAAGTTCTAACAGGCAATCTGGCAAATTCAGGTGAGATTTCCGCAAAATTCAAAATTTTATCAATGTCTCGGGTAATAAAATTTTTACTGAGACCATTAACAGTACCGTTTAAGTATATGTTTTCTATGCCTGTATATTCCGGGTTGAATCCAACGCCGAGCTCCAGCAGGGAGGAAACTGAACCTTTTACTTCGCATGATCCATTGTCATAGCCAGAAATTCCTGATAAGATTTTCAGCAGTGTGGATTTGCCCGAGCCGTTTTTTCCAATGACTCCGACGCATTCTCCGGGTTTGACACAAAAATTTATATCGTTGAGAGCATAAAAAAGTTCTGCAGAGTTAAATTTTTGAGAACCAAATAAAGAACCAAAAATTTTTTTAAATGGACTTTTGGATTTTATAAATGACTTGTTTAAATTTTCTATCTTGATAATATTCATAAATTTTGTCCTAAGTGTAAAGAATATAATTGTATTTTAAAATTATACTATATTAAAAATTCTCATGCAACACTTGCCAAAAATATATTTTTTAAAAAATTTTAAAAAAAGTGTTGACAAGCAGTAAATTCTGTGGTAATATATCATTCGTTGACGCGTTAAAATATTTTAACGGCAGCTGTGCTGGTGTAGCTCAGTTGGTAGAGCAGCTGATTTGTAATCAGCAGGTCGCGGGTTCGAGTCCCATCACCAGCTCCAGAAATTTAATATTAAACCACTGCTAAAAAGCAGTGGTTTTTTGTTTAATAATCTTTTTTACTCTTCGCCGAATAGATTTATACGGAGACTTTCAAGCTGTTCATAAAGTTCAAAAAAACTGCCGCTTACAGGCGTCCAGCGGTATGCCATATGATAATTTCCATCTTTTACTGCTTCAATTATTATATCCATCCCATCAGCTCCGCTGCGGTGAATCTTTAGCGGCATATTCCAAAAATCAGTTTCAGAGAATTTTTTCGTTACTAACTGAGTTTCTTCTTTAGTCAATGTTTTTTCTTGGATTTCATTTGTATTATCCATTTTTGACAAAGTTAAATTATAAACATATTTTACGGTTGAAGTACCGTCAGAATTGAGGTTGATTCTTAAAACATAATTGCCGCTAAAGGTGCCAAAATATGATAGTCGGTAAACTTCTCCATTATTTTGGCGAAGATTATCCTCCCCCATACTTTTGAGTATGGATGAGATAGCAGGATCTGAATTTTCACCTATCCCTAAGATTATCATATCAGAAGAAGAACTATCACCAATCCATCTTTCAGTTAGTATTGGATTATAGTTTTGGTCACGTAAATTCTGCATTAATTCTCCCCAATATCCACATGGCACTCTATAGCCTTCTGTTTGATAAAGAGAGTATAAATTAACTAATGAACCTTTTTCAATATTTAATATATTAAATATATCTTCTTTGTTAGAAGTTTTTCTATTATATATATCAGTTATGTTTGTTTGGCTGTCATTATGTTGAGTAACAGCATATCGTATACCATCTACAGATGAATTAGGATCTTCATTCCATATATAAACATCTGCAAGAATATAATTTAACTGAATAGAGTCTTTAGCAACATTCTTAGATGCCGCTTTATCAAAATAGATAATTTCATTATAATATACTTTGTATCCCAAAGCTTCGGCTATAGACCTTAAAGGAATATAAATTTCTCCGTCAATAGTTAATGGCTCATAATCAATCTTTGTTTTTTTGTTATTGACAAAAATCGTATTGCGGTTAACTCCGGCAGTTAAAGTTGTATCATATTCTAAGCCTTTTTGTATAAGCTTAATAGTTTCATCTGTTATTTCATATGAAAAACCGGAATTAAAAATCTTATTACAACAAGAAGCAGGGACATACGTTATACCGGGTTCTAAAACAAAAGGTTTTATATCGCTAAATTCGGTTTCAATGCCGTCTTTTATAAATATTGGAGCTTCTTTGCCTGCAGTATCTGCATTTGTAGTATAGCTCCATAAAAAAGTTAAAACGATAGTTAAAGCAAAAATAAAAGCCATTTTTTTCATAATGTGTTCCTCCTAAAAGGATATTCATTTCATACTTATTATACCATACATCATTCCTAATAACAATATAGCAGTATAAATATAAAGCTTTTATTATGTTTGTATAAATTATACAAAATCGTAAATAGCGAATGAGCAAACACGAGATAAAGAGAGAAAATAGCTAAAATAAAGAGTTTGTGTTTAGCTAAATTAATTTTTTGCAAAAAAGTCTTGACAAAATTATGAAACCGTATTATAATAGCTAAGCAAGTTAGAGAGGACGTCTTTAAGGAGACGTCATTTATTTTGTAAACTTATTAACTTAATTATAAATTTAGGAGGTATTCATTACTATGTCAACTTATATGGCTAAAGCTAATGAAATCGAAAAGAAATGGTACATTATCGATGCTGCCGGCAAACCTCTGGGTAGAGTTGCAGCTCAGGCTGCTACAATCCTGAGAGGAAAACACCGTCCGGAATATACTCCGGGTGTTGACTGCGGCGAATATGTTATCATAATCAACGCTAAAGACGCTGTTCTTACCGGAAACAAGCTTCTTCAAAAGAAATGGTACAGACATACCGGTTATATTGGTCACCTTAAAGAAGTTTCTTATAAGGACTTAATGGAGCAAAGACCTGAAAAAGCTATGGAATTAGCTGTTACAGGCATGATTCCGCATAACAGTCTTGGCAGAAAAGAATTAAAGAAACTTAGAATTTACGCAGACGACAAACACGAACATGCTGCTCAGTCACCGATTGAGTGGACACGTGAGTTTTAAGAAAGGGGACTTATATAATTATGGCAGATTCAGTACAGTATTACGGAACAGGCAGAAGAAAGAGTTCTGTTGCCAGGGTTAGATTGGTGCCCGGCACAGGTAAGATTACAATAAACAAGAGAGATATTGACGATTACTTTGGTCTTGAAACTCTGAAGGTTGTAGTTCGCCAGCCGCTGGACGCTACAAAAACCTTAGGCAAGTTTGATGTTTTGATTAATGTTAACGGCGGAGGATTTACAGGACAGGCCGGAGCTATCCGTCATGGTATAGCAAGAGCTCTTCTTGAAGTTGATGATGAGTTCAGACCTGTTTTAAAGAGTGCAGGATACCTCACACGTGACCCACGTATGAAGGAAAGAAAGAAATACGGACTCAAAGCAGCCCGCCGTGCACCACAGTTCTCAAAGAGATAATCAGAAATATAATTTTAACCTCCCATTGTTTGGGAGGTTTTTTATTGTATCAGAATATATTTGTTATCTAAATTTTAAATACTCAATAAACTTATTTACTGCAAGCGAAGCAGTTTTTCTGTCCTTCATTGCAATCCCGATATCTCGGTGTGCCGGTACATCGAGTTCTTTTATTATAATATTATATGGAACCCTTTTTAGTATCAGTTCAGGTAAAATGCTGACGCCTAATCCGCTTTCTATCATAGACATTATTGCGTAGTCGTCCCAGGTGGTGAAATGAACAGACGGGGTTAAATCATTATTTTCAAATATTTCCGATACTTCGGCTTTTGCGCCCTTTTCCAGAAGCATAAAAGGCTCTTTGCAAAGAGCTGAGACGGGGACATTTTTGTTCCTGGATAACTCATGATTTTCAGGCAGTACAGCCAAAAGCCTGTCGCTTTCCAAATATAACGCGTCAAATTCAGAACGGGTTGGAAGACGCAAAAAACCGCAGTCGACGCGTCCTTCTGATATCCAGTTTTCTATTTCAGTGTAGTCTCCTAGTAATAATTCATAATCTATATTTGGGTAATCCTTTTGAAATTCTTTTATTATATTGGGAAGCCAGTGAGTGGCTACACTTGAAAAAGTTCCAATTCTTATAAGTCCTGATTGAAGTCCGTTTAATTCATCTATCTGTATTTGAAGTTTTTCATACTCTTCACAGACGGATTTAGCATATGGGAAAATTTTTAAACCGTCCGATGTGAGTTTAACGCCTGATTTGCTTCGTTCAAGGATTGAAATTTTCCACTCGTCTTCTAAGTCGTTAATCATTTTGCTAACAGCCGACTGAGAATAGCTGAGCATATCGCCGGCTTTAGTAAAGCTTCCGTATTCCACCGCGGCAACAAAGGCCATATATTTAGATATATTCATTAGTAAAGCTCCGTCCTTATTTATTCTAATTAGTAATGTAAAACATTATAAACATTCTCTTTTGGAAGTGATATAAAAATGATATAATAACATATAGAATTTGTCAACATAAAAAGGACAATAAATCTTTTGAAATAAGTGGGGTATAAATATGAGCTTACATAATAATCGCGTTGTTATTAAAGTGGGAACATCGACTTTGACGGTGCTTTGAAGGAAGAAACGGAACTAATAAGAAAAGTTACAAAAATAGATAAAAATGTTATGCAGGCGGCAGGCGGAGCGAGTTTTGGTACAGGAGGTATGAGAACCAAGCTGAAAGCGGCAAAGCTGGCTGTTTCCAAAGGGATTAACACTGTAATAACAAATGGTAAATCACCTGATATTTTTTATAAAATTTTAGACGGTGAAAACGCAGGCACATTGTTTGTGGGAAGGGATTAGACTATGAAATTTTCGTATGTTAAGTATATATTTGCTCTTTTGCTGTTTGGGTCAAATGGGATAGTGGCAAGTTTCATTAATTTAAGCAGCTATGAGATAGTATTTTTTAGAACTTTAATAGGAAGTTTGTTTCTTATATCTATATTTTTTATCGCCGGAGGAAGGCTGACGTTTTATAAACATAAAAAGCAATTTTTATATGTCGTTATATCCGGAGCTGCAATGGGAACAAGCTGGATATTTCTATATGAAGCGTATCAACAGATTGGTATAAGTGTTGCATCTCTTGAATATTACTGCGGACCTGTTATAGTTATGGCGCTGTCGCCTATAATATTTAAGGAAAAATTGAGTTTTACTAAAGGGCTAGGGTTCGTTATTGTCGTTTGCGGATTATTTTTGATAAACGGGTATACAATTGGAGAACAAAAAAACCTTTGGGGGTTGTTTTGCGGTCTTATGTCAGCGTTAGTATATGCTGTAATGGTTATCTTTAATAAAAAGGCGTCGGATATAAAAGGGTTAGAAAATTCAATGCTGCAATTATTATTTAGTTTTATTACTGTCGCCGTGTTTGTCTGTCTTAAACAAGGTTTTGTAATAAAGACTAATATTTCAAGTCTGCCGTTTATTTTAATTTTGGGTTTATGCAATACAGGTATTGGATGTTATCTTTATTTTTCATCCATAGGCAAACTGCCGATACAGACTGTAGCAATTCTGGGGTATATAGAACCTTTGTCAGCAGTTATATTTTCTGTTATATTTTTAAATGAAGTTATGACGTTTACGCAAGCTATCGGAGCTTTGCTGATAATAGGAGGAGCGGTATTGGGTGAATGTATATTTAACAAATCAAATTATCGGTGTAAAAGAAGATCATAGGCGAAAGTTTTTTACATAATTATAGTTGTAATATCAAAAATAGATTGCTTTAAAAAAAATTGTTACCTGAAAGGTTTGATTATTTAGGATATAAAGTAAATAGTTAAATTCATAACCGCACATAGAATAATAAATACTAAACAAAGCATAAAAATTTTAAACTTTTTTAAGCAGAAAGATGAAGATATTTTTATTTTTTAAATATAGTTTATAAATTGTAAAGTATCCAACAGCATTTATAAAAATTATAGTATTTACTTTTGTATTTCTAAATTCTTCTTGAATAATTCACCTTGTTATGTTAAAATTTTTTATAATGGCGGAAGCAATATTTTAAAATACTCTCGTCATTTATGTTGTATAGACGTTTGATTGCGAATCATTATTAAAATTATAAGTGTTGTTATAAAGCAAGTTTTATATTTTAATAACTGAATTTTTAAATATTTTTGATTGGTATCCCGGTTATAAGTAGATTATTCGGGAATTAGACAGGGTGGAAATTATGCTTGAAAACGTAGGTCGGGTTTTAACAAAAATAGATGATTTTGTATGGGGGCTTCCTCTTATACTTTTAATTATTGCAGTTGGTATTTATTTGACTGTTCGGCTCAGGGGTCTGCAAATTAAACATTTGCCCAAAGCGCTGAAATTTATAGTAAAAAACGAAGAGAACGGCGACGGAGAAGTGTCAAGTTTTGCGGCTTTGTGCACCGCTTTGTCGGCGACTATAGGAACCGGAAATATTGTTGGTGTGGCAACTGCAATTTGTGCCGGAGGTCCGGGCGCGCTTTTTTGGATGGTTATTGCCGCACTGTTTGGTATGGCGACAAAATATTCAGAGGGTCTTTTGGCGATTAAGTATAGGGTGATTGAGCCGGACGGACATGTTTTGGGCGGCCCGTTTTATTATATAGAACACGGAATGGGCAAAAAGTGGAAGTGGCTGGCAAAGGTGTTCGCGTTTTTCGGCGTCTGCGTCGGTCTGCTGGGACTTGGAACATTCACTCAGATAAATGGAATATCCTCTGCTGTAAACAATTTTTTTGACCCTAACATGAGCAATACGGTTAAAATATTCGGAATGGAATATTCATGGACTGTTATTATAACCGGAATTATTGTTACTGTTTGTACAGGACTTGTAATCATCGGTGGAATAAAGAGAATTTCAACAGTATCAGAATTTGTCGTTCCGTTTATGGCAATCTTATATGTTACGGTCTGCGTAATTATTCTTATTGTAAATATAAAGGCGATACCGGCGGCGTTCGGGGAGATTATAGCCGGAGCGTTCGGTTTTAAAGCGGCCGCAGGAGGTATGCTTGGGGCAATGGTTTTGGCTATGCAGAAAGGCGTAGCCAGAGGAATATTCTCGAACGAAGCTGGTTTGGGTTCCGCGCCTATAGCGGCGGCGGCAGCCCAAACAAAGGAACCGGCGCGCCAGGGTCTTGTCACTATGACCGGCACATTTATTGATACAGTCGTTATCTGCACTATGACCGGACTGTGTATAGTTATCACCGGAGCATGGAGACCTGAATTGGCGCTTGAGGGGGTAGGTGTTACTACATACGCTTTTCAAAATGGACTGTTTTTTCTGCCTGGTGCAGTGCCGGCCTTTATAATCATGCTGTGTCTGGTGTTTTTTGCATTTACTACTATTCTCGGCTGGGATTATTACAGTGAAAAGTGTCTTGAGTATTTATCGGGTGGAAATTTAAAGG
>ERZ825896.4680-NODE-4680-length-10164-cov-2.708280_pt1 | contig 10164 bp, 6 predicted proteins | sample MGYA00519858_ERZ825896 | MGnify/ENA primary metagenome ERZ825896 (study PRJEB31778, sample SAMEA3449214) | human gut metagenome | biome: human gut; feature: human-associated habitat; material: faeces | place: United Kingdom | collected 2010/2012 ... | reverse complement strand
CAGGCAGGTGATCTTGACTTTCTTTAGCAGCTTCAGCGGAGTTCGAATCTGCACTCTCGCTTCCGAATCTATGGGGACACCTTTGGCAGTGGGAATGGAAGGAGTTGGGATCGGATAACGAAGCAGGTTTGACAGTAGTTCCGTTATTACCACCTTCCCCTGATGAGTCAAGGAATGATGATGGTGTGGGTTCGCGGGTGGTCGCCCCTCCCGATACGGGCATAGTGACAGTTACAGCCCGACAAGGACTGACGGGCTAACTCAAGTTTGTGGCTTGAGGGAGACTATAAGCTGAGAAGCTTGACCAGTGAGTGTGGCTAAACGAGTGCGGGAGCGCTCTAGAGACCCGGTTTTGAAAGGAATGCCTATTTTCAAAACCCTCATGATGTTTCGGTTTTTGGGTAATCTCATAAAAAGAAGCATTGAAATATCGGTTGGTAAGCGGGGGCATCCATGCATAGTAGGCTTCAACCAGTTAACCATTCATATCTATCTGGCGGGAAAGTCACGGTTCTCGAACGGCTGACCGATAGGTTCTGGGGGAGGTCCAGTTGATCATTCACCAGCTTGATTAAGGAAGGGTTATTTTCCCTTTTTTCATTTAATGACTCCCTCTCCGCGGAATGCATTTACCGATCAAATGTGGAAGTGGCGACTTCACCACAACGGGGTTCTGATCAATTCCTTTTTGTGTCAAAGGCAGAATCTCACTATTCAGCGCGCTCTTGATGTGCGAGATTCCAGGGTCGTGTTCTACCCTCTTTTGGGCGACGAATTGGACGAATGATAACTTGGGGCCATTAGGTTGTGAGTTTACTATTCTTTTTGAAACTCTTTCCGTTGATCTGACAGTTGAATTCTCTTATAGTCGGTAAGAGTTGGGAAGGCACCGTGTAGGTCAATCTCGTTTCTTTGGTTTTGGTGAAGGCGCTTGGTATCAAATGATAATGAAAGAGAAATTGACTTAGAGTGATGGTATGTTTTCTAAGTGGATGGATCAATTTAAAGAAACTCTCATACATATTGAGACAGATAAACGTTAGTTTTGTCTTAAGCAATGAGGCCTTGTGGAACGTTTACTTTTTAGGTAAATATCAAAAAAAATAGACGGACTCTTTCCTGTCTCTCTTCAATGCCTTTGGAGTGCGGAAGGCTGTATGTAACTTGTCTTCTTCAGCCATCTTGATTTGATTATAGCCGGACGAACCATCCATGAACGTGAGAAGTTCGTGTCCCGTAGTGGAATCGACCATCAATTCTGTGATGGGAAGAGGAAAGTCATCCTTCGGACATGCTTGGTTGACGTCCCGGAAGTCGACACAGACCCTAATCTGCCCATTTTTCTTCCGAACGACCACGATGTTAGATAACCAACTGGTATAGATGCAGGGCTCAATAAAACCGGCCTTCTCCATCTTGTCGACTTCTGCAATGACGGGTAACTGCAAATCGGGGTTCATCCGTCTCTGAGCTTGCTTCACGGGTTTGGTCGATGGATCGATGGCGAGACGATGTACAGCGACTTTCGGATCGAGTCCTGGCATCTCATCATAGTTCCACGCGAAGCAGTCTCGATACTGCTTAAGTAGTGCGACTCTTCTTTTTCCTTTTCGGACAGGAGAGCGCTAACAAACGTAGGCCTGCGATCTTCGGAAGTTCCAAGCTCCACCTCGACAAGTTCGTCAACAGTGGCCTGTGTGCCTTCCTCCAATTCCCTAGGTGCCGGTTGCTCCTCTCTAAGAGTCTCATCATCGGAGGACTCTTTGTCTGAGCAGTTATCTGCTTCTGACCCTTCTTCGGCATATGCTGTTTCTTGTTTAAATGGGGCTAGCATAACTTCCCAGTCTGGGGCAAGGTTTTGCTCGAAGAGAGCCATGACCGGATCTGATACTGAGGAGGTGTCACTATCTTCGTTCTCCGTTGTTTCGACCACAGGTATATCTGACGATCCGGATATAGGTGTTTCGACCTGGTAGGTGGGTCTCCTAGCAGGGAAACTGCATGGTGAACTGTCACCGTCATCGTCCGAACCGGACGTGTACGAATGGATCGAGACCACGCATGTTTCAGCAACCCAAGTCGTTCGGTCTTTCTTGAGGTAGCTTCTGACCTGTTTTATCTGCATATCTCGAATGTACTCGGGGTAGCCGAGACCACGTGTGTCCGTGCGGTTTCCGCCCAGCCCTCGGCACTTATAAATATCCCATACATCATCGTACTGTTGCATTCGGTTCTTCGACCACGTAGCCCCTATTCCATTCTTTGTGAAGAGGGGGCTGCCAGGAGGCAGGCCGTATTGGAGGGCTTGTAGAGGCACTTCTTGATCGGACTTGTCGCTGATAGGACGGTTCCATTCGTACTCAACGAGGAATAAGTCCTTGTTGAGGAAGCCTTCGGACCTGTATCCGGGTAACATCTTTTTACGAGATTGCCTCCTGGTTGGCTTCAAAGGAGGCATTTCGCGTGGTAGCACCGCGACCTGATCACGGCTCTCTAATGGCTGCTTTTGCAAATAAGACGGGATCGGCAACCCGGGGCAGGCTACGCGGTTAACCGATTTCTTTGTCTTCTTCTTTCTGCTCCTAGTCTTCGATGGGCCTGCAGGAGCCTTCGTTCCCTTTTGACTGGGGAAGTCACAAGGCTCGTCATCGGATGACACTGCTATGAGTGATAGAGGTGGGGCAACTGCGCCATATATATGGACCGTTTTATGGGGACTTGACTCAGCCTCTTCCTCTTCGTTCGCCACAAAATATTGGTAATCTGTGGTGTTTGCGTCCTCCTTAGTGAACGGGTTGCGTTCACCGTAGAAGGTCTCTTCTCTCCCATTTTTCAGGTATTTGAAGCACTGGTGGAGAGTAGAGGGCACCACTGCATTCTCATGAAGCCAAGGGCGTCCCAGAAGAGCCTTGTACGAAGTGTCTGCATCAATAACCAGAAAGTAAGCGTCCGTCTGCAAGTCACCGAACGTCACCTTCTAAGACCCTATTCACTGTCAAGGTATCGATCTTGCCTTTGCAGTACAAGGGGCTATTATGATCCGAAGACTTCAGTAACATGTCCTTCTGGGAGAACGTCACCCCTGCCGCCATGGCTTCTTTGATTTTACGGTCAGCGCCTACCATAGCGGCCTCGTTACACGGTTGGCTCCTGTACTGTAAGGCTTTGATGAGGCTTTCCCTCAGTTCTGAGGACAAAAGTAGTGCGTCATACACACAAGGGATTTTTTTGATATGTGCGAGGACGTTATCATCCACCTTATCCAATATACTCTGGGGATCTGCTTGCCCCCGGTCTGATCTTCGGGGTGCAACATGATCGCTTGGAGGCAGAGCTACTGGTTGGCTTTCCTTTTCCCGATCCTTCTCCAGCGGAACTGTTTCCTTTCTAGGAGGGAGCTGCTTACCCTTTCTAAGACGGATTTGGTTAGCTCCCTTGCTGGATGAGTCGGTTATCAGTAGTGCCGACATCAACTGATGCGTACATCTTCTTGAACTGGTCTTGGAAGTACTTGTTAAACCAGTGTTCGACGACCTCTTTTGGTGGAGAAGGAGCTAAGGGACACCGTATGTAGGACAGGGTGACCATATTGGTTGAGTGAGTGGTCGTATGCGGCTGAGGCGGAAGCAGAAGTTTATGCTTGCTGCTCCTGCTCTTATAGTTAGAGAACGCACTAAAAGCATACCTTATCTCAGGGGCATGAGTACACTGCTTTCACACTCGAACTCTCCTACTGTGTGCTGTGTGTGCTTTCAAGCAATAAGACTGCTTGCTAAACGAACCACTGCTGACGAAGTGCCCCATACCTGCACTAGCACTTAAATAAACCTTCTTTTAGGAAAGGGATAAGCTGTAGACATCTGCTTAGGTTATTAAGGCACTGCAGTCTTCTTCTTTCGAACTCGATGCTCTCTTGTTCTTTCCAGCTGTTCTTAGTTATGGATGGGCTTTTCTTCCTGGTGCTTCCCTTCCTGCACTTCGGTTCTATTGAGACAATCAATCACTTTCGCTCTGCTCTGTATGCGCGCTCCTCAAGTAATAGCTGGACTGTAACTAGATTCTACTCTCTTCTTATTCGTGATTGTAGAGTTAGATGCCCTACTCAAAGGATCTCTCCCTAAAGCAGTAGACTGATCCCCGGGCTTCTATCGGCAATTATCTTCCTCACTTGATCTGCCCGTACTCTCTTAAGTCGACTTCTTTGCTGCCTTTCCGCGGAAAAGTTCTTTCTTATAGCAAGCTTCTTTCCAGCTCTCTAGTATACTTATTCTCTTTCTTATGCTGTTTTCTGCCTGTAGTGTGGTGTGGTTCTGTCCCTACTATTGATAAAATCACTGGATGCTCTTGCTGCTCCTCTAGTCATTGAACCAGCGCACTCCAATACAAGCTTCTCTTCTTTAATGAATGGGACTGACTCGGCTAAGTAAAGTGTAGTATCGGCACTTACTCGTCTTTAAGGAAAGGGAGCAGTAGACTTCCTCCCTTCCCTTCCAGTGTCCAGTGGCTCTGCTCTAGCAAAGAGACAATCACTTGAGCTTTTTTCTCTTAATGGTGATGATATTATATTCCCTGACAGTGCCCCCCTTAAGTCGACTAACTCTACTAAAGAGAAAAGCGCTCTCTGCTCTTCCAGTAAGCGGTTGGAGCTAGTACTTGACTGCTATCAGAGTTAGAAAACAGGTATCCCCCTCTCCCTTACTTCGAGGATAGTGCCCCATACCTGCACTAAAGGATAACCTGAGATAAGGTATGGAAGCAGTCTGATTATTTCCACTTGAGTCGACTTAAGTCTTTCTCTACTCGTACAGTCTCGGCTCTAGTAAAGAGAAAGAATATCTCCTTACCCTACTGCAGGAAAAAGCACTTTATATCCCCCCGTGCTACAAAACAAACTTATCTAAGCACTAAAAGCAAAGCTTAAATAAGGAATGGAATGGGAGAAGCTATAGTGCAGATCACTTTTCACTTTTTCTAGAGTCCAGACCTTGTCCTTGGTTCTATCAGCTATGGAGTCTTCCTCTGGTTCTTCCCGTCTCTAGTACAGATCAAATCACAGGATCTCTGTATGTATGCGCTGAGGAGCTAGATCTCCCGGACGAAAAACTTCTCAAATCCGATTTCCGGAATGGCAGCAATCGACTGATTTCTGTGTTACAGCTCTCTTGTAGTACTGCTCCCCGTATAGTGCTCAATAGTATTTATACTAGCCCCCTCAGCAAGCACTCCAATGCGAGGGGACCGACTAATACAAGCACTCAATTCCACTAAAAGCTTCTTCGCTTCGGGGGAATCGTCTTATCTTATTCTTTACTTCTATTCTACTTCTAATTCTTCTTCTGAGAAGGGTCTTTCTATTTCTCCTTCTACTTCTGGTTTTCGTTTTCGTTCTAATTCTAAGCTGGTTTCCAAGCGCTACCAAGCGATCTACTTTCTTCTTATTCCTCTGCTAGCGCCTTTCTTCCTCTGCTCTTTTGGCTTGTTATAGTTTAACCCGGTCTATGATTTATCTTCTTAAGACCCGACCGCTAGGTTCGTTCGAGAGGCCGGGCACGGTTCCGCTTGGGGCGCTTCTGCAATAAATAGCATATATAAAAAAAAGTATTGGTATTGGATCCGCTTCCTTGTAGGTCGTTGACCGACCAACTGTTCATTCTGTCTTTCCCTACTTGAATGCCGCCGTACATTGAAGCAAGCCGATACGTTTTAATTTAATCTAAAGGCAGCTCTATTTAAGCGGAATCTTTCTCTGGGCTACTCTTTCTAATTTATAGCCGTGTTTACCAGCTTAGCTTCCGAAATTAGGCTATCAACTAAGATGTATCGCTGCATAATTCTTTAGTGTCTAGTGCGGCCTTTTCATGTTGGTAAATCCATCTGACCTGATAGGTTATAAAGAGGTTAATCAGTCCATCTTCTTCTGATTCTTAGATGGAAGAATCCCATCGAAGCCTCCATCCTTATTTGTCTCTTTACATCCCTAGCCAAAGAAATTCTACCTTCATTGTGGCAATGTCATCCAAGATGGTACAGAAAACCATAATGGACTAAATTGATGAGAGGCATCCTTTCTGTTTTCTGTAAGCGGTCCATATCTTGGCCACCACGTCATGTTGAACTATTCTATTCAGGGACTGGTCAAATATTGAAGCATGTATCGAATCTGTATGATTGTAGTCTTCATTTTCATACCGCTCCGTGGGGATCTCGAAGAATTTCTTTTTGTAGTCCAAGTAAGAGATAGGCATACCCTCAAGATTCTATGGGTTCGGCCATGCAAGAAATGCGTCCGGGTTCCTTTTTGAAAGATGGTCTCCAATTATCCCATGGTATAACCATTCTGATAACGAGCATAGTTGACAGCACTGATCCCTTCTCGTTCAGGTCTTTGTGTAAGTGGACCGATCTTCTTCGTATAGAATTGTCTCCCTCTAAGTCTAGATCCTTCATTACAGAAGTCATCTGACCCCTTATTTCATTGAGATTGCTCATATCATAGAGGGTAGGTGGTAGGCATTCCACCACGATTTCGCGCGAAGTAGTAACCCACTGCTGAAAGGATAAGCAGGATGAGGAAGAGATTCAGAATGGAGCTTTCTTTCCAAAAGAAAAGGGAGACGGCTTTCTAGGGGTAGGGGGCTTTTTTCGGGTTCAGTCTTGTCTTTGGTGGGGCTCCTAAACTCTTTTTGATGAACCCGGAAGTATGCTATTCAGTGATGAATTATGACTTGGTAAATTTCACTCTTTTTTGTCCAATTAGGAAATTAGGATTACCGTCTTGCCCTCAATCAAAGGATTGTGCGGGAATAGTGGAACAACTCTCTCCTCCTCAACCTCTTCCTACTGAGGGGTTCAATCCATTGCGAATCAAACCAACTACCCTAAAACACTTACTCCCATAAAGTAACTTGCTTTCTGTCACCACTGGATATTCGAGTCAGAAGGGGCTTAATTTAAGCTTCGCTGCCTTTTCGCTGGATCCGAAAATACAATCGTAGAGAAGATAAGCGTCCGTTCTGGACCCTCATCTGGATGTTCAAATCGGGATTTCATAAACCAACAGCCAGAGCTGGATATAAACTTTAACCCCCATCCCACCAACCGAACCTTTTGCGGTAGCCGGTGTCGGCTAGCAAGTTTTGGTAACACAGGTATGGCTCCGTCCGAGGATCGGTTATTGGGTAGGTAGTGAGTAGACCAATCGACGGTACTACCCCTCATTCCAGCGAGTAGCGACTGATTGGAGCTCCGTTAAGGCAGGTCATGGCGATCCCATTGGCTTTGGGGGTTAAAACCTTAAGACTTTTCCTGTCCTTGATGACCCTTACATCGCGTTAAGGTGGTGCAACTGCACCTCCCGAAAGTCTAAAGGCCGGGTCCACCCTGATGTGAGACACTCGAAAAGGACTTCACCAGCGTTTGTGATATATATGTTGTTAGGCAAATTGAACCGTTTGGGTGTCGGCGAAGAGGAAGACCAGCCCACGGACCCTTACTTTCAGATGTGTGGTTTCAGCATACCGATAGAAAGAGCAATGAATGGAAGCTGACCCCTTCCCTCGACAAGTTCAGTTGTCTGGTCCATAACATTCATAGTTGGACTACTCTACCTACACGGGAATAGAGGACTCGGTCATAATTGGACTCTACCTACACAGGAACAAGTTCCATACAATCATATTTGGGTAGGGTTTCCGCCATAACTGGCTTTACTAAATGGATTCGATCCCACCTCGCTGTGCCCTCAGCTCTTCCTCAAGTGGTAGTACCATTCCTCTTTCGTTGCCCTTACCATCACATACATTTTTGATAACAAATTAAGAAAAGGTTTCGCCAGCCTTGCTCCATCAACTAGAGTTGGGTATCTACCTTCTTTGTCAGTGTTATTTTCTGCCTTTGCTCATACCAGGCTTCCTCATCATGCATGGCCCATAAAAACTTGATATCTACTGTGATTCATTTACTTAGTAACGAGTGCTCGCGCTCCGCTTCTCTTCCCTTTGCCCGCTATTCACTTGCTCTGGTATTTGAGACTTCGTCTCCCCTTGACGCTTCCGCTGCTGCGCTTTTCCTTCAACTGCATACCTACTAGAGGTTTAAGTCCTATAAAGTCTAAAATTCAAGCTTATACAGGGCCTATACAGGAAGAGTTCAATGATCGGATTCTTTTGTAGAACACTTTGATAGGATAAAGCTTTGGAGGAACAAGATTGAGGTTAGGAAGATGGGGTAAAATTCCTCGTAGTGAGTGAGGTAAAAAGAAAGAGCTTTATATAAGAAAAAAAATTCAATTACGACCTGGACGAAGGAAGGTTAGCGACCTTACCTCATCTTTGGATTATATCGTCGAGCCAGGGCTCGCAGATCGAGATCTTCCAATCCTTGATCTAGTACCAAATTTAGGGGTTGATGAGATGGACTCGTAATGTACAACCGATACTGGAGAATGAAGTTCGTAACGGAATCAAAGCAAAAGTGGTACAACTCGATTCGATGACCCCCTAACCGTTTCAAGTGGGACTCTTACTACTCTAGTCTACCTTAAAGCTAGCCCGGGCATTCGTTCGAATCCGTCACTGGACTTATTCCGTGGGCGGGGTCGTAGTTTCTTCCTATAGGCTAGCCCGTTACTCCCTTTGATCCGTCATTTCGGGCAGGAGATTGTGACCCAACAGATGGGACCTAAGCCGAAGAAGTCAGCCCAACCAGATCAAGTGGTAGAGGCGGGATATTCAAAAGAAAGGGTTTGGTATTACGTGTAAAGCCCTACTTCCTTAGAAAGCCGGTCAGCTTGCTTCTTTTTTACCCGTATTTGAGTCTAGTTTAACCCGGCGGGGCTCAGAAGCGCAGGCTATGGCTAGTACGCTCCTAAGTGTATATAATAGTAGTTCGGTCAAGCTTAAGCAGGCATAGGCCTTAGCCTTAGGAGCTCAGCTCGGAGAAAGAAATTAAGGTTTCTATTGACTCATCAAAAGGTGCAATTTTGACAGAGGCTGAAGCCTTCCCATAACAAAGAAAGTCTTCGTCTAAGCCAGCCAGGGTAAGTGGTGGTCAGCTGTCCCCACTACCATATGAGTTGGTCGGAAAGGCAGATAGCCAAGCCAGAGGTGACGGGAGAAAAGCAAGGCAAGGGCTTAGCCCGAGCACGGAAGACAAAGCAAATCGAGATGACAAAATAAAAGTACAAAACCGGAGCTTGGATTGGACTTCTATTGGATTATTGTATCAGAAGCACCACTTGACTTGGATTGATTATCTTTTTAAAAGAACGAACTACATCTTCCTTTCGATCTCCTACTAAACTTGAATATATTGCTTCAAGTCTCTTTCTATACGAAATGAAAGATTTGGTTGGTCTGAAATCTACCTTTCTACCAGTAGTTCGAATGGAAGGGAACTCTCTTTTCTCAGCACTTGATAAACGAATGCCACCTTGCTTAACACTTTTTAATAGATCTATTGTCGGGAAGAGCAGTAATTGGTGGTCTGGTGTGGATTGGCGCATAAGCAGCTAGTCCTAATCTAGGCACATACGCCGGTTAGAGCTGCTAATCAGTTGGTTAGGCCGGTAAGAAGCAATGGGGCAGGGGAGGAGGGATTCGGCTATAATTAAGGAAATCCCAGTAAAAAGGAATCCCTACTCTGTTCTCACTTAGTATATCTGGTGCAAGGTAGTAGTTTTCCCGTAGTTTTCTATCTATCAATTCCGAGTATAGGAGAGTCCAGTCCCTCTTCCAACTAGAGAGAGTACTTCCTGAAATCCAACCATAGGCTAAGTAAGGGGAGGTCTATCGGATTAAACAAACAAGAACTTTATACTTGTTTTTTGTAAGTCAAGTATGAAATATAGCTTTTACTATAGAAAGAAGAGGCTAGTTCCTGGCTTTGTCTTTCTAGAAGTCTTCTTAGAGCTAGAGCAGCTCTTCCCTTCCCCTTCTATACGTCCTCCTGTATTCTATCGTCAATCGAGAGTTTTTTGCCGGTAGAGCAAATTCTTGCTTGGAAGAGAAATCGGACTTGGGAGTGAAAGAAAAAGATGAACAGAGAAAGAATATAGAAGGACGGATCCCTCTTATCTAGGGTATTCTGAGAGATCTTGGTCTCTAGTCTTGAAAGAGAATCTCCTTTCTCTTCTTAGATATGAATCTGACTAGTCTTGGTATAAAG
>ERZ825896.4675-NODE-4675-length-10170-cov-25.076125_pt1 | contig 10170 bp, 8 predicted proteins | sample MGYA00519858_ERZ825896 | MGnify/ENA primary metagenome ERZ825896 (study PRJEB31778, sample SAMEA3449214) | human gut metagenome | biome: human gut; feature: human-associated habitat; material: faeces | place: United Kingdom | collected 2010/2012 ... | reverse complement strand
CCCGCTGTGCATGATCCTGGTGCTGTACGGCCAGATCAAGGAATTCTTCTTCTAAAAGCATATGAAAAGGACGCCGGAGCTGCGCTCCGGCGTCCTTTTTTGCGTCTGTTTCGGAAAGTCAGCGCAGCAGCTCCACCGCGCCGGACAGGTTGTCGATGTCCACACGCTCCACGCTGGGGGCGAACTCGCCGTCCAGCGACCAGGGAATGTGGGCCTGGGTGGTGAGGGTCACGTGCTGCACGTGGCGGAAGATGACGCCCGGGTACTCATACTGCATCCGCGTCATGGCGGTGATGAGATTCTGCAGGTCCAGGGGCGTTTTGGGCATCCGCAGCAGCAGCAGCTCGAACAGACCGTCGTCCATCTTGACGCGGCTGGGGTCCAACTTCACCAGCCCGCCCAGGGAAGTGCTGTTGCACACCGCGCCGAAGATGAAGTCGCCCTCAAACGTCTCGCCGTCCGCCTCAATGCGGCAGTTGTAGGGCCGCAGGGAGTCCAGATCCCCCAGTCCCTCCAGTATGTACGCGAAGTGACCCAGGGCGTTTTTTGCCGCCTGGGACGCGGAGTAGGAGGAGCGGGTGAAGGCGCCAAAGGATGCCACATAGGCGAAATAACGGTCGTTGTGCCGCCCGATGTCCAGGGCGTGGGGCTGGCCGCTGGCGATGGCCTGGGCGGCGTGGCGGGGATCGGAGGACAGGTGCAGGCTGGCAGCAAAATCGTTGGTGCTGCCGTTGGGCAGGTAGCCCAGCAGCGGGCGGCGCTCCAGCTCCATCAGACCGGAGATGGTCTCATTCAGGGTGCCGTCGCCGCCGGCGCAGACTACCACATCGTACTGCGGGCCCCATTTGGCCGCGTAGGTCCGGGCTTCGCCGCCGGCCTCCGTCAGAAAGACCCGCACCAGATAGCCGGCGCGGGAAAAGGCGGCCACCGCATCGAACAGGGGAGCGTTGGATTTCGTTTTGCCCGCCTTTGGATTGACAATGAACAGGAGCTTCTTCATGGCTCTCCTCCTATATGTCGGTAAGTGCAGTGTGTCTCTCCATTATGCCACAGCGCGGCGGGAAATGCAACAGTCAGACGCACAGGAGTGACGGCGTTGTCCGTGCGCAGCGCACAGCCCTCCCTCAGCGGCGGCAAGGGCAGAAAACCCTTGCAAATCGGGGTCTGGTCGGCTATGATAGGGGGAACGAGACCGGAAAAGGAGTGGTGTGCATGAAGAACCGGACACAATATCTGAAGTGGGGGCTGACGGCGTTTCTGACCGTCTGCGCCGTGCTGGTTTTTTACGACACATTTTATATGGGCGGTACACTGCAGCAGTTCGTGAGCAAGCTGACCTCCGTGCTGGCGCCGGTGGTATACGGCGCGGTCATCGCATACCTGCTGACGCCGGTGATGAACTGGATCGAGAGGGTGCTCCATGCTGCGTGGCAGAAGGTTTTTCCCAAAAAGCACCTGAAGAACGCCGCTGGCATCCTGCGGTTTTTCAGCATCCTGCTGGCGGAGGCGGTGGCCATCCTGCTGATCTACCTGCTGATGAGCGTGCTGATCCCCCAGCTTATCGACAGCGTGACTATGCTCATCAACAACGCTGAGTCGTATTACTATAAAGTATATAACTGGGCTGACAGTCTGCTGGACAGCGAGAACGAGGTGGCGGTGTGGATCGCCGACTTTGTCACAAAGTATTACAGCGATGGCGTGACCCTGCTGAAGGAGCACATCCTGCCCTGGGCGCAGACGACGCTGGGGACCCTGACCGGCGGCATCTGGAGCGGTATCCGCGGCGTCATCAACCTGGCCACCGACCTGATCGTGGGCATCATCGTATCCATCTACCTCATGACCATGAAGGAAAAGAGCCTCGCCCGCTGCTGCAAGGCAGTGTTCGCCATCTTCGACGAGCGGAAGGCCCGTGCCGTCATCCGCGGTACCCGCCAGGTGGACCGCATCTTCTCCGGCTTCGTGCGGGGCAAGCTGCTGGACTCCCTCATCATCGGCGCGCTGTGCTTCATCGGAGGCAGCATCCTGAAGCTGCCCTACACTCCGCTGGTCAGCGTGGTGGTAGGCGTCACCAACATCATCCCGTTTTTCGGGCCGTTCCTGGGCGCCATCCCATCGGCCTTCCTGATCCTGCTGGTCAGCCCCAAGCAGTGTCTCATCTTCATCATCTTCATCGTGGTGCTTCAGCAGTTTGACGGGAATATCCTGGGCCCCAAGATCCTGGGCGACGCCACCGGCATCTCCAGCTTCTGGGTCATCGTGGCCATTCTGGTGGGCGGCGGCTTCGGCGGCGTGCTGGGTATGTTCCTGGGTGTACCCATCTTCGCCTGCGTGCAGGAGCTGGTGAAGTACCTGCTGGACCGGCGGCTGCGCCGGCGCAGCATGCCCACGGAGGCTTACGCCTATGTGGAGCGGGCCCGCGAAACGGCGTCGGAGCCGGCATTCGCGCCCCAGAACGATACATCGGAGGAACACCATGACTGAGGAGCTCAAGAAGAAGCTGCTGGATTTCAGCAACAGCCGCGAGCCGTTTCTGACGCATAACCATATGTACACCGCCGACATTGGCGACGGCAGCGCCGCCGTGGTGCTGCCCATGTGCCGCGACAGCCTGAACCGCTGGGGAGGGGCTCACGGCGGTATCCTGTTCGCCCTGTGCGACGTGGCCATGGGCATGGCCATCATGAGCCTGCGGCAGGAGGTGATAGTGACGGTAAACGCTACCATCGACTATCTGTCCGCTGCGGCGGCGGACAGCACCCTTACCGCTGTGGGGAAGGTGGACCGTCTGGGCGGCAAGCTGGCCTTCTGCTCGGCGGAGGTCACGGACGAGAACGGCAAGGTCATCGTGCAGTCCCACTGCGTCATGAGCTTCACCGGCCGTCCGCTGCCCCTGTGAGGACGTATCTGCGGCAGCGCCGCCAACTGCTATGGTGGCTGACGGCGCTGGCTCTGTTTTTCGCCGCCTATTTCGCCCTGCGCACTGACCGCACCGCCATGAACCGGCTATGCGGCAGCGTCATTTTCCCCGCCATGCGGCAGGTGGCCCGCCTGTGCGACGGGTTCGACGGCTCCGTGGGCGAGGTGCTGATATTGACGGCGATCTGGGCGGGCATCATCTGGCTGGCCTGCACGGTGCGGCGGCTCATCGCGGGGCCGCGGCGGTGCGCGGTGCTGGCGGATTTCGTGCTGACCGCCGTCTGCCTGATGTTGACGGTGTACGGCGGCTTCTGCCTCCTGTGGGGCACGGCGTACAGCACCGACAGCTTTCAGGACAGGAGCGGCATCGTGGCCCAGCCCGTGTCAGTGGAGGAGCTGGAGCAGGTGACACGGTACTTCGCATCAGAGCTTACCGCGGCGGCGGACGGCGTGCCGCGGGACGACAGCGGCGTCTGCGCCGCCGACCGAAAGACCATTCTGGCCGCGGCGGGCGACGCCTACGACGGGGTGTACGACGAGTTCCCGTTCCTGCGGGTGGAGACCGGCGGCGTCAAGCCCTTCGCCTGCTCCAACGCCCTCAGCGTGCTGCGGTTCACCGGCTTCTATTTCCCCTTTACCGGCGAGGCCAATGTGAACATGGACAGTCCTGTGGCGTGGCTGCCGTCCACGGTGTGCCACGAGATGGCCCACCAGCGGGGCGTTATCTCCGAGCAGGAGTGCAATTTCATCGGCATCCTGGCAGCCACGAGATGCGCCGATCCGGTGTACCGCTACTCCGGCTGGCTGGAGGGATACGTCTATCTCTCCAATGCCCTGTACCGCGCGGATCCCGACCGGAGCCGCGCCATCCGCGAGACCCTGCCGGAGACGGTGATCGCAGACCTGCGGGCGGACAACACCTACTGGGCGGCGTTCCGGGGACCGGTGTCCCAGGCGTCGGAGAGCGTGTACGACGCGTTCCTCAAGACCAACGGCGACGCCAGCGGCATCCGCAGCTACGGCATGGTGACGGATCTGCTGGTGACGTACTTCGCCGATGCCGAGGCATAAAAAAGCAGCCCCGAAGCACCGCTTCGGGGCTGCTTTTTTATGCTTTTTACAGGCCCAGACCGGGGATGTTCAGGCCGCCGGTGAGGGCGTTCATGGAGGAGCTCATGGCCTCCTCCGCCTGACGCAGGGCCTCGTTGACGGCGGAAATGACCAGATCCTGCAGCATCTCCACATCCTCGGGGTCCACCACGTCGGGCTTGATGGTCAGCGCGGTGAGCTCCTTCTTGCCGGAAACTGCGGCAGTCACGGCGCCGCCGCCTACGGAGGCGGTAAAGGAGCTGTTCTCCACCTCCTCCTGGGCTTTGCTCATCTCCTGCTGCATCTTCATCAGCTTCTGCTGCATCTGCGCCTGCTGCTGCATCATGCCGGCACCGCCGGAAAAGCCCTTGCGGGCGCTATAACCCTTTGCCATGTCGTTATTCTCCTTTGTATCATCAGTTTATTTGATCTTGAAGTTGTCCAGCTGCCGCCCGTTCTGAGCCAGCTCGTCCAGCCGGTCGCCGCCGGTAGAGGCGGGAGGCTCCCATGGCGGGGGATCGTTGGCGGGCGGCACCGGGGCCGCTGCCTGCGGCGCGGGCTGCGGGGCCTGCCGCGATGGCGGGGGAGGGGGTACGCTGCGTCCGGATGCGGGAGGGGCCTTGCCCACCGCCAGCATCACGCGGATATCGCGGCCCAGCTCGGCGGCGGTAACGTCCCGCAGGACGGTGAGGATCTCCGGCTTGTCCAGCTGCTTCTGGGTGAAGTCGTCGCGGCACAGTACGGTGAGGCAGTCGCCGTCCAGCACGCCGGAGGCCATGCTCAGCATGACCCGCGCATTCACCGGCAGACGGCCCTTGTACTGATCCAGCAGACGCCGCCACACGCTGTCGTCTCCCGCTGCCGCAGGGGCGGCGGGCACAGGCGGATCATTCCGGTGACCGGGACGTACCGGAGGCTCCTCCGGCAGGCCGAAGTCCCGCACCGCCTGCTCCGGCAGGGGCGGTTCCTCCGGCAGAGGCGGTTCTTCCGGCAGGGGCGGCTGCCCCGTCACCGGCGGCTGACAGGCCGGACGCGGCGCAGGAGTCGGACGTACCGACACTTCCTGCCGCGGGGAGGGGCGCTGGGGGGCGATGGCGCCCTGCTGCACCGCCTGCTCCAGACAGGCCAGCCGCCGGTCGAAGGCGGTGAGGTCGCCGGACAGGCTCTCGTCGCACAGACGCAGCAGGCACAGCTCCGCCGCCGTGCGGGGGCGGATGCTGTCCGCCAGGGCGGCGCAGCAGCTTTGCAGCGTGTCTGCCATATACAAAAACCGGCTCATGGGCAGATCGCGGCCCAGCTCGGTCAGGGTCTTGCGGTCGTAGACACCGGACAGCAGCGCCGCACCGCCCTCCGGCGCGGCCTTCAGCACCGTCATATCACGGGAGAGGTCACTGAGCTCACCCAGCAGAGCGGCCACATCCTTGCCGCTGCGATACAGCTGGTCAAACAGGGCCAGTGCATCGGCGGCGTTCCGCGCCAGCAGGCAGCGCATCAATTGCAGCGTCTGGGTGCTGCCCGCCAGACCCAGCGTGTCCAGCACGGTGCGGCTGTCAATGTCGCCGTCCGCCGCACGGCACTGGTCCAGCAGGCTCAGGGCGTCGCGGAGAGCGCCGTTAGCCATGCGGGCCAGGATCTCCGCACCGTCGGATGTCAGGGCGATATCCTCCGCCGCCGCGATCTTCAAAAGCTGCTGCTCCGCGTCACGAGGCAGGATGCGCTTGAAGGAGAACCGCTGGCAGCGGGACAGGATGGTGGCGGGGACCTTGTGCAGCTCCGTGGTGGCCAGAATGAACAGCAGGTGCTCCGGCGGTTCCTCCATGATCTTCAGCAGGGCATTGAAGGCGTCCCGCGAGAGCATGTGGACCTCGTCGATGATGTACACCCGTTTTTTCAGCACGGAGGGGGGATACACCGCCTCCTCCCGCAGGGTGCGGGCGTCGTTGACGCTCCCGTTGGAGGCGGCGTCCAGCTCCGTCACATCCAGCAGGGTGCCTGCATCGATGCCGCGGCAGCTGTCGCACCGGCAGCAGGGGGCGCCGTCCACGGGGTGCTGGCAGTTCACCGCCTTGGCCAGGATGCGGGCGCAGGTGGTCTTGCCGGTGCCGCGGGTGCCGGTAAACAGGTAGGCGTGGCCCACGCGGCCCTCCGCCACCTGACGCTGGAGGGTGTCGGTGATATGGGACTGGCCCACTACCTCGGAAAAGGTTTTGGGACGGTATTTACGGTACAGCGCCTGGTACACGGGCACACCTCCTGTCGTAACAAAAATAGAACGTCCTCCGCCCATAGCCGCGAAGCCGGCTTCCCCGCGGCACATGGATGATCCCTCTTAATGCTGCTCGGTTCCCCGCCTGACATGATTCGTGGGTATCCATTGCGCGAGACCGGCCCCGCAGCTATCGGCGGAGGACAAGTTCACCCGCTTATTTTACTACAAAAGTTGCCGCTTGGCAACTGTTTTTTGTCGAGGCGCTATCCCAGCAGCGTCACCGCGCCGTGGATGAGCATGCACAGCGCCATACCCATGGCTGTGGGCAGCGCCGCCGCCAGCGCCGTCCAGCGGGCGCTGCCCGTCTCGCGGAGGATGGTGAGGCACGTGGTACCGCAGGGGAAGTGCAGCAGGCACAGCACCAGCATACACAATGCCGTCTCCGCCGTCCAGCCGTGGGCGGTGAGAACGGGGCCCAGCTCCGTCAGCCCCGCCGCCGTCAGGCTTCCTGACCGCAGATAGCCCATCAGCAGCACCGGCAGCACGATCTCATTGGCAGGAAAGCCCAGCAGAAACGCCAGCAGCACCATGCCGTCCAGCCCCATCAGCCGTCCGGGGCCGTCCAGCGCGCCGGCCAGCGCCGTCAGCAGTGTGCCGCTGCCCACCGGCACGCGGCCCAGCACCCAGATCACAAGTCCCGCAGGGGCTGCTACCGTCACGGCGCGGCCCAGCACGAACAGCGTCCGGTCCAGCAGCGACCGCACCAGCACCTGCCCCACCTGGGGCATGCGGTAGGGCGGCAGCTCCAGCGAGAAGGCGGACAGCTGGCCCCGCAGCACCGTGGCCGTCAGCAGGCGGGAGGCCAGCAGCGACATGGCCACGGCGAACAGCAGGCACCCCAGCAGCATGGCGGCGGCCGACAGAGAGCGTCCTACCCCGGCCGCGCCGCCCGGAAAGAACAGACTGATGAGGACGATCAGCGTGGGGAACCGGCCATTGCAGGGGATGAAGGCATTGGTGAGGATGGCTACCAGCCGTTCCCGCGGACTGTCGATGATGCGGCAGCCCGTGACGCCGCAGGCGTTGCACCCCAGCCCCATGCACATGGTGAGGCTCTGACGGCCGCTGCCGCCGGCGGCGCGGAAGCACCGGTCCATGAGAAAGGCCACCCGTGGCAGATACCCCGCGTCCTCCAGCAGGGTGAACAGCGGGAAGAAGATGGCCATGGGCGGCAGCATCACCGCCACCACCCACGCCGCCGTGCGGTACACCCCGTCCACCAGCGATTCCCGCAGCCACCATGGCGCGCCGCCCAGCAGGGCTCGCAGCGGCTCCTGCGCCGCCATGAGCCACCGGCTCAGCAGCTCCGAGGGCCGGTTGGCGCCCCAGATGGTGAGCCACAGCACCGCACCCAACAGCAGCAGCATCACCGGCACGCCGCCCCAGCCGGTGAGCACGCGGTCCAGCCGCCGGTCACGGGTGTGGACCTCCTCGGGGCGGCGGGAGAGACAGGCATCAGCGATGGCCGATGCCCGGCGGGCCACGGCGGCGCTGTCGTCTCCGTCCAATGGCGGCCACGTGTCCTCCCACGGCTCCCGCCGCGCCATGTCCAGCACCGCCGTGCGCAGATCGTCCATCCCCTGTCCGCTCCGTGCCGTCGCCGTCACCACCGGTGCGTCCAGCCCGCGGGACAGGGCGTCCACGTCCACGGCGACGCCCTTGCGGCGGGCCTCGTCCATCAGATTCACGCACACTACCAGACGCGGCGTGCGGCAGCGCAGCTGCACCGCCAGATGCAGATTTCGCCGGAGACAGGTGGCGTCCGCCACCAGCACGGTGACATCGGCACCGCCGCCGCAGATGAAGTCCCGGGCGATCTGCTCCTCCGGCGAGTCTGCCCGCAGGGAGTAGGTCCCAGGCAGGTCGATGAGCCGGAAGACCGCGCCCTGCCACGTGTAGGCGCCCTCCGCTACCGCCACCGTTTTTCCAGGCCAGTTGCCTGTGTGCTGGCGCATGCCCGTCAGGGTGTTGAACACTGTGGATTTCCCCACGTTGGGGTTGCCCGCCAGCGCCGCTGTGTACTGCTCCATTGACTGTCTCCTCCTTCTGCAGGCTGCTTCCGGCCATCCTATGCGGCGGCGGGGCGGCAGGTGCAGGACATGACGACGGGGCACGCCATAGAAAACGCAGTCGCGCACCCTCAGGTGCGCGACTGCGTTTGTCGGTTTCCGGCAAACGCAGAAAAGTAAAACCGCCCGAAGGCGGTTTTACTTTCAGCCGCTGCGTCGGGAATTGAACGTGCAAGACATCCCTGATGGGTTTCTTGCACACATTCTTCCTTTCCGAAAATCGGGGATACTGCGGAACATGTCATAAAAAAGCAGCCGCGCACCCGAGGGTGCGCGGTTGCTTTTTGGTAAAGGAGAGAGAATAACAATGTCACTTACTTGCTTTCTGATGCTATCATAACACGGCGTTCCGGAAAGTCAACGGCTTTGTGAGAAGATTCACAAATTGTTCATAAGCTCCGCGCAAATACGCTCTTGACATTGGAAAAGCACCGTGCTATTATTTAGCACACTAATAATTAGCACGCGAAACAATTCGAAAGGAGGCACATTGTGGAACGCTGTATCACGGAACGGCCGGAGCATTTCGGCCCGCTGTTCGGCTACTGCGACCATCAGGTGCAGAAGCTGTTGGATCGGCAGCTGCGGCAATACGACGTATCGCCCATGCAGTGCCGGACGCTGACCTACCTCCACGAGGCGAAGGGCGAGGTCAACCAGAAGCAGCTGGAGCGGCACCTGATGGTGAAGCCCAGCACGGTCAACGGCATCGTGGACCGTCTGGAGGAGAAGGGCATGGTCACCCGCACCGCCAGCCGCACCGACGGGCGCTGCCGTATTCTGGCGCTGACGGCGCAGGGGAAGCAGTTTTATGACAGATTCATCGCCATCGTGCATGAGGTCAACGACCGACTGGAAAAGGGCTTTTCGCCGGAGGAGATCCGGCTGCTGACGTCACTTCTTCTGCGGGTGGCAAAAAATCTCTCGGAGGAGGACGAAGTATGCTGAAAAAGCTTGCCCCGTATACAAGGGGCTACCGGTGGTATATCCTGCTGGGCGTATTGTGCTCGGTGGGCGAGTCTGTGCTGGAGCTGGAGCTGCCCCGTGCCATGAGTGAGATCGTGGACGTGGGCATTGCCAACGGCGACCGCGGCTATATCCTGCTGACGGGCCTGAAAATGTTCCTGATGGCCATGGCGGCGCTGCTGTGCGGCGTGGGTGCGGCGGCGCTGGCCGCTAAAGCGGCCATGGGTTTCGGCGCCAACCTGCGCCAGGCGGAGTATGAGCAGGTGCAGCGCTTCTCCTTCGCCAACATCGAGCACTTCTCCACCGCCAGCCTCATCACCCGCCTGACCAACGACGTGTCATCGGTGCAGATGACCATGTTCATGGGCATGCGCATGTGTGTGCGTGCGCCGGTGATGCTGGTGACGGCGCTGATAAAGGCCATGCAGATCAGTCTGGACCTGAGCCGGGTGTTCCTGGTGGCAGTGCCGCTGCTGATCCTCGCGGTGGTCATCGTCATCCGCTACGTGGGGCCGTTTTTCACGGCGCTGCAGAACGCCACCGATGATCTGAATCTGGTGGTGCAGGAGAATCTGAACGCCGTCCGCGTGGTGAAATCCTTCGTCCGCGAGGAGCGGGAGGAGCAAAAATTCCAGAGCCGCAGCAATAAGCTCCGCGACACGGCGGAGAGGGCCTTTGGGTTCGTGGTGATGTTCATGCCCATCATGATCATGATCATGGGCGGCACCACGGTGGCGCTGATGTGGCTGGGCGGTCACGACGTGGCGGAGGGCACCCTGCTCTCCGGCGACCTGATGGCGTTCTTCACCTATTCCAGCGAGATCCTGATGTCCCTGATGATGGTGTCCATGGTGC
>ERZ825896.4666-NODE-4666-length-10192-cov-3.657788_pt1 | contig 10192 bp, 9 predicted proteins | sample MGYA00519858_ERZ825896 | MGnify/ENA primary metagenome ERZ825896 (study PRJEB31778, sample SAMEA3449214) | human gut metagenome | biome: human gut; feature: human-associated habitat; material: faeces | place: United Kingdom | collected 2010/2012 ... | reverse complement strand
TATTTCAATGGTTTATGGACAAAAAGAAAGAGCTTCAAGGAAATTCTTGAAGCTCTTATTTTGGTGGAGGCGAGGGGAGTCGAACCCCTGTCCGAAAGCGCTTTAACAGGACCTTCTCCGGGCGCAGTTATGTTTCAACATTCCCTCCTCGCGCAGACACACAACAGACTGCGCGATTCAGTAGAGTCATGATGCGTGGGCGGGGCAACTCTTACCCGCCGCACGGACGCCACATAAACGACGCCTTCCCCGGCCTGTGGCCTCTCCGGTTCAGACGGTCACAGCTTAAGCTGCGACGGCAACAGTATTAGTGTTGTCAGTTCATTTTTAATTGCCCGTTTTAAGGTGGCCAGGCGCCACCGCCCGCTTATCCTGCCTCCACACCCCCGTCGAAACCGGTACGCCCCCGTGTGAGCGGTGTGAACGGCGTTCCCTTCACACCGCGAACGGAATGCTTGCTTCTTTAGGTCTGCGAAAGCAAATGAAAAATGTCTTAGTGCTTCTCCGGCGCGGGATACTCCACGCCCTGCGTGTCCACACGAATGGACTTGATGGTCTGCGGCTTCTTCGGCTTATCCGTGAACATATCGCGGTTGACGCGGGAGATGTCCACCGCGGCCTGCGCGTTGTCCGTGATCTTGCCGAACGCGGCGTACTGCCCGTCGAGGTGCGGCGCGTCCGCGACCATGATGAAGAACTGGCTGCCGGCGCTGTTGGGCGCCATCGTGCGCGCCATGGACAGCACGCCCAGCGTATGCTTGAGGTCGTTCTTGTGACCGTTGGCGGAAAATTCGCCGTCGATCTCATAGCCCGGGCCGCCCATGCCGTTGCCCTGCGGGCAGCCGCCCTGGATCATAAAGCCGGGGATGACGCGGTGGAAAATAAGGCCGTCATAAAAGCCGGAGTTTGCCAGCGCGATGAAGTTGTTGACGGTGTTGGGGGCCAGCTCGGGATAGAGCTCGCCGGTCATCACCGCACCGCTCTCCATCTCGATGGTCACAATGGGATGGGACATATTCGTTCTCCTTGTCTCGCGCCGCGGCGCGTTCGGTTTTTTATTTCACGAGCAGGCCGACGCCGTGCTCGCTGAGATACTGCAATAGGATGGCGCTGTTTTCCTGATTGTCCTCAAAGCGGGCAAGCGTCCGGCCATCCTGTCCGACCAGCCTGCGGCCGTTCGTCCCGATGGTCATGCCCGCAATGTCCGCCAGGCGGAAGGCGCGGGACCTGCCGAAGGTCGGCAGGTAGCTGAACACGCCGCCCTCGACCACCAGCCTGCGCCGGACATGAAAGATTAGGAACACGCCGAACACCGCAAAAACGAGCGCGAAAGCGGAAAAGCCCACCGTCTCGGCAAGCGACCAGCCCTCTGGCTCGTCGATCGAGCTGCCGATCACACCGGCAAGCAGGGCGGTAAAGAAAACGGCGATCAGCACACCCACGATACGCACCGTCACCCTGACCCACTTCTTATCCCGCACGGTGAAGCTCTGCGGCACGGCAAAGCCCGCCGCGGCGTTCGCCTGCGCCGTCTGCGCGGTGTGCGCGGCCATCTGCGCCGCGCGCTCCGGGTCGGTGTAGGCGAGGACCTTCTGCTTCACGCACACCACGCCCAGCACGCCGATGACCATGCCCATGAGCATGGACGGCGCCATGATGCCCCAGTTCTCCGGCATGAGAATGGATTCCCACGCCAGCTGCGCGACCGGGATGCCGTACCACGCAGCGTCCGCCTGCCATTCGGGATCGGAGCAGAGGACGTACATCCACGAGGCGATCTCCGCGGCAAAGAGCGCGAGGAGCGAGCAGACGATCACCGTCGCCATGGCAAAGCGTGTGGAGCGGCGGCCCTTGAACAGGCGGTAGCCCCAGCAGGCTGCGACGCCCACCAGGAAGCCCAGCCAGCCGACGAAGAAGTCGGCAAAGGTGCTCGCCAGGAACCAGGGGACCACGCCCACGAGCGCGCCGAACAGCGCGCCGAGGATGCCGGTCAGGGCGCTGCCGCGCGGCGGCTCCTCGAGCTCGCAGGACACGGCAGCCTTCGGCTGCGCGTCCGCTGGAATAAAATCGGCGGGGTCAAAGCGGCCGTTTTCTCTCTCTTCGTTCATCGCTTCGCTTCTCCTTTTTCAGCGGTAGTTTTTCATATGGCGGTCGATCTCGCGCTTCGCGTCGCGCTGCGCGGATGCCTCGCGCTTGTCGTAGTTCTTCTTGCCCTTGCACACGCCCAGCTCGACCTTCACGCGCGCGTCCTTGAAATAGACCGAGAGTGGGATGAGGGCGTAGCCGTCCTGCTTGACGAGCGCGTGGAGCTTGTTGATCTCGCGCTTGTGCAGCAGCAGCCTCTTGGGGCGGTCGGGGTCGTGGTTGAAGATGTTGCCCTTGTCGTAGGGCGAGATGTGCATGGAGTAGACCATGGCCTCGCCGTTTTTCACGACGCAGTAGCTGTCCTTGAGGTTGAGCGTTCCCGCGCGGATGGACTTGACCTCCGTCCCCTTCAGTTCGATACCGGCCTCGAGACGGTCCTCCACGAAGTAGTCGTGATAGGCCTTGCGGTTCTGCGCCGCGATCTTGATTCCCTTTTTCTCCACGGCACAGTGCCCCCTCTCCTTCAAAGCGGATTTCAGTATACCATGATTCTGCCCAACGTACAAGGGCTGTAATCAAAATGTAATAATTTTGATTTCTCTGTTGAAATTCTCGGTGCTTTATGGTGTAATATAAGGTGGTTTTTTACCTGTTTTAAGAGGTGATCCGTCATCGGCGATTTTGTCCATATCCGCGTCAGCGCGCCGCTGCTGCGTGCGCTGACGCTGCTTCTGATAAGCTTTGCCTGCCTTTCCGTGCTGACAGCCCCGGCCGCTCCGCCGGTCACCGAAGAGAAGGCCCGGCCCGCGGGCGAGCTGAGCGCGGAGGAGATCCTGGCCTCCTCCCGCACCGTCATGCACGGGCTCGGCCAGTTGAGCGGGACCTCCGTGCTCAACTGCCGCGAAGGCTTCGATCGCTACTACGCGCGCGGGGCGCGGGTATTCGAGGTCGATCTGCGCATGACGAGCGACGGGCAGGTCGTCCTGCGGCACGACTGGCGCGGCGGCTGGCAGGAGGGGATCAGCGAGCTGTCGATCCCCACGCGCGATGCGTTTCTCGCCGCGCCCCTTCTGGAAAGGTACACGCCCATGAGCTTCCGCGACCTGCTGCTCCTGATGGAGGAGTATCCGGACATCTGTATCGTCACCGACACCAAATTTACGGACGCCGAGGTCGTGACCGCGCAGTTCACCGCCATGCTGAACGACGCGCACGAGCTGGGGCTCTCGTATCTCTTTGACCGTATGGTCATTCAGGTCTATAGCCCGCTGATGTTCCGTGTGGTCGATCATCTCGGGCATTTCCCGCATTACATCTATACGTTCTACGCCGAGGGCTTCAACGGCACCGAGGAGGCCCTCCGCGAGCGGCTGACCTTCTGCCGAAAAAACGGCATCGAAGGCGCGACCATGTGGAGCTGGCTGTGGCGGCCGTCCTACGCCGCCATCGCGGAGAACAGCGGCGTACGCTGCTATGTCCATACAGTAAACGACAGAGAAACGGCCGAAGCCCTGCTGCAAAGCGGAGTAAGCGCTGTTTACACCGACTATCTGGTGCTTCATGAGGATTAAGGAGTGATATCCATGGAATTAAAAGAAACCTTTGTCAGCCGTCAGGAAATTTTCCACGGGCGCATCGTCGACCTGCGCGTGGACACCGTGCGTCTGCCCAACGGCCATCTCACCACGCGCGAGGTAATCGACCACCCGGGCGGCGTCGCCGTCGTCGCCATCGACGAGAACGACAACGTGCTGACCGTGAAGCAGTACCGCTACGCGTTTCAAACCGTGCTTGAGGAGCTCCCCGCCGGCAAGCTCGAGCGCGGGGAGGACCCCGCCGCCGCCGCGCGGCGCGAGCTGAGCGAGGAAACGGGCGCGAGCTGCGAGACGCTCACCCCCCTCGGCGAGATCCTCGCCTCCCCCGGCGGCTTCACGGAGGTACTGCACCTTTACATGGCCACGGGCCTGACCTTCGGCTCCCAGCACCCGGATGAGGACGAGTTCATCAACTTCGAGCGCGTCCCCTTCGATGCGCTGCTCGACCGCTGCCTCTCCGGCGAGCTCCGCGACGGCAAGACGGTCGCGGGCGTGCTGAAGGTCTACGCCCTGCGCACACGCAAAAAGGAGGAGAAATGAGCATGGAGCCGAAAAAAACCGTCCTCATCGTCGAGGACGAGGTGAACATCGTGGACATCGTCCGCTTCAACCTCCAGCGCGAGGGCTATGCCACGCTCGAGGCCTACGACGGCGAGGCAGGTCTCGCGCTCGCGCGCGAGAAAAAGCCCGACCTCATCCTGCTCGACGTGATGATGCCGAAGATGATGGGCTTTGACGTCTGCCGCGCTCTGCGCGCCGAGGGCGACAATGTGCCTGTCATCATCCTCACCGCCCGCGAGGAGGAGGAGGACAAGATCCTCGGCCTGGAGATCGGCGCGGACGACTACATCACCAAGCCCTTTTCCATGCGCGAGCTGATGGCCCGCGTGAAGGCGAACATCCGCCGCACGGCGATGGTCTCCGGCGCAGCCGCCGAGAGCGGCATGAGCGCCGGCGGCGCGCTGACGATCAACACCGAGAATTTTCAGGTCTACAAAAGCGGCCGCCCCATCGAGCTGACGCAGCGCGAGTACGAGCTGCTCACCTTCCTCGCCAGCCACCCCGACAAGGTCTTTTCCCGCGTCGATCTGATGGAGCAGGTGTGGAACTACGGCTACGTCGGCGACGATGTGCGCACGGTAGACGTCACCGTCCGCCGCCTGCGCGAGAAGATCGAGGACGATCCTGCCTCGCCCCGCTACATCCTCACCCGCCGCGGCGTGGGCTACTATTATTCCACGCTGTGATCTTCCCCGTCCGGACAGAAGGGAGGCTTTGCCGTGTTCCGCTCGCTGCACATGAAATTAGTGCTCATCATGCTGCTGCTCATCACCTCGCTCATGGCGGTGGTGGGCGCGTTCCTGATGACCAGCGTGACCAACTTCTACATTGACAACTTCTACTCGCAGATGGGCGAGACCTTCGGCGAGAGCAACGCCGACTTCGTCAACTCCCTGCGCGCCGAGGCCGCGCAGGAGGGCGGCGTGGCGGTCATGCAGTCCATGCTCGAGACCTATTCCGGCCCGCTCGGCATCGACTCGCGCAGCCGCAACTACTACATTCTCGACGCCGCGAGCGGCGAATGCCTCGCCGCGAGCGACGAGCTCGGCGGCGAAAAGCTCGAGCAGACCGCGAATCTCCTCACCGCCCGCAACGGACAGGTCGGCGACGAGAGCGACATCGCGGCCGGCTACATGGACGTTGCCATCCCTATCTCCGGCGGCGACAACAGCTATATCATCTACATCCGCGACAACCGCAGCACGGTCTCCAGCCTCAACAGCGAGCTGCTCATCATCATTCTGCAGGCTCTGCTCGTGGGTCTTCTGATCTCCGTGCTGCTGAGCTTCCTGCTGAGCAAAACGATGATCAATCCCATCGAAAAGCTGACCGAGGGCGCCGAGCGCGTGGCAAGCGGTGACTTCAGCGAAAAGCTCGAGGTCGACTCCACCGACGAGATCGGCATCCTCACCACCACGTTCAACGACATGGCAAGCGTGCTGCACTCCACGCTCGAGGCGGTGGAGGACGAGCGCAACAAGCTCGACACGCTCTTTCTCCACATGACCGACGGCGTGGTCGCCTACGACCGCGACGGCGCGCTCATCCACTGCAACCCCGCCGCGAGCGAGCTTTTGGAGCGCAGCGCGGACGAGTGCGTCTACGCCGACCTCTTCGAGCCGCTGTGCCCCTTTGAAAAGGTGATGGCCATGCAGCGCAGCGACTTTGTCGCCTCCGAGCTGACGGTCGGCGAGCGCACGGTCGAGCTGTACTTCGCGCCCTTTTCCGATGAAGAGCGCGGCGGCGTGCTCGTCGTGCTCCATGACGTCACGCAGCAGCGCAAGGCCGAGGAGCGCCGCCGCGAGTTCGTGGCGAACGTCTCCCACGAGCTGCGCACCCCGCTCACGAATATCCGCTCCTACGCCGAGACCATCCGCGACGCGGGCGACGAGCTGCCGCGCGAGCTGGAAAACAGCTTCCTCGACATCGTCATCAACGAGTCCGACCGCATGACCCACATCGTGCAGGACCTGCTCACGCTCTCGCGGCTCGACAGCGGGCGAAGCGAGATGAACATGGCGCGCTTCGACTTCGGCGCGGCCATCGACTCTGTGCTGCGCTCCATCGAGCTGGAGGCGCGCCGCCACGGCCACGAGCTGACGCACGACTACCATGATCTCCCCATGATCATGGGCGACCGCGGGCGCATCGAGCAGGTCATGCTCAACGTGCTCGGCAACGCCGTGAAGTACACGCCCGACGGCGGCCACATCCGCGTCACCGCCGGCACCGTGGGCGAGAGGGTCTGGATGGAGGTCGCGGACGACGGCATCGGCATCCCGAAGGCCGACCGCAGCCGCATCTTCGAGCGCTTCTACCGCGTCGATAAGGCGCGCTCGCGCGAATCCGGCGGCACGGGTCTCGGCCTGTCCATCGCCACCGAGATCGTCCAGCGCCATAACGGCACCCTCTCCCTCGTGGACCGCGAGGGCCCCGGCACGACCGTGCGGCTCGAGCTGCCCATCCGCCAGAGCGAGGTGGGCGGCGCGCAGGAGGGCGGCAATGGATAAGAAAGCCAAGCTCCTCGACCGGCTGCAAAACCTCGCCATCGCCGTGCTCTCGCTCTCCTTCCTTTTTCTGCTCGTGCAGACGCCGCTGTTCGGCGACGCGGGCGATACGACGATCGCCTCGACCGTGCGCGGCTGGTTCACCGACCGGCAGACCTCCGCCGCGGAGGAGCCGGACTCCCTCGCCGCGCTTACCGTGCCGGTGCGCATCGTGCAGAGCAACGACTTCATCCGCAGCGGGCTGGACGCGCTGACGACCGCGGATGACGCCTTTGAGACCGTCGGCTCGTTTCTCGGCGAGGCCATCGGCTCGGCCCGCGGCATCTCGTCCGTTTCTGAGAACACCTTCCTCTCGGCGCTGGACGGCTCCGGTCTTTACTTCGCCTTCGCCTGCGACCTGCCGCTTGAGGTCCTCTCGGCGCGGCTGGGCGTGCAGTCCCCCACCGCGCGGCAGCTCGACGTGCGCCGCTGCCTTCTGGGCCTTGACGGCGAGGACACCGCCACGCTGTACCTGCAGGACACGAAGCAGGGCGTCTACCGCTTTTCGACCGCGGTGAGCGCCGCGTCAGTCAGGGATTACCTTGAATCGCAGGACGGCGGCAACGCCGACTTTGCCCGCTCGCTCGGCGAGGGATACACCTCTCTTTCGCCCTACACGCTCGTATTCGACAGCGTGAGCGCGCGCCGTGAGCTTTCCGCCGCGAACGCCCTGAGCGATTACCCCTCGGAGGAGCTGCTGCGCCGCGCCGAGTTCAACCCTCACACCAAGGACCGCTACGTCGAATCCTCCGGCACGGAGGTCGTCATCGAGGGCCAGCGCAAGCTCTACCTTCATCCGGACGGTATGCTCTCCTACAGCGGCGGAGCGGCAGCGGACGGCTCCCTCTTTGCCGTCGCCGCGGCGGACGCCGCGCACATCTCCCGCGCCGAGCTCTGCGCCGCCGCGCGCGGTCTGATCGGCGCGCTCACACAGGGCCGCATCGGCGATGCCGCGCTTTTCCTCAGCGGCATCGAGTCCGACGACGACGGCGCGACTGTTTTCTTCGACTATATGGCCGGCGGCACGCCCATCCGCTTTTCCGACGGCTCCCACGCTGCCGAGGTCCGCATCGAGGGGCAGAGCATCACCGCTTTCTCCCTGCGCCTGCGGCGCTATACGCTCACCGAGCGCGATTCCCTGCTGCTGCCGCTCGCGCTCTCGCGCGCCATCGCGCAGCGCTACCCCGGCTGCGAGCTGACCGTCGCCTACATCGATTCCTACGGCGACAGCGTCGGCGCGAGCTGGATCGCCGACTGATCTCTTTCGGAAAGGAGGACGCCATGAATACCGCACGGCTCAAGAACATCGTCATTCTCATTCTGCTGCTCGCCAACGCCTTCCTGCTCGTCCTCCTGTTCTCCCGCCGCGCGGAGGAGAACGCCTCCCACGAGCGCTCCGTCGCGCAGCTCACCGCGCTCCTTAACGCCGACGGCATCGCCTTCGACAGCGCGCTGCTCGACGGTCTGCCCGACACGGTGCTGAGCGTTCAGCCCGCGCGCGACCTCGCTGCCGAGCAGGCGCTTGCCGAGGGCATCATCGGCTCCGTCACCTCCATCGACTCCGGCGGCGGCATCTACCGCTACTACAGCTCCGACGGACTCAACAGCGGCTCCTGCCTCATCCGCTCCGGCGGCGCGCTGGAGGCCGCCGTCAGCCGCGCGGTGGACGATCCCGCGGAATTCTGCGCCGACCTCTGCGTCCCCCTCGGCTACCGCACCTTTGATGTCCTCAGCGACGGCGCGCGCACGGTCGTCACCGCCTCGCGCTTCGTCGGCGAGCTGGAGGTCTGCAACGCCTCGCTGACCTTCACCTTCTCCGGCAGCACCCTCACCACGGTCACCGGCACCTTCCTCCCGCCCATCGACACGAGCGAGAGCGGCGAAACGGCGCTCGACGCCGTGACCGCGCTGGTCCGCTTTCTCGACTACCGCAACGCCTCCGGCGCGGTGTGTACCGGGATCACCTGGCTCTCCGCAGGCTACCTGGTGCAGAGCACGACCTCCGCGCCGCTCCAGCTCGTGCCCGTGCTGCGCGTGGACACCGACGTTTACAGTTATTATGTCAACATCGTTTCCGGCGAGGTCTCCCGCGTTTCGGCATAAAAATGCGTTTGTTCTGCAAGATAAATCAAAAAGAAAAGGGATTGCTTTTTCCGGATTTTCTGGTATACTGTAGCTGTATTATGTGAATACTATCGGCGTATGGCATCCGGAGCGCATCGCGCCCGCGCCGCACGGCCGCTTTTCTTCCTGTGAAATATTGAAGCAATGAGGTGTCCTCATGACCAAGTATATCGTTCAGGGCGGCTCTCCGCTCTTCGGCGAAGTCCATATCAGCGGCGCGAAAAACGCCGCTGTTGCTATCCTGCCCGCCGCCCTTCTGGTGGACGGCGTGTGCCGCATCGAGAATATCCCCCAGATCAGCGATGTGACCGTGCTGCTGAAGATCTTGGAGCAGCTCGGTGCGAAGGTCCGCGTGCTCAACCGCAGCGACGTGGAGCTTGACTGCCGCCACATCGTCACCACCCGCGCCCCGCAGGAGCTGGCGCACAAGCTGCGCGCGAGCTACTATCTCATCGGCGCGCTGCTCGGCCGCTTCGGCGAGGCAGAGGTCTCCATGCCCGGCGGCTGCAACTTCGGCGGTACCCGCCCCATCGACCAGCACGTCAAGGGCTTTGCCGCCATGGGTGCGACCGTGCGCGAGGGCGACTACATCTGCGCCGCCGCCGAGGGCGGGCGCATGAAGGGCGCGAACATTTATCTCGACGTGGTCTCCGTCGGCGCGACCATGAACATCATGATCGGCGCGGTTCTGGCGAACGGCACGACCGTTATCGAAAATGCCGCAAAGGAACCGCACATCGTCGATCTGGCGAACTTCCTGAACGCCATGGGCGCGAAGGTCTCCGGCGCGGGTACCGACGTCATCAAAATTCGCGGCGTCCGCAGCCTGCACGGCGGCAACTACTCCATCATTCCGGACCAAATCGAGACGGGCACCTATATGGCGGCCGTCGCGGCCACGGGCGGCGACGTGCTCATCCAGAACGTCATCCCCAAACATATGGACTGCATCTCCGCCAAACTGCGTGAGATGGGCGTGAAGATTGCCGAATACGACGACGCCATCCGCGTGCAGCGCACGGGCGTCATGCGCCGGGCCAATGTCAAGACGATGCCGTATCCCGGCTTCCCGACGGACATGCAGCCGCAGATCGCCGTGTGCATGTCTCTGGCCTCCGGCGTGAGCGTCATTACGGAGAGCATCTATGACACGCGCTTCGGCTATTGCGCCGAGCTCAACCGCATGGGCGCGTCCATCAAGGTCGACACGAAGGTCGCCATCATCACGGGCGTGGAAAAGCTGCACGGCTGCACCGTGCGCGCCTGCGACCTGCGCGCGGG
>ERZ825896.4665-NODE-4665-length-10199-cov-2.701400_pt1 | contig 10199 bp, 10 predicted proteins | sample MGYA00519858_ERZ825896 | MGnify/ENA primary metagenome ERZ825896 (study PRJEB31778, sample SAMEA3449214) | human gut metagenome | biome: human gut; feature: human-associated habitat; material: faeces | place: United Kingdom | collected 2010/2012 ... | reverse complement strand
GGGCGGGTTCCCCCACCGCCAGGCCGCCGATGGCGTAACCGTCCAGGCCGAGGGCGGCGATGTCTTTCATGTGGGCGACGCGCAGGTCGTCGAATGTGCAACCCTGGTTGATCCCGAACAGAAGCTGCCGGGGATTGAGGGCAGCGGGCAGGGCGTTCAGCCGGTCGTGCTCCTCCTTGCATCGGATCAGCCAGCGGGTGGTGCGCGCGCAGGACTCCCGCGCGTAGTCATAGGCCGCGGGATTCTCCACGCATTCGTCAAAGGCCATGGCAATGGTGGAACCGAGGTTGGACTGGATCCGCATGCTCTCCTCCGGCCCGATAAAGAGCCGGCGGCCGTCGACATGGGAGGCAAACGTCACGCCCTCTTCCCGGATTTTGCGCAGGCCGGCCAGGGAAAACACCTGGAACCCTCCGCTGTCGGTCAGAATCGGCCCCTGCCAACCTGTAAAGGCATGAAGCCCTCCGAGTTCCCGCACCAGTTCGTCCCCCGGCCGGACGTGCAGATGATAGGTGTTGCAGAGCTGCACCTGGCATTTCAGGTCCTTCAGATCGTGCGCGGATACCGCGCCCTTGATGGCGCCGCAGGTCGCGACATTCATGAACGCCGGGGTTTCAATCGTCCCGTGAGGCGTCTCAAACCGCCCGCGGCGGGCCGTCCCTATCTGTGTGAGTATCTCCATAAAGCCCTCCTGAAGTGGGTTCCTTTGTCGAAAGCAGTATCAGTATAGCGCATCGGGGCGGCGGCATCAAGTATCAAGAAGGCAGCTCCGTCAAAAGCACCCGCAGAGAGGGGACGAACCGGCAGGGGCCGGGGGCCGGCTTCCCACGGCGGTTGAGCCACACGGCCGGGATCCCCACTGCCGCGGCTCCCCGGACATCGCTGGAAAACGAGTCCCCGATGTGCCAGACCTCTCCCGGCTGCAATCCCGTCCGACGGAGCGCCAAATCGAACAGCTCCCGGCGCGGCTTGTACGACCGGGCGTCCTCCTGTGCCAGGGTGCCGTAAAAATCGAGAAACAGGGCCTTGATCAACTCGTCTCCCCCTTTTTGTTCACTTTTTTCCAGTCTAGCAGATGCCACGGGATTCTGCAAGCCGGATAAAATGGTTGCAATCGCAACTGTTTTGTGGTATATTGGTTGCGACCGCAATCAATTGATGAGAAGGTGGAAACATGGACTCCCTCATGAAGTATATCAGCCGGATCCATCGCTGCTCCGGGCGGTTCCGGGGCGATAAGATCGAGGGGCTGAACGGACGGCAGCACACCTATATCTTTCACGTCTGCAAACGGCCGGGAATTTCACAGGATCAGCTGGCCCGTCACATCTGCGTCAACAAGAGCAACATCACCAGGCAGCTGGGGGCGTTGGAGCAGGCGGGATTCGTCCGGCGGGAATCCGATCCGGACGACCGGCGGGTCCTGCGGGTATATCCGACTGAAAAGGCGGAGGCGGCGCTGCCGCGGGTCTGCGAGCTCATGGAGGAATGGAACCGGCTGCTGCTGGAGGAGCTGAATCCCGAAGAACAGGCCTGCCTCCTCACTTTACTGAGCCGTGTCACGAGAAAGGCCATCGCCGCCGCGGAACCGGCCGACGCGCCGCGGCCGGACGCCGATATGCCTGTTTGATACCGGGTGGCCGACCAACACAGTGAAAGGCTGGATCACTTGCCATGAAAAGAATCTTCCCCTATCTGAGACCGTATCTCCCCCGCATCTCCCTGGGGCTCGCGATCAAGTTCACCGGCACCATCATGGATCTGCTGCTGCCCTGGATTCTATCGTATATGATCGACGATGTCGTTCCGCTGAAAGAGGTGCCGCGAATCGTTTTCTGGGGCGGCGCCATGGTCGCCTGCGCGGCGGTGGCACTCATTACCAATATCGTAGCCAACCGCATGGCGTCCTGGGTCGCCCAACATACCACCGAAGCCCTGCGTCATGACCTCTTCTCCAAAATTTCGCATCTCTCCTGCGGGCAGATCGACAGCTTTTCGATCCCCTCGCTGGAATCCCGTCTGACCTCGGATACATATAACGTTCATCAGATGATCGGAATGATGCAGCGCCTGGGTGTCCGGGCCCCTATCCTGCTCATAGGCGGCATCTTTATCACCCTGATGCTCGAACCGGTGCTGGCCCTCATCCTCATCGCCGTCCTGCCCCTGATCGCCCTGGTCATATACGGCGTGTCCAAGAAAGGGATACCCCTTTACACAAGGCTGCAGCAGGGGGTGGATGCGATGGTACGGACGGTCCGGGAAAACGTTACCGGCATCCGGGTGATCAAGGCGCTCTCCAAGACCGACTATGAAAAGGAGCGCTTTTCGTCCGTCAACAGCGAGGTGGTCAGGCGGGAGAAGACGGCCGGGATCACCATGGCTCTGACCAATCCCTTGATGAACCTCTTTTTGAATGTGGGTCTAACCGTCGTCATTATCGTGGGCGCGTTCCGGGTCGACAGCGGGCTGACCCAACCGGGCAAGATTCTGGCCTTCCTCACCTATTTCACCATCATCCTCAACGCCATGCTCTCCATCACCCGGATGTTCGTCATGCTGTCGAAGGGAACCGCCTCAGCCGAACGGATCCGCGAGGTGCTGGACACGCCGGAGGATCTGGCCCTCCTTCCTTCGGACGATATGGATGGGGCGTATCACATCATATTTGACCGCGTCACCTTTTCCTATCAGAAAAAGGAGGCCAATCTGCGGGATATCTCTTTCCGCCTGAAGCGCGGAGAGCGCCTCGGCATCATCGGGGCGACGGGCTGCGGGAAAAGCACCATCGTGTCTCTGCTGATGCGCCTGTACGACGCAGACGCGGGCGAGATCCGGATCGGCGGGCAGCGGGTGGAGGCGATTCCGCCGGAAGTCCTGCACACCAAGTTCGGCGTCGTGTTTCAAAACGATATCCTCTTTGCCGACACCATCGCGGAAAATATCGATTTCGGCCGGGGCCTCTCCCGGGAACAGATCGAAAAAGCGGCCGCCTGTGCGCAGGCGATGGAGTTTATCCAGTCGCTGCCCGACGGATTCGAACACCGGCTGACGGCCAAGGGGACCAACCTGAGCGGCGGGCAGAAGCAGCGCCTCCTCATTGCCCGTGCTCTGGCCGGCGATCCCGAAATCCTGATCCTGGACGATTCCTCGAGCGCGCTGGACTACAAAACCGATTCCCTTCTCCGTCAGGCCCTGGCCAGGGAGTATCCGGGTGTCACCACCATCGTGATCGCCCAGCGGGTCAGCTCCATCCTCCATGCCGACCATATCCTGGTACTCGAGGAAGGACGAGAGCTCGGATACGGCACCCATCCGGAGCTGATGGAGTCCTGTGAGCTCTATCGGGAGATCAGCCGGTCGCAGATGGGAGGTGGCGAGGTTGCCTAAGGGTCCCCGTGGAATCCCCGAAAAGCCTCAGGACCGCAAGAAGGTCCTGATCCGTTTGTGGGGATATCTGTACCGCTTCAAATGGATGGTGCTGGCCGCCCTTCTGCTGACGGTCGCCAGCAACCTCTTCGCCCTGGTCGGTCCCACCTTGTCGGGACGGGCCATCGACGCCATCGGCACGGCGCCCGGCGGGGTGGATTTCCCCGTGGTGTTCTATTACTGCGGGCTGATGATCGCGTTTTATCTGCTCTCTTCCCTGCTGGCCTATATTCTTTCGGTTCTGATGATCCGATTGAGCCAGAAAGTGGTTTTCCAGATGCGGGAGGATGTCTTCCGCCGCCTTGTGGAACTGCCAGTGCGGTATTTCGACAGCCATCAGACCGGCGACATCATCAGCCGCATCTCCTACGACATCGACACGGTCAACGCCTCCCTTTCCAACGATCTTCTCCAGGTAGCGACCAGTGCTATCACCGTGGTGGGATCCCTTGTGATGATGCTGGCCATATCGCCGATGCTGGTTCTCGTCTTCGCCGTGACGATCCCCATTTCCATCCTTTTTACCCGGTATATGACCCGCAAGGTGCGCCCGCTTTTCCGCAAACGCTCGCTCAAGCTCGGAGAACTCAACGGCTTTGTGGAAGAAATCATCACCGGACAGAAAACGATCAAGGCCTACCACCAGGAACAGACCATGACCGGCCGTTTCGACGTCAAAAACAAGGAGGCTGTCGACGCCTATTACAACGCCGATTACTACGGGAGCATGACCGGGCCGTCGGTGAATTTCATCAACAACTTGTCGCTTGCCTTAATCAGCATGTTCGGCGCCCTGCTGTTCCTGTTCGGCGGGCTTGGCCTCGGCGCGCTTTCCTCGTTTGTGCTCTATTCCCGCAAGTTTTCCGGGCCGATCAACGAAATCGCCAACATCATCAGCGAACTGCAGTCGGCCTGCGCGGCGGCGGAGCGGGTTTTCCGCCTCATCGACGAGCCCGCCGAACCGGAGGACCGGGCAGAAGCGGCTGTGCTGGCCGATGTCCGAGGCGAGGTGGAAATGGCGCATGTCCGGTTCGGCTATCTGCCGGATAAAACCGTGATCCACGATTTGAACCTGCGGGCCGAGCCGGGAAATCTGGTGGCCATCGTGGGCCCGACCGGGGCAGGAAAAACCACCATCATCAATCTCCTCATGCGTTTTTACGATCCCGACGCCGGATGCATCCGCCTCGACGGCCATGAGATACGGCAGGTGACCCGAAAGAGCCTGCGGCTTGCCTATGCCATGGTCCTGCAGGACACTTGGCTCTTTCACGGGACGATATTCGACAACATCGCCTATGGCAAAAAGGACGCCTCCCGGCCGGAAGTGGAGGCGGCCGCCAAAGCCGCCAGGATCCATTCGTATATCACCCGTCTGCCTGAAGGCTACGATACGATCCTCAATGAGGACGGTATGAATATATCCCAGGGGCAGAAACAGTTGCTGACCATCGCGCGCGCCATGCTCCTCGACGCAAATATGCTGATTCTGGATGAAGCGACCTCCAACGTGGACACGAGGACGGAGATCCAGATTCAGGAGGCGATGCGTGCCTTGATGAGGGGCAAGACCTGCTTCGTCATCGCCCACCGCCTTTCCACCATCCAGAACGCGGATACCATTCTGGTGGTGCGGGACGGCGATATCGTGGAACAGGGCAACCACCAGTCCCTGATGGAGAGCGGCGGCATCTACGCCGAGCTGTACTGTTCCCAGTTCCAATAATTCCGAAAGGCGGCGCCCGCATCAAACGGGCGCCGCCTTAGCTTCATTCCACCCCGATGCGTTCCCAGGAAAAAAGCGCGCCCGGGTCGTTTTTCGAGGGATTGTACTCCTCGTGACCGAGAATATGCGACCGGTCCCGCCGTATGGCCGGATAGCGGTAGAGGATATCGTCGAGCAAAAGACGAAGCGATGCGTACTGCGCGTCGGTGAAGCCGATCCAGCCGGGATCCAAGGCGGCATATTCCGCCGGCGTCACGTACAGGCTCATTTCCTCTTCCGTGCCCATTCCCAGCAGCTCGATGCCGATCGCATACTGATTCATCCGGTTGGTATAGCGCCCATCCCGCTGCCAGGTCCCCTTGCCCGCGTGCCAGGCGGCCCTTTCCTCCGGGATCAGGCGATGGATGCTGCCCTCCCGGTCGATGATGTAATGGGTCGATACGCCGCCGTCCAGCAGGGTAGCGCGGCAGCTCTCCATATTGTAAGGATCGGCCGGATTGGTCACCAGTGCGCTCATGAAATGGAGGACGACATGGGAAATCGACTCCTCCCTGTCGCTGGAGTACTGTTCGACCGGCAGAAGGGCCTCCAGGATCACCGGCTCCGGAGGGCGCTGCGCGGCCGGCGGTACCGAGCCTTCCAAAACGGAGGAAGCAGCCTCGGCGGGACCGGATACCGGCGGGGCCGTCACACCCCCTCGGCATCCGGAAAACGCCAGCAGGGCCGCTGGCAATATCCAGGACAACCATCGTTTCATACGTATGATGCACCCCTCCCAAAAATTGATGTACGGTTCGGGCGGCTTTCACGCCGCATATCCAACTGCTCCGGCCGCTTCCAAAAGGCCGTGCTCACAGGATGATGCTCGGCGATAAACCGGTACGGGCTTTGACGACAGGACGCCTCCGTTTCCCGATGTCCCCCGCCAAGGGGACACGCCGCTTACTGGTATTGTAGCATAATGGGAGGCGGCCGGCCATCCTTTCGCAGAGATTCATTGACATTCCGGCTGTTTTCCAGTAGTCTTGATCTATGCACTGGATCTATACACCGGCATCCTGCCGTCCTTTTCCCACGGGAGAGCGGTGGCGCGGAGTTCAAAGGAGGTTTAAACTTTATGAAAAAAATTGGCATTGTATGCGCCGGCGATACCGAGCTGCAGCCCTTTCTCCCTCATATCGAAGAGGTGAAGATCACCGAGCATGCCATGCTGCGGTATTATGAGGGGACGATCCGCCGGGTCCCTGTCGTCGCCTTGTACAGCGGCGTATGCAAAGTCAACGCGGCGATCGCGACCCAGATCCTGCTCGACCGCTTTGCCGCCCACATCGTCGTAAACGCCGGTACCGCCGGAAGCATGGACGATACGGTACGGCTGTTCGACACCGTGATTGCGGAACGGATGGCCTATCACGATGTAGCCGACGATATTTTAACGGACTTCCATCCGTGGATGCCCTCGGTTTATTTCCGGGCCGATGACCGGCTTTTAGAGCTTGCCAAGCGATATGCCGGGCAAGGAAAACACCCGATTCATTTCGGATTGAGCGTCACCGGCGAGCGGTTCATCGAGCATGAAGAACGGGACAGGATCCGGCGGGACGGCCATCCGCTGTCGGTCGACATGGAGACGGCCAGCATCGCACATGTTTGCTATGTCAACCGCATCCCGTTCCTGTCGGTACGGACGGTCACGGATACACCGGCAGAGGACGGCATCGCCTATTTTGAGGAAAACTGCGAAAAAGCATCGGGCATATCCGCCGGTATCGTGATGGATCTGCTGGAGCCTTTTGCACAGATTTCCTGATCCGTCTGTCATGCCGGTAACGGCTGACCGCTTTGGGTATCCCGCTTATACGAAATAAAAAAACGGGTGGTCTGAATGAAAGTTTCAAAAAGGGCGTTGCTGCTTATCGCTGGATTGGTTTGGGGGATCGCAGGGGGAAATATCCTGCGCATCGGGTTCGCCGCGTATACGGCATACTGGAGCGTGTGGAACGTTTTGATCTCTTTGGCGGTCTATCTGGCTTTTGAGCTGTGCATCTTTTCCCGTATGGTCCGCAAACATACCGCGCGTATCCTGGGTTACGCGGAGGAACGGCAGTTTTTTCTCAAGTTCTTTGATGTCAAGGCTTTCTGCATCATGGGATTCATGATCGCGATGGGGGTGGGACTGCGGGTATCGGGCTTATGCCCCGATGTCTTCATTGCCGTTTTCTACACGGGGCTGGGAGCCTCTCTTGTGACTGCCGGGATCCTGTTTTTGAGGAATTATATCCAAGCTGGGGCGGCCGGTACCGAGGACGCCGGCCAGGGTAAGGAAGAAACCGACGGCGATGCGTAGGAGTATCGGATGGAAAGGCCGTCTTTTTTACTTATGATATTTTCCGCCCGACTGAATCTGCATGGACCGGTAGAGCTGTTCGAGCACCATCACCCGCGCGAGCTGGTGAGGAAAGGTCATGGGGGACATGGAGAGCCGCAGCCGGGCCGTCTGTTTGACCTCCTCCGACAAACCGAAGGAGCCGCCGATATAGAGCGCGATGTGGCCGGCCCCCTCAACCGCCCATTTCCCTATGGTCTCCGCCAGCTTTTCGGATGACAGCCGTACCCCCTCGATACACAGGGCGATTCCTGCCGTTCCCGTGGGGGTCCGGTCCAGGAGCCGCCGTCCCTCAGCCTGGATTCCTTGGAGGATCTGGGCCGGGGATGGCGCGGAGGGCAGCCTCTCCTCCTCCACTTCCACGATCTGGAGCTTCAAGAATCCTCCCAGACGGCGGCTGTATTCCTCGCATGCGGCCCGCCAATACGCCTCTTTAAGACGGCCGACACAGAGCAGCGTGCAGCTTAGCATCGTCTTTCCTCCTTTTTGGAAATGTGCCTATATGCAGTATACCATGGCAGCCGGCCGGCTTTCAATTGCTTTCAAACAGAGATCAAAAACCCAAAGATTTTTCACATCGATATCTCACGAAGCTCTATGAAAGCAGGACATCCTGTGGTATACTGGTTTTGTCCAATCCTTTCACCGAAGAACGGTTCCAGCCGATCTGATCGGATAGACGGTGGTCTGTCCGGGTGAGCGTCAACCCATGCAGGCCCGTGGAGGATGTCCTATGAAAAAACACGATCTGACCGATCTGGTTCAAAAAACAAAAACCAGCAAATCCACTATCAGCCGTGCGCTCAACCATTGCCCGGGGGTTGATCCTCAGACGCGCAGGCGGATATTGGAGGCTGCTGGGCCGCAATCCTCTTCCTCCGATGCCGATTTGGTGATGATCCTGCCCGATACCCCCCGCTATTTTTGGAATCCCGCCTTTACGGCGCTGCAGGCGGATACAGCGGATATGCGGCGGCGTTTTCATCTCTACTCCCGCCTCTATGATACAAGTGAGGTCGGATTGTATCTGGAACAGGCTGCCAGGCACGAAGCGCGTCTGATGCTGCTTTCGGTCGCAGATACACCGGAAACCCTGTCCCTGCTTCATGCCTATGCCGGGAAAATCCCTCTTTTCTTCCTCTCCGAGTATCTCGATGTCCCCGGGACATTCTACATAGGCAGCGACGCACACGAGGATGGAAAACGGCTGGGTGAAGCCTATTTGGCCCATTTTCGCCGCTTCTCCCGTGTGGTCTGCCTTTCCAGCCACGCCAACGGAAACGGGCGCCGCCGTTTGGAAGGATTTACCGGAGCGCTCCTGAATGAGGGAAGCCCGCCGCCCTGCTCCATCGCCCTGCCCTCGCCTGGAAAGTCCCTGCCGGCCCAGCTCGCCCGTCTGCTTCACGACTCTTATCCGGATGGATTCGACTGCATCGTGTGCGCGGATGGATTTCTTCCCCAGGTCTGTCTGGCCGTACAAAAGCTGGGGCTGCAGAGGCAGGTGATCTGCCTGGGGTTTGAAAATCCGCCGGGCAACCATCCTTATCTTGAATCCGGGATGATCGCCGCGTATGTGGAGCAGGACATCGTCACACAGTGCCGCACCGCGGTCACTCTGGCGAGACAGTTCCTCGAAACCGGGACCTATCCGGCGTCTAAATACACCTACTGCCCCTCTTCCCTGACGATCAATCCCCTGGCGCTTGAATGAAACGGGTTTTCTCCCACCAGACTCCCCGTCTTCATTATTTCTTCCACTTTCCTCCGTTGTATCTTTTCCAAAAACGGCGTACAATACCATCAGAGCTTTACCGGGGAGGTTGCATCCGATGGAGACGTGTATCAAAGTAGCTTCATTCAATATCAAGCGGGATTCCCGTTTTCAAGGCGCACATAGCTGGCGGAACCGCCGGGAGCTGGTGGCCGACATCATCCGGAAATCGGGGCTGGCGATCATCGGAGTACAGGAATTGCTTCCCACAATGCGGGAGGATCTGGGTGAGCTGCTCCGGGGATACAGCATCTTTGGGGACGGCCGCAAACGTGACCGCGACAATGAACAGTCGGCTATCCTGCTGCGGGACAACGATACGAAGCTGCTCGGCGGCCAGACATTCTGGCTTTCCAAGCATCCCGAACGGTCGGGCAGCCGCGCGTATTTTGCTATGTTCCCCCGTATCTGTACGATGTGTGAGGTGTATGTGCTGGAATATGGCCGGTCGATCCGGGTGTTCAACACCCATTTCGACCATATCTGCGGCCCGGCCCGTACACTTGGGGTGCGGATTATCCTGGAGTATATGCACCGGATGAATGAGCGCGCCCCTATGCCTTCTATCCTGATGGGTGACCTCAACGCTTCGCCGGACAGCAAACCCATCCGGATCCTGCGGGAGAATCTCCACACCTATCCCGACATCCATTTAAACTGTGCCTACGATCTCGAACAGAACCGGGTATCCGTCAACACCTACCACGGGTTTTCCGGACGTATCACCCCGCATCCTCCTATCGACTATATCTTTGTCAGCGATGAATTCGTGGTCCGGGACACCTATCTCGACACCACCCATACCGGCGGCCTGTATCCTTCCGACCATTTTCCCCTAGTGGCGGTGTTGGAGCTCAAAAAGCAGAACGCGGTGTTGGCGGGATAAT
>ERZ825896.4662-NODE-4662-length-10203-cov-3.763697_pt1 | contig 10203 bp, 9 predicted proteins | sample MGYA00519858_ERZ825896 | MGnify/ENA primary metagenome ERZ825896 (study PRJEB31778, sample SAMEA3449214) | human gut metagenome | biome: human gut; feature: human-associated habitat; material: faeces | place: United Kingdom | collected 2010/2012 ... | reverse complement strand
CCGGCAGCATCCCCCGGAAGATACCCTACCCCACAGCCGTCGCTTGGGCGCAGGCGCATCCCGTTCAGCACCAGCTCTGCACAAAATCCCCCATCCAGCGGATTTTCCTGCTCCATCTGGCGTTCCTCGGCTCTGGTCAGGGTGCGGGTGCATTCGCCGTCTTCCGCAATGCCCCATTTTTTCATGAAGGCCCGAAGCTCTTCCTGCGGCACCTCCATGGCAAAGTCCACGACCAATCCCTGTCTGCACCGGTAAAGGGCCGGGATCTGCCACCGATGGCCGTTCCATTCAAATTCCCGGTCAAGGCACAGTTCCTCGCCGGGGTCGGTTCCCTTTTGGGTTCCCCAATAGTTCGTTTCAAAGCAGACCTTCCAGCGGCGGCGGTCTTGTTTCATGGCAGTGCGCCCCTTTCGTTTTTTCTTATTGTAGCAAGGCGGCTCTGCAAATGCAAATCAGTTTCTTTTTTCTTGCCGCATCTTGTCCGTTCTCCCCTACCAAACCATCCGCATTTGTGCTATGATAGGGCTGAAAAACTGGTTTGGCAATGCCAACCACAAGGAGATGTTTCCAAAATGGTCACAACTTCCACTCTGATGGAAAATTTACAGCAGGAGGGCGTCAGCCCGGATCTGCTGCTGGCCGTCAATGAATATCGTACCACCCACCCGCTGACCGAGGCTTTGGCTCCCCGTGTACCGCAGTCGGCCTTTACTTACTATGGAAAAGATGTCTGGGAGCAGGCACTGGCCGCCCTGCTCTGCGGCGAGAACCTGCTGCTGGCCGGCGGCAAGGCCACCGGCAAAAATGTGCTGGCGGAGAATCTGGCCACCGCCTTTGGCCGCCCGGCATGGGATATCTCGTTCCATGTGAATATGGACGCGGCCTCCCTCATCGGCATGGACACCTTTGTCGACGGACGGGTGGAGTTCCGCCCCGGGCCGGTGTATCGCTGCGCCCAGTGCGGCGGCTTTGGCGTGCTGGACGAGATCAACATGGCCAAAAACGAGGCGCTGGCGGTGCTGCACGCGGTGCTGGACTTCCGCCGCGCCATCGACGTACCCGGTTACGACCGCATCCCGCTGGCCGAGGAGACCCGCTTTATTGCCACCATGAACTACGGCTACGCGGGCACCCGGGAGCTGAACGAGGCGCTTACCTCCCGCTTTGCAGTGGTGCAGATGCCTACCATCACGCAGGATAATCTGGAAAAGCTGCTGCGGGCGCAGTTCCCGGATCTTTCCGCAAAATATGTGCACCAGTTTGCACTGCTGTTTCTGGACCTGCAGAAAAAGTGCGACAGTGCCGAGATTTCCACCAAAGCGCTGGATCTGCGCGGTATGCTGGACGCGCTGCGGCTGATTCGGCGGGGCATCCCGGCCGGGGCGGCGCTGGATATGGGCATCACCAACAAGGCCTTTGACTCCTACGAGCAGGGGCTGATCCGGGACGTGATCGCCGCGCGCATCCCGGCCAAGCTGGATGCCGGAAAGCTGTTTGCCTGATGGACGCCCAGAGCTACACCGCGCAGGAGCGGCGTGCGGCCAATCAGGTCTGGGCCGCTGCTGGTGCTTACGGCTTCGAGCCGCTGTTTCTGGCCCGCAACACGGACGGCACCATTGATTTTTACATGAACTGCATCGTGGGGCTGGTGCACAAATACTACGGTGACGCGCTGATCCGGGACATTTTTTCCGCATGGGAGGGCGACACGCGCCAGCCCATGCTGGACGATATGGCGTGGCTGTACTTAGAAAACGCCGCCTACCGGCTGGAGCTGCCCCGCCGCCCGGTGCTGGAAGCGCTGCGGTTTGCCCACGCGGACTACTTTTTTGCCATTCAGTACAAGCTTTCGCGGCAGGAGTGGATGGCGAAAAACCAGCTGGTGTACACCATGCAGGCTGCACGCTGGCGCAAGGTGCTGGGACGCACCGCTCCGGTCATGACTCCTTACGAGAGCAGCCTTGCCGCAGCGCTGGCACCGGAGAACATACCGGAGCCCGCGTTGCTCAAAAAAGACCTGCTGGCGTTGTTTGCAAAGTTCGCCCTGTTTGACGGCAAGGTGCGCCAAAAGCCCGCGCTGCACCTGCGGCTACAGGGCTTTTGGGCAAAGCTGGCTACCAAAGCCATGCCCACCCAGATGATCAAGACCGACCGGGTGACGGTGGAGCATTCCGGCGCGGTGGATGCCGCAGGCAGCGGGCTGGCGGTGGACAAGCGCCGGGCAAACATTACCCTGAAGCAGCGCGCCGCGCAGGATCGCGCCTACATTGAAAGCTGCTTTGGGCGCTGTTTCTACCCGCCGGAGCAGCTGCGCAAGACCGAGCAGGAGTTGTGCACCGGGGTGCATCTGGGCTGTCATCTGTGGTTCAGCGCCGGTGTACCCAGCCCAGCGCAGGCACCCACCCCGGAGGCGCGGCAGCTGGCGCAGCAGGCCGAATTACAGGCCGAACGCAACCGCGCCTACTATGCCAAAAATCAGGAGCTGCACCGCAGCGTGGTGCTGCGCCTTACCGAGCAGATCCGCAACTGCATTCTGGTGCATCAGCAGCCCGACCAGCGGGTGGCACGCAGCGGCAACCTGTGCGCCGGGCGGGTGTGGCGCGCCCCTTACCTGAACGATAGCCGGGTGTTTTTGTGCCCGGAGGAGGAAAACTGCCCCGCCTTTACGGTGGACCTGCTGCTGGACGCCTCCGCCTCCCGCCTGCACTGTCAGGAGGTCATCGCGGCGCAGGGGTCCATCCTGGCCGAGAGCCTGGCCAACTGCGGCATCCCGGTGCGGGTGAGTGCCTTCAGCAGCCTGCGGGGCTACACCGTGCTGCGGGTGCTCAAGGACTTTGCCGACAAAAACCGCCAGAACATCAACCGGTATTTTGCCTCCGGCTGGAACCGCGACGGCCTGGCCCTGCTGGCGGCGGGCGATCTGCTGGACTTTGCCCCCGGCCCCGCCCCGCGGCACCTGCTCATCCTGCTGACGGATGCTTCCCCCAACGACAGCCGCCGCATCCCGCCCAGCCCGGAAAACCCGCTGGGCTGCGGCTACGAGGACGCCGCCGGTGTGGCCGACGCGGCCGCCCAGGTGCGCGTGCTGCAGCGCAAGGGCATCCGGGTGTCGGCAGTGTTCATGGGCGAGGACCGCTCCGCCGCCGACGCTGCCCGCATCTATGGTAAAAATATGGCCCGCATCCGCGGCATGGACCAGCTGGCCCGCGCCGCCGGCCGCCTGATCCAGAACGAGATCCGGGAGCTGGGAGATTGAGAGATTGCCTTCCCCTTTTGGGGGAAGGCTTTTTTGTTGTCCGGCACACAACCGCTTCGGGCATTTTACAACCAACCGTCGCGTTGTATTTTGGAGCAGTTCCGGGGTGTTCGCAAAAATCTGGTTGTTTTTGCAAACTTTTAGTTGTTTTTTGTCGTAGTTTATGCTATACTATGTTCAGACGAACCACAGGAACGCGCGATGTCCCCCGCAGTGCACGGCGGCGGCCCGCGTTGGAAGTCCTTTGAATACAACACTTTGCTGTCAGTCGAACCATTCAGGGAGGAACGTATCATGGATGCCAACCGCTACTTTACCGCCATGCACAACGCCATGTCATCCCGTCTGCCGGGGGCGCAGCTTCTGGCCGCCGTGCGCCTGCAGGATCTCTGCGGCAACGACGCCTACCTGGAAGTCCGGCGGATGCCCGGGGAGCACTGCGCCACCGTGTGTTACTCCACGATGGGCCGCAGAGGACTGAACTTCCAGCTGTTCCGCAAGGGGTGGATGCTCTGCCACAACGAGAGCGGCCAGCTCACCGGGCAGTTCCCCGCCAAGGCCGAGAGCCTGCTGGAGGACACCGACTTCCACGCCTGCTGCCGCGAGGACCGGCTGGACGCTGCCCGCACCGACCGCATGGTGCAGGAGCTGGAAACGCTGGCGGGCACGGACTGCGATCTGCCTTTGCCCCGTGACGCCCGCACCGGGGCCGTCATCACGGTGGACAGCTTTGTGGGCCGGGGTGCCCACTGGAGCTACAGCACCCTGCGCAAGGCCCCCTGCCTGCCGGTGGCCGCCATCCTGTACTGGCTGGCCGACAGTCTGGCCGGAGCCGAGCGCCGCACCCTGCAGGCTGACCCGGAGGCCGCCCAGCTGGCCGCACAGTGGCAGAGCGGCACGGTGGAGATGTTCTTCCACCCGGCCGTACCGGCTGCCGCCCAGCTGCAGACGCAGCCCCAGACCCCGCCGGTGAGCCGTCCGGCACGCCCGGCCCCCACCTGCGCCCGCACCAAAAGCTGGCAGAGCATTCTGGCCGTGATGGCGAGCATGTAAAAAGGCTCCCCCTTGCGGGAGAGCCTTTCTATGATAAATTCTTATTCCAGATAGGGGTCCAGCAGCTTGTCCACGGTCTGGCTGCGCTTGGGCGCGGGCTTTTTCACCACGCGGCCCCGGCAGGCCACCAGCTCCAGATGCTGCAGCGCCCGCAGGTCCTCCAGCGGGTTCTGACGGGTGACGATGAGGTCCTCGCTCTTGCCCACTTCCAGCGAGCCGGTCACGTCCCCTACCCCGGCCAGCCGGGCGTTGCGCAGGGTGGCGGTGTACAGGGCAAACTGGTTGCTCACGCCGCAATACTTGTGGAAGTAGCACAGCTCCCGCCAGAAGTCGTACTGGGTGATGTAAGGGCAGCCCACGTCGTTGCCAAGGCCCACCGGGATGCCGTTGGCCAGCGCCGTTTTGGCGCTTTCCACGATGCCGTCAAACACGATCCTGCCGTTGTACTGGTCTTTTTCCGACGCGCCGGACACCGCCGTGTCAAACAGCGCATACGGCAGCGCCGGGGAAATGGTGGTGCACAGGAACGCGCCGTGCTCCTTGTACAGTTTTACCGTTTCTTCGTCCATTTTTGCGCCGTGCTCGATGGAATCCACGCCGTTTTCCAGCGCCACCTTCACCCCTTCGGGCGATTCGGTGTGGGCCGCCACGGGATAGCCCATGGCGTGGGCCTGATCGCACACGGCCTTTACCATCTCCGGCGGCATCTTCAGCTCGCCGGGGGTGCCCTTTTCGGCGGCATCCAGCACGCCGCCGGTGATCATCAGTTTGACAAGGTCCACCCGCTGGGTGCTGACCTTGGTGAGCTGGGTCAGGGCCTCGCCGTTGTTGTGGGCCGCCACGGCCACCGAGCCTGCCATGTGGCCGCCCGGCACCGAGATGCCCTCGTTGGCGGCCAGAATGCGCGGGGCCAGGATCTTCCCGGCCTGGGCATCGTCCCGGCAGCGGGTGTCAAAATCCGCGATGCCGCCCACGGTGCGGATGGTGGTCACGCCGCCCAGCAGTTCCAGCTTCGCGTAGCTGCACACCAGACTGTAGGCCACCGCACGGGTCAGGCCGTTGCTCAGAATTTTACGCACCAGCGCCGCATTATCCCGCGGCTTTGCGCTGGGCTTGCCGTTGCCGGCCAGATGCACATGCAGGTTGATGAGGCCCGGCATCGCATAGCCGCCGTGGAGGTCGATGACCTCATAGCCGTCCAGGTCGGTGCCCTCGTCCGCAACGGCGGTGATGACGCCGTCCTCGCACAGCAGCACCTTGTGTGCCTGCGGCTCCATCTGCTGGGTGCCGTCCAGCAGGATGCCATTGATATATGCCCGCTTCATGGTCGTTTCCTCGCTTTTGTACAACCTTGGTTGTTTTTTGTTCCAGTATAGCACGTTCCGGCGGGCGACGCAATGAGGCAGACAAAAAGAAAGCGAATCGGTCTTCAGCAACCCGATTCGCTTTTGGAGTTTACGGGTGCACCGCGATGAAAGCAAAAAAGGGAATTCCATCCACCTCGAATCTGTAATAATTACAGTTGATCACAAACTGAATCGGCTGATCCGGGAGTTCATAGGAACTGAGAATATTGGAAATGTCCACAACCGAATAGCCATCCTGCGTCAGCGTAGTCGAAGCCTGATAGGCATAACTTGTGCTGTATCCGATGGCGAGACAATCGGCAGACAGTACAAAACTCTTGTAATTGGAGCCCTCATAGTAACCGATCTCTGCCTGTGCTTTTGGAGAAGACGGGTCAAAATCATCAATCGTCGTTGACTCGTTGTTCGGAACGAAAACACTCATATTGTCGAAACCATCGCCGTTGATTTGCGTTGTAGGCATCTCTCCCGAATTGCCGCCGCCATTCAAAAGGGTTGCCGTCAGCGGCCCGTCACTGTTTGAGATCCAATTAGCATCCGGTCCTTGAGATGGGTCGTAGTCCGAAAAATGGCGTTCCCGATAGGCGTGATGCGTTTGAATAAAGCTCTTATTGGAAGACGTAACAAGCTGATCGTACAGATCATAGCGATGTTCATGGAGCGCATCAAACTCATAGCTTCCATTCGGGTATACATCCATAGAGTTGCTTCTGTGGTCTATGACAAAGGGAAACGTTTCTGTCGAGTCCGTAACCGGATACAGCTCCACGGTGTCGGGCGTTGCAAACTCTTCAGAGATATAGACGAGTTCGTCTCCCTCCGAAAGAGAGAACTGGAAAGAACCCATAGATGCGTATTTTTTGTAGCTGAAGGAATCCAGAAAAACACAGTCTGTCGTGTATTTTTTGCTTCTCTCAATCGCAACCAGCGGAACTGCGACCGGGTAAAACATTCCATCATCGGCACGGCGGATAAAATATGCGCAATTGTAGGTTTTGCTGTAGTACCGTGCTTCTTCCAGCGTCAGGCCGCTTTCCTCGTAATCTTCGTCCATATCATCTATAATCTGGTTTGTCTCCATACTGGAGGAACCAGAGGACGAAGAAGCCGAAGACAACGATTTATTCGTTGCCTCTGCCGAGTCAGACTTACCGCAGGCCGTCAGTCCGATTACCGCAAAGGGAGCAAGCTGAAGAAATGTTCTTCTTTTCATGATTTTTGCACCTCACCAATCAAATTACTTCGGTCAGCTCAATTATACCGGGGGGGGTAGGTTGTCAATGCATTCAGTCAAATTTATTCTGTGGAGCACAGCTTCTTTCAGGCGACACCTCTTACAAAAGGCTATTTCCCTGCCCCACGCGATTACACTCCGCACGGGAAGCAACAAAAAAGCACCCGCCTTCCACCGGGGCGTCGTGCCCGGAGAAAAAGCAGGTGCTTCGTTTATTTTATGTGTTGACCTGTCCGGTCTGCCGGTTACTGTGCTGCGGCGCTGGAGGCTGCGGCTTCGCTGGATGCGTCAGCACCGGCGGCGTTTGCGGCGGGGCAGCGCGAAATAGTAGCCGAAGGCCGTGCCGCACAGCCCGCCCACGATGTGCATGAAGTTGGCCACGTTGTCGTGCACGAAGATGATGTCGTACACCTGCTGGCCGAAGTACAGCGCCGCTACCAGCAGCATGGTGACCGGGATGCCGCCGGAAAAGCCCGCCAGCGACGACAGCATGATGAGCATGAACACGATGCCCGACGCCCCCAGCAGCCCGGTGCGGGGGAACAGCACGCATTGCAGCACGCCGGTGACCAGCGCCGTGAACACGATGCCGCCCAGCAGGGCCTTGCTGCCGTATTTTTCCTCCATGGGCGGGCCCACCACCAGCAGCAGCAGCATGTTGTTCAGGAAGTGCTCCCACCCGGCGTGGCCCAGCACATGGCCGAACAGCCGGATGTAGCCCAGTGGGTCCCGCCACGAGGAGCGGTACACACAGAACAGGTTCATGGTGCTCCAGCCGTTCGTCCAGCCGTCTGCCAGCAGCACCAGCATGGACAGCAGAAAAAAGGTAAGGATCACCGGCGAGTTATACTGGAGTTCCAGTTTCAGCTTGATCTTTTTCGTAAGCAGTCATTCCCTTCACAGTATTATCGGCGTTACCCTCTGGTTTGCACCCAGTATGCACCCATGCTTTGGCCGGGCTGGTTCGTTACTTCATCGTTGAGGTACGCCACAAGGCCGCAGGCCGCAGGCTGCCAGCTGAGCGCGGCTTCCACCGTGGGGTACTCCACCTCGGCGTACCAGAATGCTGTGGGCAGGCCCTCGTCCACATGGTTCACCTCCAGCACCGCGCCGTCCGGCAAGCGGTAGCTCCGGCGTACCTTTTTGATCAGGGGTTTGCCGATGATCTTCTCTTCCAGCTGCACAAACAGGTCTTTGTCGATGCTGCGCTCGATCTCCTCCCGTGCCAAGCCCCCTGCGGACTTGAAGCAGAGGATATAGTCGGTGCTGCCGCCGGTCAGTGCTTCCTCCCGGATGCGCACCGTGGGCTGCACGCTGATATAGCCCTGCCGCATGGTGAATTCTTCCTCAAGGGGCAGCCCCTCCGGCCAGCCGGTCACCATCCATTTGCGTTCGATCTCCATAGCGTTTTCTTCCTTCCGCAAAATTTTGTATTTATTCTACCATATTTTTATGTTATGATAAAGAGCAGAACAAGCATCATTTTGCGCATTCTTAGTTGAAGGAGCATTTTATGAAAAGCGAACGCACTTATCCTGTATATAAAGTCAACAAGCACGCCGAGGGTCTTTTGGTGGGCGGGCACCCCTGGGTGTACGAGAACGATATTCTGGAAGCCCCCGGCACCGCGCCGGAAAACGGCACGCTGGTGGATGTGGTCAGCCCCAAGGGCGCTTATCTCGGCACCGGCTTTCTCTCGCTGAAAAGCAAGATCCGGGTGCGGCTGATCTCCCGCAACGCCAACGATACCTTTGATACCGCCTTCTGGCGCCGCCGGGTAGAGTACGCATGGGCCTACCGCAAGACCGTGCTGGAGCCTGCCGACCTTTCTGCCTGCCGCTTCATTTTTGGCGAGGCAGACCAGTTCCCCGGGCTGACGGTGGACCGGTTCAACAATGTTCTGGTCACCCAGACTTTGAGCGTGGGCATGGAAAAGCTGAAGCCGGTGCTCTTCCCCCTGCTGGCCGAGGTACTGCGGGCAGACGGACAGACCATTGACGGCATCTACGAACGCAACGATGAAGCCCTGCGCGCCAAGGAAGGGCTGGAACAGAACAAGGGCTGGTTTGCCCTGCCCGGCGAGAGCCACCCGAACACCACCCAGACCGAGATCTGCGAAAACGACGTCTACTACCATGTGGACTTTGAAAACGGGCAAAAGACCGGCTTTTTCCTTGACCAGAAATACAACCGCCGGGCTGTGGCACGCCTTGCCGCCGGGCACACCGTGCTGGACTGCTTTACCCACACCGGCAGCTTTGCGCTGAACGCCGCCATGGGCGGGGCGGCCCGGGTCACTGCCGCCGACATCAGCGCGGAGGCCATTGCCATGGCCCAGCGGAACGCCCAGCGCAACAACCTGACCAACATGGATTTTCTCTGCGAGGACACCTTTGAGCTGCTGCCCCGGCTGGAAAAAGAGGGCCATCCCTACGACTTTATCATCCTTGATCCGCCGGCTTTTACCAAGGCCCGCCGCACGGTGGAGAACGCCATGCGCGGCTATAAGGAGATCAACTACCGCGCCATGAAACTGCTGCCCCGGGGCGGCTATCTGGCCACGGCCAGCTGCTCCCACTTTGCCACCGAGGAGCTGTTCATCAAGATGCTGCGCGCCGCCGCCAAGGACGCCCACCGGCAGCTGCGGCAGATCGAGGTGAAGCAGCAGGCCCCGGACCACCCCATCCTGTGGGGCGTGCCGGAGACCAACTACCTGAAGTTCTTCCTCTTTCAGGTTATTTGACGACGATTTAAAAATTGCTCCGCTTCGCTCTGCAATTCATTAAGGTAATTTTATTTTATACTTTCGTGTTTGTCGCGTCCTGCGGGACGCTCCAAACACATTTTCACGAGAAGGGCCCTTGCGGAGAAATGCATCTTTTCGCTTCGACCTTTCTTGTGAAAAAGAGGTTCAGAAAAATCCGCAGATTTTTCTTGAACCTCAAAATAAAAAAGAAAGATTCCTCTGAATATGGCCAGAGTGAAACGGCGGCCATTTCAAATGGTCTCTTCTTCCTCAAAAGTCATACCAAGCTCAGTTGTGCCAAAATTCGCAGAGAGCGTTTGTGCAGAATCGTCAGATTTGTCAATTGCCTTTTTGGCCCGCCGGGGCTATAATCAAACCATAGACAGCAACGGCGCTGTGGGTCACCTCCTGACTCGCAGCGCCGTTTTTGTTAAGATGTAAGCAAGCTTTGGGTTTCTGCATTGCGGCAGACCCAAGGCGAAAAAAGTAAGATCAAGTAAGGAGTAGGATTTATGGCAGCAAATGTTATGGAGATCTACGGCAGCAA
>ERZ825896.4659-NODE-4659-length-10211-cov-4.084285_pt1 | contig 10211 bp, 10 predicted proteins | sample MGYA00519858_ERZ825896 | MGnify/ENA primary metagenome ERZ825896 (study PRJEB31778, sample SAMEA3449214) | human gut metagenome | biome: human gut; feature: human-associated habitat; material: faeces | place: United Kingdom | collected 2010/2012 ... | reverse complement strand
ACGGGCGGGAAACGGTTGTGGATATCGACGTGGAGGTGTACGGGGAAGAAACTGCGCCGATTATCAAAATCACCGACGCAGGCTATCGTGTAGATCAATCGGCGCTTTGGAGTGGAGAAAAAGCGGAATCCAGCCGATTCTTCATTGAGAAGAATTATCCGTATCTGACGGTAGAAAATGTGAAGCGAAAAGGTGGACGGCGTACACATTTCTTTCATACTTTCGGCGAAGCTGTTGATCTGGATAGAATGTATGGTGCGGAGCTTGGTAACGATTTGACGGTACGCGAAATGTATGAGTTTATGGCGGCAATTCTTGAAAGAAACGGACTTAATTTGAACGGCGATTTTGAATATGCGCATCCGATGGAATTTGATATGATGTGCAACATCAATCAGACGACCATGCAGCCTGTTACACCGCCATTTTATTATATCCGCTTATGGGCGAAAATGAATGGCTTGCCGATTATGACCCATGCGATGAGAAGTTTCAATAAAGTGGGATGGCCGATGTATATGCCGGATTTTACCATGATGATGATGAATGAGGAAAGCTATTCCATTCTGCTGGTGACGATGAAGGAAGCAGAAAGAGTGGCCGAAGATATTCCGCTTTGTCCGCTACAAACGGTGATTGAAAATCTGGAAAAGGAAATCGAGTCCGGCCATCTTCAAAAAGTGTACACTCTGAGGTTCGGATATGCGCTTTATAACGAGCCGGGGCATATGAACTATCGGCAGGATTTGGAGATTGACAGTCAGGCAGACTATTACGCAGTGCCGTCGTGGGTCATGGAGTGTGCGTATATGGACAATCCGAAGAATACATGGGTGGAATATGATGATGAAACGCTTTTTAAGATGCATGGAGCAGATGGAAACAATCGGGGGAATCTGGGGTTCCGAACGCTGACAATTAACGCGCAGACGGGAAAAATGATGGATATAAACGATCAAAGCAAAGATGGCTTCGGCGATGCGGATTACAAGGGCTTCATCCCGTGGGACAAGGTGAAAAAATGAGGGCAGAACCATGGCGGAAGAAATCAAATCCATCTTCAAATCCCGAAATTACTGGATGGCCTTCGCCATCAGCTTTTTGACGCTGCTGGGCTACTCACTCTCCTCCTGGCTGAACGCCGTCAGCGTGGGCGAGAGCATGGAATACCGCGAAAGCGCGCTGAGCCTATCCGTTGGCGGTATTTTCTTCGGCGGCTTCATGCTGCTGTTCCCGTTCTGCGCATCCGTTGCGCACGCAACCAGTCAGGTGGACGAGCTGCAAAGCGGCATGGCACGCTGGCGGGTGATGCGCGGCTCGGTGGCGCGGTATGTCGGCGTCAAGGCAGCGGCCTCGATGCTGGCGGCGGCGCTGGCGACGACGAGCGCGTTTGCGCTGCACGCGGTGATCTGGAACGGGATTGCCCTGCCGTGCGACCCGGCGGCATACGCCGTGCATACGATTTATTTCTCGGAGGATTGCGTGTATGCCGACCTGTACACGGTCTGCTATGGCCTGCCGATGTATGCGGCTGTCGCGGCGGGCATGGGGTTTTCGGCGGCGGTCTGGGCGGTGACGGCGCTGGCGACGGCCGCGTGGTCTCCGGATAAGCTGATGGCGTTCACCATCCCGTCGTTCATCTATTACCTCTGGAGCGCGGACGCGGCGGAGTGGTTTCTGGGGCTGAACATTCCGCATCCGGCGAGCCTGTTTAACGACGGGCTGTCGCCGGAACGCCTGCGCGCCGCGCTGGTGAGCTACGGCGTGCTGTTTGCCGTCAGCCTTGCGGCGTACTGCGCCGGGTGTGAAAGGAGGCTTCGCCATGCGTAAGCGGCATACGCTGGGGGCGACCCTGCGCGGCCATTGGAGCCTGTGGGTACATTCGCCGCGGACGGTGATCGCGCTGGCGTTTGTGGCGATGATGACGATCATGTTCACCCGCGCGCAGCATTTGCTTTATGAAGCGAGCGGGTATGCGCTGCATCTGGGCGAGATGGTCTACGCGAGCGTCAATCAGGGGTTCCATCTGCTGAACACGAGCATCGGCTTTCTGGTGATGATTTCGGAGATTCCCAAACGAATTGCGTGGCAGAAATACGCGCTGATTCGCCAATCGCGCGGGCGGTGGCTGATCTCGCTGGTGGCGTTCTGCGCGATGATCTCGGCGCTGTTTCTGGCGGCGATGCTGCTTTCGGCCGCCCTCTGCTCAGCGCCCTACGCCGCGCCGGGCGGGGGATGGAGCGACCTCGAGCGGCTGGCCGCCGACCCGGATTATGTGTATGAGGTGCAGTTCGCGCCGGCGTATATCCGCGTGCTGTCGCCGCTGGCGGCCTGCGGCCTGGCGGCGGCGGTGCAGATGGGGTATTACCTGCTGCTGACGCTGACCGTCCTTGCGTTTGCGCTGTTTGACTGCGGAAACGTCGGCATCATCGTCTGTGTGCTGATGGTGACGGCGCATATCACGCTGCTGGCCGAGCTGTTTCCGGGCATCGTCCTGCCGGGGCTGTATGCGACGCTGAGCGCCATTGCCGACCGGGCGTATGGCGACGAAATCGGCGCGGCGCTTCGCGCGCTCGTCGGCTACGGCGTGGCGATTGCGGCGTTGATCGCGCTGATGGCGGCGCGCGTGCATCGCATGGATTTGCGGTTCGAGGGGAGAGCATGAGACGATGATTCAGATTGAAAATCTGTCCAAGCGATATGGAAAGAATGAGATTCTGCGCCAGATCACGGTGCGGTTTGAATCGGGCGGCATTTACGGGCTGGTCGGCGCAAACGGCTGCGGCAAAACGACGCTGATGCGCTGCATCTGCGGGTTCAGCCAGCCGACAACGGGGTATGTTCTCGTGAACGGCTGTCTGGTCGGCGGACGGCGCGCGCTCAGGCGGAATCCGGCGCTGCAAAGGAGCGGCGCGGTCAGCGAGACGGCGGATTTTGCCCCGAAGACGGGCGTAATCATCGAAAGCCCCGGCTTTCTGCCGAATGAATCCGGGCTGACGAACCTGATGCTGCTGGCCGATATGTCCGGCCGCGCCGATCGGGCGGACGCTCGACGCGCGATGGAAACGCTGGGGCTTTCGCCGGACGAGCGCAAGCCCGTCGGCCGGTATTCGCTGGGCATGCGGCAGCGGCTCGGCTTTGCGCAGGCGATCATGGAAAATCCGGATGTGCTGGTGCTCGATGAGCCGTTCAACGCGATGGATCGGGACGCGATGGAAGAAGTTCATGCGCTGCTGAGACAGTTTCGAGAGGCGGGCAAGACGATTCTTCTGGCCAGCCATAGCGCGACGGATATTGCGAAGGCCTGCGACATTGTTTATGAGATGGAGGACGGAAGGCTGCGGCGGGCTGTTCCTGCGGAAAGAAACTGAGCGGCAGAGAGGGAAAAAAGACTCAAAAGCAACGCCCCGAAGGACTGACAATGCCGAAAAACAAACCAAGACCCGTCCTCTGGATTTGAAGGATGGGTCTTGGCATATCTGTTGAGTACTGTTGTTCAAGCATTTTTATTTTTGGCTAACAGATTTGATTTTTATGCGCTGTAAACGTGTTTTTTTCTTTTCCAACACAGATGCGAGCGTGTAAATGTCATCAAAGGTAGATTCTGAAAGAGGAATAAGAAAAAGTTCATGGCTATGAATCTTGTTTCTACAGATACGAATGTGCAAAATATAGTTGTCACCACACCAAAACTGACTGAGAACATTTTTGTATTCCACGCGGACGGGTAAAGTGTTTTCGCGGCAAATTTCTATGTTCTCCTGTGTGCAACGTATGCAAATGGATGTTTGCGAATTATTTTGTATCCGTCGTAATCGCCCTTTTTGATAAACTCCTGCAAAATGGGTGTTTTTCGGAAATCAGAATTGCTGCAATTGATAATGGGTCGTTCATTGAAGGGTAAGCGATATTCTTCCAAGGCGCGTTTATAGCCCGCAATACGTTGAGCCGTTGAAGAGGATGTCGTATGTCCGGCAATATAAGCGAGATTTCGACACCCTTTTTGGAGCAGATAAGTGGCGGCGTCGTAGCTGGCCTGCACGTTGACCTGATACCCTATGCTGTCGACGGCCTCCAGCACCCTTCGACGGTTTTCTTCTTTAACGGAGTCAAAGTTGTTCAGAACTCTGGAAACGGTGGCCGTGGAAACGCCTGCGCGTCTTGCAATTTCCTTTACAGATGCCATGGATTTCCTCCCGAATGATTGCTTTTATAGAGAACTGGGAACCACGGCTTTTCTGTATCGGGGGATTATTGAGCGGTAACCGGAAATCAATCAGGTGACGGTCAAGTACATGAAGCAGGCAAGCTCCGAAAGCAGCAAAACGCGGAGAATCACGCTCATTTCCGCCCCGACGAACGGGTAGGTGATGGTTATGGAAAAGCAAGGTCAATGGCTTTCGTGTCCCTATTGCTTAGAGGGAATTCTCAACCCGGCAAAGGAAAACGCTATGCAAAAAAGATAAAAGTGTCTGAAAGGACAGATTGTCCGCAAATTTTACTTCAGACGGATTGACAAGCTCCACTTGACCGTGTATAATTTGCATTATACATAATTCGAATTATGAATGCGGAGGAGCGAATATGCCTGCCAAAGCGAAAGTCACAAAAGAGATGATCGTTGATGCGGCCTTTGCGATTGCCCGCGAAGCGGGAGTGGAACGCATCAACGCAAGGACTGTATCGGAAAGGCTGCATTGCTCAACACAGCCCGTCATGTATCATTTTGCGACGATGGAAGCACTGAAAAGAACCGTCTATGCGAAGGCAGACCTTTATCATTCGGAATATCTGATGAATATGAAAAAACCGCCCAAGGGCGCTGCTCTTGGAATCGGAATGAACTATATCCGCTTTGCCATCGAAGAACCCCACTTGTTCCGTTTCCTTTTTCAGTCGGATTATTTTAACGGAAAGACTTTGCTTGAACTGATTGATGCCGAGGAGCTTACTCCCGTTCTTTCAGCGATGCAGAGATCCTTGGGAATCGGCATGGAGCAGACAAAAACGGTTTTCGTCACGGTGTTTCTGTTTGCTCATGGATACGCAAGCATCATTGCCAACAATTCGTTGAAATACGATGAAGACACGATCAATTCCCATTTGGAGCGGGCATACAGAGGCGCAATTTTGGCAGCGCAGGAGGAAAAGGCATGAAGGAATGTGCGGGCGCTGTCAGCATATTGGCTGACAAGCGAAGCGAAGGACCACAAATGGATGAAACCCTAAAATTGCGTTGGCTTTGCTGCCCAAGATGCGGCGGCAAAACAAGAACGCAGATACGGTCCCATACGGTATTGGAGGATTTTCCGCTATTCTGCCCAAAGTGCAAATACACCTGCGTGATTCGTTTCAAGGACGGAAAAATTGAAGAAATCAAAATGCCAGACGCTTAGACGCAGCGCAGACTGAGAAAATCGGTTTGTACTGCGCCTTTTTGTTTGATCTATGGAGGTAAGCCAATGAAAAATTGCCTGTCGAGCAGCAGCTTTGCAAATCTGCTATTTGTAAACGTCCAAATTGGGGACGTGAGAGCCACCGCGTTGTTTGACACCGGCGCGGGTATGACGGTCATCGCACAAAGCCTTCTGCACCGGCTTCGTGCTGCCCCGGAAAAAGAAGTCCTCCGCGCCGGAAACAATAACGGCGTGGTTCGTGCGCTTCAGGCTGCCGTCATTCCCAATATCCGGCTGGGAGATATTTGTGCGGAAAAATGCAAGGTGCTCGTGACGGATGACGCAGATTTTGCGCTCAGCGATGAAAACGGCAGGATTTTTCCGGCTGAAATGCTGCTCGGATGGGACGTGATCTCCCGCTATCGCTGGAGTTATTCCGCAAAAGATAAATCCTTATCGGTCAGCTTACCGGAAAAGACGGCTGAACATCTGAGTCCCGAAATCAAACAAGGCCCTATCGTGTTTCCGGAGTATGCCGGGCAGTGCTTTAAGGCCAGAGTGGATACCGGACATACCGGCTCCATCCTCAGTGCCTCTTGGCATTCCCGGCTCCCTGACATCGCATATCACGAAACTGAAATTGCCGGTGTCGGCGCTTCGCAATATAAGAGGCTTCCCTATGTGCGGGTGCTGCAGCTTCGGTTTCAAAACCAGACGATTTATTTGCGGGATGTCGATATTTGCGACAAGCTGTACGGACAACCGGCGGAGATAGAGGCGCTGCTGGGATACGATTTTTTGGAAGGCCGCGACTGGCTGCTGGAGCAAGATTTCAAGCTCCTGCCATGAGTAACGAGGCTTGGAAGATTCCGATTCCCTGATGTAAACGCCGCCGTACAGTGGAAGACGAAATTTATGGAGGAATACAAGATGAAAAACAGCGCATTGGTCGTGATCGACCTGCAAAACGACATCACGAAAAACTACCGGGAGATCATCGAAAGGGTCAACGAGGCGATCGACTGGGCGGTCCGGGAGGGGCTGTGGGTCGTTTATATTCAGCATAACAATCTCTCCGCGGGAACAAGGACCTTCAAGCCCGGAACATACGGCGTGGAGCTCGTGCCGGAGCTGAAGGTCGTGTCCGACTATATCTTCATGAAGTCAAAAAGCAGCGCCCTGACCAGCGAGCCCTTCGCCGCGTTCATCCGGGAGCACGGCATCACGGAGTTCTACCTCGCCGGCGCGGACGCCGCAGCCTGCGTCAAATCCACCGCCTTCAACCTATCGAAAAGCGGCTGCACCGTCCATGTGCTCTCCGACTGCATCACGAGCTACGACAAAAGAAAGCTTCCGGAGCTGCTAGCTTACTACAAAAGCAAGGGCTGCGAGGTCGTTGAGCTTTCTGAGATCGTCAAAGGTTAAAAGGCAAGGAAAGTCGAGAGAAACTTCTCCCGGCGCGGTATAATGCCTCCGGTAAGGAGTTGAGAAGGATGACGGAACAGATCTTGGCTGTCCAGCGGATGCAGGACTACATTGAAAAGAACAAAACGGAGGAAATCAGTCTGTCCGATCTTGCGCGGGCATCGCTGTTTTCTCTGTGGTACGCCTATCGGCTGTTCCGGGACTGCCTCGGTCTGACCCCGACCGAGTATATCCGCAAATACCGGTTGACGCAGGCGGCGAAGCAGCTGCGCCGCGGCGCTGTCAAGGTCATCGATGCGGCGCTCGACGCCGGGTTTTCCAATGCGGACACCTTCACGCGGGCGTTTTTCCGGGAGTTCGGGCTGAACCCGAGCGACTACATGAAAAATCCCGTTCCGATAACCTTCTTTATTCCTTACGGTGCAAAATATCGTGAATCACGAAAGGAGAACATCGACGTGTCAAACATTCAACCGATCTTTATACAGGTTGTCCGCAAGCCGGAACGCCTGTGTATCATCAAGCGCGGCAGGCAGGCGGCGGACTATTTCCCTTTGCCTGAGGCGGAATATCTGATGTTTCGGGGTCCGGCTTTTAGGGAGGAAGATTACTGCGAAGCCATCCGCACCGTGCAGGCGGCGATGGACAGCTATGATCCGTCCGTTGTCGGCTACCGCTGGGACGACGAAAACCCGCGCATCCAGCTTGAACCCCGTGGCGGGCGCGGCTATATCGAGCTGCGGGCGGTCAGGAGAGTTACGGAATGAGCGAGGCAATTTTTGTTGAAGGGCTGACGGTGCCGGAAAAAGCACCGCGATCGAATGTATATGGTCGATCACGCCGACTTCATTATTGCGGTATGGGATGGCAGACCCAGCGGGACGGGAAAGACCGTGACCTATGCGCGTGGCAGGAACGGGAAGGCTATCATTGTGATTGACCCGGTGACGCTTGCGGTCAGACGGCTGTAAGATACCCTAAAATCAGGCGTTTCGATCAAAGCCGGTGGGAATCGTGAAAGACCTTTCGCTTCCGAAAAATCTATTTGCTATCCAGCGATTATCTGGATGATGCACCGCCCTCATTGTTCCGCGTGACTTTGCACGGTATCGTGAGAAGTCAGTCGGTTCTGAAAAGTCGAATAGCGTCTCCTATGAATAGGGTATCGACTCAGGGAATTAAAATCGCTGGAAACAGGAACTCTCATTTGGAGATTAACCGTCATACCACTCATCCCACGCTTCATCCTCGTCCTCATACCAATCTTGGTTATCTTCCCAGAGGTCTTCGGGATTGTCGTAGTCATCCCGGATGCTTCCAGAATTGTTGTCTCCGTTGCCGTAATGGAAGGTCTGCCCATTATCACCGCCTGACGGATAATATTGCGAGAAGGATTTCAGCATATACTCGCTGTCGTTTTTCCACTGAGCGCACATACCGGCAGCAATCATTTCACCGTTTTCATCGTACCAGTAAACATTGAAATACTTCCGGTTCTGCTCCAACTTTTCGAAATTTTTGCAGTTCAGCCTCTTGTCCGGTTCTCCGAGCGAAGTGTATTTCAAGCAGCTCACCGGCATCCCTTCTACGGGCAGTTTTCCGGAATATTGGTCTTTCCGGCTTTGCTCCTGCTTCGCGGCATTCTCGGCAGCAATGCGTTGACGCTTGGCTTCCTCGGCGGCGTCTTTCTCCGCCTTGTAGCCCTTGACGCGGGTCTCCAGTGCGTCAACATCCTGTTGCCATCCCGTGTCATATTTCAGTGTGATGTTTGAAAGTTCATCCTGTCCACCTGCGTAGTCCGTTCTATCTTTGTACATATCGGCGTACTTACAGTAGACGGACAGCGACGCCGCGTCCCGATAGCCGGAAAGCGCAGAGAAGTCCTGCTCGGCAGAAGTGTAATTTCCATTTGACAGCTCTTGAAGGGCGGCTTCATAAGCTGCCGCTCTCTGCTTATTGCGGCTTGAGACGGAAATAGAGATACCAGCAATCACGGCTACTGCCAGAACAGCCGCGATGAGCTTTCCAAGCGGAAACGGCTTCTTTGACAGCGTAGATTTCTTTTCGGTTATTTCTGGCTCCGTCGGCGTCTGGCTGACGATCGGCGGTGTGATTGCCGATTGTACAGTCGGCGCAGACTTCTGCGGATTTTCAATCGGTGCGGACTGTGCAGGCGGAACTGTGCGCTTCGATTCAGTCGGTGCTGGCGCGGCTGCCTGCTTCGGAGCAGGATGCTGCGGCTTTGTGCGTTCCGGAAAGGCTGTCCGTTCAGACTTGCGGAGCACAAATTTCGCCTTCTCCGGCGGATATGGCGCATTCTGTGTGCTGCAAACGAACACCTCTGTCACCCGAGCAAGCTTTTCTGCTTGATGATCGCCGATCGGAACGACTACAAAATCGCCTGCTTTCAGCGAAATTCCCCCGGTCAGATAGGCATATGTCGCTCCATCCTCCTTGAACTGCACATTGCAGAACTGATAATAGCTTTCGCCAGCCGGCTTTGCCGGTGTACTGACGGGCGGTCTTGCAAGTGCACGGGCAGGTGGCTTTGTGCGTTTTGAAGAAGGTGCAGCCGCAAGGACCTGTGTATACCGCTTCCTCCACCGCTCCTCCAGACAGGGATTTTTCAGTGCAAGGTCCATACAATGCCGCGCCAGCGTTTCCTCCCCACAATCCCGACAGATCTCCAGAACATTGAACTGCAATCTGTCGAGGTACGCGCTCTCAAAAAGCTGCGATACAAACCGCTCGTCATCCAACGCGACCAAAAGCGGAAGCGCCTGATCGTCCGTTGGAGAATCCAGCCAATCCCAGTCCGGGAGCAGTTTCTCGGCTGTTTCGGCGTTGGTTTTCAGAGATGGCTCTGCGATGTCCAGAAGCCGCCGCCACATCTCCATCCCTTTTTCCGGGTCGTCTGCAAACACATCATCCAGAACACGTTCCCACGACAATTCATCGAAATCCTCGGCGGTTTCATGCGGGACTTCCTCCGGATATTCGACCAGCAAAATCTCGCGGCAAATATCCTCGTAATCCGGAAACTTGCCCTGCGCCAAGAGGCGTTTTGCGCGCTCTACGTCCGGATGCAGCAGCACTTTGTTCTGCCAATGGGTGTGATAGGCTTCTTCCAGCGCATTTTGATAGTCCTGCGCTTCGCCCATTTCCTCGTCCTTTTTCCCTCCGAAGTAGGCATAGGCAGAGGACAACTCGGAGAAAAGCTCAAACAAGCCGTCCGGCTCGACATTGTTATAATAGTCCTCCAACGGGCGCGTCGAGAGCAGTTCTGTCCAGAACGTGCCGCAGTCCGTTTCGGAAAGGGCTGCTTCTTCGCGGAACAGAACGCCGCGTTTGGCATCGCGCATGATCTCTTCTGCGTTTTCGCCCAGATTC
>ERZ825896.4657-NODE-4657-length-10217-cov-3.859673_pt1 | contig 10217 bp, 7 predicted proteins | sample MGYA00519858_ERZ825896 | MGnify/ENA primary metagenome ERZ825896 (study PRJEB31778, sample SAMEA3449214) | human gut metagenome | biome: human gut; feature: human-associated habitat; material: faeces | place: United Kingdom | collected 2010/2012 ... | reverse complement strand
CTCTTTGCCTGACCCGCCAGTAGCCAAAATCGCATTGGACACCTTCGAACGGCGCCCTGGCTCGTTGACTACGCAATAGCCAAATCCGTTTCCATTGCTTCTCTGCCTCGCGCGATGCTTCTTTAGCGTTTCAAGATAGCCCGATGCCATGTAATAGCGTATGTCTGGATCGTCCTCAAGGACAGACGAGACGTCTGGGAAAATAACTATCTCTGATCCCATTGGAGTGGCGTCGGGCAGAAGGTCTATTGCGTTACCGTAATACGTTTTATCGAACGCTACGAAATAAACCCTGGGCCTATTCTGCGGCAGACCGAAGTTCTTCGTGTTTCGGACGAAAGAATTGCGGTTAAATAAATGGTTTCCGAGCTCGTCGGTCTTCACGCCGATCACCTTGTACGCAAGGTCATCTTCAAAGGTATTGATTATCGTCTTCATCGTGTTTCCGGAGTCATGGGAGACGATATTCTCGACGTTTTCGAGAAAGACAGCGCGTGGTCGAGTGCTCCTGATTATTTCGGCGATATGGAAAAAGATTGTTCCCCTGGTCTCATCCAGGAAGCCCGCCTGTTTTCCCGCACGGCTAAATGCCTGGCAAGGAAATCCGGCAAGCAAAACATCGTAAGCCGTATTGCGAACTAGCTCTTTGAACTCGTTCGACGTCAAATCGTTTCTAGGATTATCTCCAAACAAGTGCTCGTATGTTCTGGATGCTTGCTCATCGATCTCGGCAGAAAGGACGTTTTTGAAGCGGCCCGTCATCTCGAAACCCCTTCGAATTCCTCCGATCCCAGCGCATAGGTCTATTGTCTTCAACATCTCCAAGCGACCCTCATTCCTCCAGGAGGCTTGTCCCTTGGACGCCGTCCAGCGAAAGTGTATATGTAAAGCTCTGTATACATTTCGGCAAAACGCCGCCGACAAAAGAGCTATCCCTTATTGCTGGGAACGATTCATCAACCCGATACTCAACCATGTCATGCAGCATGTAATACCTACGACGAGCTGACTTTCCGCGTTCCAAGCCTAACTTTTCTAGTTTAGCGTTAAGTTCCGATGTGTTGTATCCCAAATTTCCCAATGCCACAACCAAATCATCAATGCAATAACCCGCCAAGGCCTTTTCAAATTGACACAAGACTATTGACAGGCTGGCACCTTCAGGTGGCACCAGCTGAAATCTATTGCTTAGAGTTATACATCTGCCTTTTCTTGCGGTTGTTGACTTGACCTCAAAGTAGCTCGACTCAGAATCAATGTCGTATGTTGCACAGTCGGGCCCGTTCCATTCGGCATGATTTCCGTGCTCTGCCAGATATTTAAGGACCAACAATTCCCCCAGTGTGTCATAAACTCTCTCGTCAACATTCTTGTTGCCGAGGAGTTCCTTCCATTCCGCCCACCATCCGATGGGGTTCGATATCAATGCGTCCCTCTGGGACCCGTCAGGACCCGGCGAGACAAATTCGGAACAGAGCGTAGTAAACGGAACGCTTTCAATAGGCGCAGAAGACATGAGTATCAGACAATTCTCGACTTTGTCGGGGCCACGTCCAGTCGGCAACTTCTCAGTGTAGAGATCAACCCCCGAAAAACCTTCACGCACTTCCATGTCGATGCGCGGATACAATACGGCGACACCATGGGCTACCTTTGTGCGCACCGCCCATGCCTTATAGCCTAAGCTGCTCAGCTGCTCTATCTCTTTCGCATATCCTTCTGGAATGGAGTTCCATGAATCAATTAGAACTTTCGAAAACATGCCTTCCACCTTTATAGATCGAGCTGGGTAAATAGATACTCCACGTAACCAGCCTCGCCTCTGTCGGTTAAGGCTGGCTCGATGGACCTGCAATTCACCAGGTTTTGAATGCAAAGTTTGTTGAAGGACACTGATTTTTTGTTCGGACATTCGGAGTACTTGCGTATAAGCTCCCGATAGAGTGGGAGCCTATATCCCTTGCCGGTTCTCTCGATGAAGTCGCTGATTGTGTCCGATCCGAGACCCGACAGAACTCTCCTGGTAGCATCAGCGCTACCCTGCCAGGATAAATGGATATACCACCACAGGGTCTTTACCCAAATGCGGCGCGTATGCGAGTAGAATCGCTTTGAGGCCAGTCGTATGTCGCCCGTTCGAGGCGTCGGATATCTTTCGTATGTGATATCAGGGAAGACAGCGCAGGAGAAATAGCGCCATACGTCGTCATCGTTCGCGATGACGTTCGTAAATCCGTTCTCTTCACTCAGGAGCTGGTATAAACACAAACCTGTTTCTACGTCTGCCGCGTAATTTCCGGACTTGGCTCCCTCTTGATATGCCTGAAGGACTTCGCCTCGAATCTCAAGGTAGTCATTATTTAACTGAGCATCGATTTTCCTCATCTTCCATTGGGCGACAAGGTTGTCGAAAGCTCCTTCGGGAAGCTCGTCGATTTCCGCAACCCAATCCTTGGCTGAAGCCTTTGACATTTTCTTATAGTTCATCTTCAGCCTCGCTAAGCATTCTTTCGACGTTTGTTCTAATTGTCTTCTGCATCTCAGAAATTGATCCAGTTCTAAGCGCTGGATCGCAACTGTCAACAAAATAGTAGAGAACCTTTGCGATGCTCCCAGGTTCGAGGTCAACGTTATTGATGGTCCTATCGATGCAGTCTCTGTCGACTAGCTCCTGGAATAGCATCAAATAGCAAGTCGAAATGATCTCAACCAGAAGCTCTTGACCTTTGGTAGTGGAGCCCGCTTTAGGACAATGACTGTATGCATTGTTCAAATAAAGGCACACGTAGTCGGACGTGAAGGGATCAACCGTAGGGTCGTCCCATTGAGTGATGTCAAACCACCAGAGAGGAGCGTTCTTGTCATTCACTTCGACAATTGGGAATTCCATAAAGTCTTCGGCGAAGCTGAGTGTCAGAGAATCGATCTCACCCAAAGTAACACCCGCTCTATTGATGAGATTCTCCTCTTCGGGCAGCACCGCTGCCGCTGCTTGCTTTATGTAGAAAACCGTATCTAACGTCAAATTGCCAGAGATTTCTCCTGGCTTGAATACGTGATGAAAGTTGAAATAGAGGGACGTATTTTGTGTCGAGACGGATAAAGGTTTGATATACCCCATCTGAGTCAGCGCCTTGTTGTTCCAAACTATGCAGATGGACAACTCGGAACCGGAGGGTGCAATGCCATTGGAGCCCTTTAGAAGCGTTGGATATTCAATGACGATCTGGCGGTCCAATATCAGACCTTCGCTTTCGATGCTCCATAACTCATTGGGATCAGACAGCTTAACCGTCGACCGCCCGCTCTGGGAGAGAGGCAGTCTCGATCCCTCCATCTCGAACGAAAAACGGTAGTCACCAGCAGAGACGCCAGATTCCAGAAGCAGTTCTTCGGTTGCTACCGGGTAGAATGAGATGCTAGTCATTATGCGTCTCCAATCTTTTTACCTCTTTTAGGGAGAGTCGGTAGGTTCTTTCGCTTGTTGCAATTTTTATGCACCCTGTGACGGACGCGTTTGTGATGTCGCAAGCCAAACAAAAGGCTGATGGCGCTCCCTCCGCGGTATTTAACGAAATATGAGCATAGTCGCACGTAATAATTGGCGAATCAGGCAAACACGTCTCTTCGATCGCGAGCGATTGTCCAGTGTCCGTGGATTTTACGACACACGAGGATATGGACTCTACGCAGAACGGAAACGGTGTTCCGATTTTTGTTGCCCACCTTGCAGCGTCAAACTCAGTACCGGATTCATCCTCCACGAATAGACCGATCTCAGCTTTCTTTCTCGAGTTGAAGAAGTCGATTTTGAAGTTAAGGTCGACGGAGTCTGCATGACGTTCTACCAGGTCAAATGTCATCGCGAGGTTATTTGATGTTGAAGAGCCAGACCCAGAACCGCCACCAGTGCTCCCGCCGGACTTCTTTCGACCGAACCTTGAAGTCGGGAGCAGGCGGCGGCCGAGCCTGCCTGAAAGCTTGCTGGCCGTGCCATCGATTTCGACACTCAGCACTGGCTTCAACTCCACATTAGCCTTGCTGATTATCTGCTTTTGGATATTCGCAATTATCGTCAGATTGTTGGCGTCGTTCCATTCGAGATGATCAGATTTCTCGCATTTCCTAAGATACTCGCCCAAGGCCATGTTTGCGTACTCCTTGTCGGATATAGAATCCTTGAGATGCGCGTCGCATTTGGGTACGAAAAACAGAATGGAGAACTCCTCCTCAGACTCGGGCTTAACTAAGTTTTTTGCCCAACGACCGTCGATTTTGTAATTAAGAACCATTCCTGGTGTTCTTGCGTACATTACAATCGGGTCGTTTTGGGTCGTTTTGGAGAACAGGCGCAAGTAAACATACGGTGAGATGGCGGAACCAGTGTTGCCAAAATCAGAAACACTAACGTTGGCGATTGCAAGATGGCCGGCTACCCCTCCTTCGACCTTCGTCGAGGGTATCTTTATCGCACGAATATCAGGAAAGTGCTTCGGCACGAATTCGATACCAAAGTTCTTGCCTAAAGCCACGTTATATAGTTCCTGAACCAAAAGGAAGAACGGGCGCATGGTCGTATCAGTGACGGGAACCCCGTTCACTCTTGCCATAAGCCATTTTTGCTCTGGAAAATTGTCGAGAAATTTGTTGAATATCCTAGGCGCGTACCATTTTTGTAAGGCGAGCTCAATGTACTCGAGCATGCTGTCCTTCCACGAGCACATCTGTATTACCTCGTCGGCAATGCCACACTCGTCGGGGAAGATTCCCTTAAGCAGTCTCTTCTCATCGATATAGGGAATAATAATTGACGTTCCAGTCTGGCTACCTTTGAACGGCTTGACAGAAAAGATGTCCAACATGCGTTCTATCTCGTCCTCGTCGGTGACTGGATAGACCTGCTCCGCAGATCGATCAGGTCTAAGACCCCACCATGCCCTTCCGATTGAGTCTTTCTGAACGTTCTTGAGAATAGAGTTCCCAGTCTTGCTGTGCTCGACAAGAGAAGCAACGAGCCTGCTCTCGAACCCATCTAGCGTCTCAATGCGGGAATAGAAGAGGACCATACCAATACCCACGCGGTAGTAGACGCTCTTTCCATATCCCCAGCTGCCTCCAGCCTGACCTTGGCTGGAATTGGTCTGTTCCTGACCGTTTTCGAAAACCAACTTAAAATAGTTTCCGTGGTCACCGTCATTACCCGCGATTTCGGCTTTGTCGACTGGGCCCACAAGACCCCAGGTGTGCATATCTCGAACCTCGAGAAACGACGCCTCCGGGTCGGGATACAGCTCGTTAAGTCTGCCAGAGATGTCTGAGAGCTCTGCATTGAAATTCGCAGGAACGAAAGTTCCCGTATTAAAGTAAACGTTTGACGAATTGCCATCTCTTTTCAAGGCAGCGTCGGCGCTGTTTTGGACCGCCTCCCTGACAAGGAGGTCTAATTCAGGGAGAGAGTCGTTCTGAAGCGACTTTAGAACACCGCTTCCGTTGATTGACGTGATTGAATACTCAGGAATATACGAATCTAGCATGCCTAGCTCTCTCAATCGTTACTTAGCTTCACTCGAAGCGATCTAGCGTGACTCTCGCCGATACTGTTGCCGGGGACGATAATGCTGATGCCAACAATATCGGTGGATGCGTCCATGGGCGTCCTTTTCGGCTGTTTTGTCTTTCCGCCGTTCTTCTTGATTGCATAAACAAGGAGTAGCGGTCTATCCCCCAAATTAAAGTCGCATCTTCTGGAAATGATGTCCTTGCCAGATTTCTCTGTAATATCAAACAATTCTTTTTGCTTGGCCGACAAGGAGTCTTCGTCCACATCGCAGATAGCGTCTCTTCCAGATCGGAGCGAGCCGATGTCTATATAGTTGAGTTCTTCGTTGTTCTTAAACGCAATTCTGGTGCGCTCGGCCAAGCCTAGGCTCATACCTTGAACGGGAGACCATGGCTCCGACTTGTTGTCTCCGTCGATGTAAGCGACGTTCCAGAACAAGAATTTACCCTCCTGGTTGACCTCATCCATCCACTCGCAAAATATGCCGATGTTGTTGAAAAGGGTGTCACGTTCGGATATCTGGTACTTATCGAGAAACTCTTTCTGAACAAACTCCCTGTCGACCTCCCTCCAAACTTCAGCTTTCCTGACGGTCGATCTCTTCCTCTGATAGCGCGACTCGAGCTTTTTGGCGAAGTCCTCGGCGATAGCTAGATTACCCTCGAGCACGTCGCCGTACTCGAACCTTGTCGTTTCGTAGCTGTCGCCACAAAAGTCGAAGTCGCCGTAGACCGCGGATTGACTCTTCTTTTTGGCGGTAATCAGGAATTTCGAGATTTCGGGGGTGTTCCGAATCCTCGGACCAAAATCCGACGGTGAGATGCCGCGCTCCATGAACAGCTTAACCTCGGATTTCAAATCGGTATCGATTTTGGCCAAGGCTTTGAATTTAATTACGCTCTGTTGAGTAAGCCAGATACGCTGAAGCAACTCGTAGCCCTTCCTGTAGCCAAACCACCTTGCCATTTGCATCAAAGTGTCAGCTTGGTTCACGTTTCTCGCGAAATACGTGCAGATCAGTCCGTCTACCGTCAATCCACGAGATAGAGTATTGCCACCAATCACAAGGAAAACTGGGGCTTTGTCCATCTTTTCGAGTTGGTCTGAGGTCGGATACACGATCCTCAGATACGTGCCCTCCTCGGCATACTTATTCGCTTGACTGTTATCGACGCAAATATGCAAGCCGTTTGTGTACGAAAGACTCTTATCCTCATCCATTTGGATGCTGTCGATAGATGAGATGATTTCACCTATCTCCTCTTCGATATCACTGAAAGCGAAGTCGTACTCACGTACCTTTTCGATATCGGGATAATCGGGATTCGCCAAGGAGAGGTCTTCCCTGGAGACAGACGAGAGCTCGCTGTCATATTTGAGCTTGCAATGAGCAATCACCTCGTCGGTTTTCTTTAGCCATTTGATGATTTCCGAATACGCGGCCCAGTGCTCTTTCTGTAATTGTGTCGTATGTACGAGCATGCTGATGCTCTTCTTATGCCCGGCAAGGCGGAGCGTCGCAGCAGCGCACAGAAACCAAGCAATTGAATCCTTCATTGAATCGGGAAGACCGAAAGCCTTGCCTTTGTGTAGATTCTTCAGGTGAATTTCATCAGCAGAGGAAATGCTCCTGACAATATCAAAGCCAGGCCGTTCAATCTCATTGTTTCCGAAGATTACAGTAGGCCCAAAGTACTCACGAGCCTCAGACAAAGAGCAGATAAAATCCTTCGGGTAAAGGGATTCGACACCCGACTCATTTAACACGTTCGCGTACGGAGTCGCCGTGTAACTGATGTAGTTGATGGCTTGCATTTGGATGGTCGGCTTTCTCCCATCAGCGAGCCTTCCGTTTGCAAGGTTGACGATAAGCTGATTAATTGAACATCGTTCCTGCTCATCATCAGCTGTTATCTCTGCCGTGTTAATACTTGCTTGATCGGCTTCATCGTCGATAATCAGCACTCTGAGCTTGCTCGTCCTATTAGGACCCTCGTAAAGCCAGTCGATAAGCTTGGTCAACCTCGACTTGTTTTTCAAGCAGACGGTCACATACCGTGATGAGTAGGTTTTTGGGCCGTTAAGCGCATTGAGCTGGAGCTCTTCGGCGGAATACGATTTATCTGCTCCAGAAAAGTCCAGAACGCGCCAAAGGACTCCTCCCTCGGAGTTCCTCAAATCTCCCATAAACCTATCCCTGGTCTGTTTTCTGAGGTTTTCAATCGTTCCCGACAGAATGATGAAGAAGTTCCAGCCGTAGTCAGCAGCCATGCTGACGAGACCTTCCATGTTCGCCGTCTTTCCCGATTGAACGCTACCTGTCACCAGGCCCTTTACTGACCCAAGGCTTCGCGTATCTTCTTTAAGATGTCGAAGGGTCCAAATACATCCCTGCCGAATATTTGCAATCGATTCATGGGACAGTTTAGCTTGGAGAGAGTCGCTGTACTTTTGCCAAGCTGATGTAATGCCATGTGGGACCGTATACATATTTACCGGACCACCGTCGTCTATGGCGACGATGTCGTCTTCGGTGATCGAGGAAATTGGATATAGCTGGTTTTTATAATAGGAGACAAACTGCATCCAAGTCTCGATGTCGAGTTCCTCCGGCCAACCCAATTCGTCTATATACTTATTCAGTTGAGAATCGAGCTCGGCAGAGCTAACCCCCAACTTCTCGAGCTCATCCCATGCTTTCCCCGACGTCTTTTCCGAAGCCATCCATTCCTTGCACGGCTGGAACATTGCGCTCTCGAAATTCATGACCATCCTTTTCGATGACTATTGTCGATTGCCTAATCAATTATGTACATGCTGTCATGCTATCCGTTCAGCAGCATCTCTAAATAGTTCTTGTATTCACCAGCCAGGCTCTTTGGCCCGGCAATCTTCACCGTGTTTCCCATGCCCGCGATCCAGCCGAAGAACTGCTCGCTCTTGCGGACCTTCACGAAGGCCTTGGCGGTCACGTCGTCCACCTTGGTCAGCTCCACGCCGTCGCCGAAGCGGTCCAGGACGATCTCGACCTTGTCCGCCCTCACCTCGAGCCTGGCTGTTACTTCCTCGCCGCCGAACCGACCGAAGCGCTCGTACTTGTCCTCATCATAGGCATGATGGTCTATTTCGGCGTTTCGCGAGGCCTGACTATCGGACACCCTGGCCGCTCCCATTCGGTCCAGGCGGTACTCAACCATGTTTTCGTGGTCGTCGTCCCAGGCGGTAAGGTAGTAGAAGCCGTCCACATAGGCGATGCCCACCGGAGTGACAACGTGCGGCCTGCCGTCCCTGGTCGCATACCTCTCGCCGTCGACGCTTCGGCGGTAGTAGGCGAACTCCACCTTGCGACGAAGCCTCATGGCGTCGTGGATGACGTCGACGTTTCCGAAGACGCAGTCCGCCTTCGTCTTGATGCGCCCCGGGACGTGGATCCTTCTCTCCAGCAGCGCCCTCTCGGGGTCGCTGGCCAGCAGCTTGATGTTCGTAACGAGAGCATTGCTCTGCCTCGCCGTCAGCGCCTTGCTGGATTGCACCGCGTCGACCATGAGCATGAGCTCGGGAAGCTTGAACTGGCGCCGGATCAGCGCGTACTCCACTGGGTTCCTCTGGTAGGAGCGGATGTCGCAGCCGAACTCCCTGAGCACCTCGATATCGCGGTAGACGCTCTTGCGCTCCGCCTTGATGTCGAACTGCTCAAGCCTCTCTATGATCTGCCTCATCGACAGCCCGTGATCGGCGTCGGTCTCCTCCTCGAGGATCTGCTTCACGTAGAGGGTCTTGAGCTTGGCCTTGTTGTTGTACGTCACGGAGCGCTCACCGCCTTGGCACTCGGATTGTCGGACAAACTCCATTTCCTCATTCTACTGCAAACCCGGCGATTCCGATATAAGGGGTGTCCCATAGTGTCGCCTCGAGGACCCAGCGGTAGCACGCTCTGAACGGGGGTTTCTCGCCAGTTCCCCACGACCTCCGACGCAACTGCCCCGCCCTGCTTCCCTTATTCCCCGCACGCTCGCGCGGAACCCCGGCACCGCCCAAGGGCCGCGATACTTTTCCGATTTCTTTCGGCAGCGGGAGGGAGGTTTGCACGCCTGCCGAAACAAAGCGCTGCGCTTCGGAAAACTAACGCCGCGGGTATTGATCTTCGGCATGCGCCTTCGCTTTCCCCCTTGAGCGGGCCGAGGACCTGCGCGTCCTCCGTGTCACAAGGCAAGCCGCAGGAGCGAGCCTAGATTGAATGGAGGTCATACCATGGAGAACTTGAACGAGAAGGCAATCGCCGCTTCCGAGAGGTTCCTTGAGCGCAGGGGCTACGAGATCCTCGACACCAACTGGGAGGCACCCGACGGTTTCGGAAGCGTCGACATCGTCGCGGTCGATGAGGACACCATCGTGTTCGTCGACGTCGAGGCGACCCGCGGCACCGACGGCTTCCCCGAGGAGGCCAACGCCCGAGGCAAGCGCGAGGCCCTCGCCGCCAAGTGGCTCGCGGAGAACCCCGAGCGCGGCGACACGGCTATCAGGTTCGACGCCATCTCGATGATGGTCGTGAGCGAGGACCGCGCCCTCCTGCGCCATCACATCAGCCAGTGAATCTGAATCTGAATCTGCCCCAGATCCGTTGACGAGTGGATTTCCGTTTCGGCATGATGGCCGG
>ERZ825896.4646-NODE-4646-length-10248-cov-2.569214_pt1 | contig 10248 bp, 7 predicted proteins | sample MGYA00519858_ERZ825896 | MGnify/ENA primary metagenome ERZ825896 (study PRJEB31778, sample SAMEA3449214) | human gut metagenome | biome: human gut; feature: human-associated habitat; material: faeces | place: United Kingdom | collected 2010/2012 ... | reverse complement strand
CGGTATCAGCTGGATTTTCGCAATCCGGAGGTAATTGCGCATGCGGATGAGGTGATCGACCGACTGGTGCGTGATTATGGCGTCGGTTATATCAAGATGGATTATAATATTGAACCCGGAATTGGTACAGAGCTTTATGCGGACAGTGTCGGACAGGGGATGCTGGAGCATGAAAGAGCATACCTGAAGTGGCTTGACGGTGTATTTGAGAAGTATCCGGATCTGGTGATCGAAAACTGTTCCAGCGGTGGTCTGCGTACCGATTATGCAATGCTTGCAAGATACAGTATCCAGTCTACCTCGGATCAGGAGGACTACCGCAACTATGCAACCATCGCAGCAAATGCCGGAGCGGCACTTACTCCGGAGCAGGCAGCAATCTGGTCCTATCCGCTTAAGGATGGTGATGAGGAAGAGACGATTTACAATATGGTCAATGCACTCCTGCTTCGTATCCACCAGAGCGGTCATCTGGCACAGCTTTCCAAAGAGCGTCATGCTTTGGTAAAGGAGGGCATAGAATATTATAAATCCATTCGTCAGGATATTAAAAAAGCACTTCCCGTATGGCCGAATGGCTTTGCAACGAGTCTGGATCACTTTTTATGTGCCGGATGGAAGGTAGAAGGAAAGAGCTATCTGGCGGTATGGAGAAGATATGGAGAGACCTCTGAGTATGATATACCGCTTGAAAAGCTTACCGAGGGAAAACCTGTAAAGGAAGTAAGGCTTGCTTATCCGAAGGAAAGCTTAAAGGAACATGTGTCCTATGAAGTATCTGAAGATCAGCAGCTTCATGTAAGCTTCAAAGAACCGGTAATGGCAAGAATTTTTGAAATCCGTTAACGGCTGAGGCATACCTTAATACATATAGTCAGCAGATTATTCAGGCAACGGATGATTCAGACAAAGGAGAGAAAGGAAAGGGCAGATGAAAAACAAACAAAACCTGTTTCAGAGACTGTTGGCAGTAATGATGCTGGTGCTTGTGATGGCGTTCAGTACACAGACTACGGCAAAGGCCGGATTCGGCGATTTCAATGATTATGACAGCAGCAGTGACTGGGACAGCAGTGACAGTTGGGATTCTGACTGGGGAAGCAGCGATTATGACAGCTATGACTATGATTATGATGATGACGGTGGCAGCGGGGAATTCAGTCCGATTGCCATTGTTATTGGGTTGATTATCGTTGTTTATTCCATTATTGAGAGCACCAGGAAGAAGAATAAGAAGACATCGGGAACAGCAACACAGAGAGCACCTCAGCATCGTGCGCCGGCACCTGCACCTGCGGATCAGACAGAAGCAATCAGTCAGCAGATCAAGGCGAAGGATCCGCTATTTACTGCACAGGATTTCCTGGCGTTTGCAGGCGATGTTTATATGGATATCCAGAGTGCGTGGGAGAAGCGTGATCTGACACCGGTTCGTGCAGTACTGCATCAGAATCTGTACCAGCAGACCGAGAAACAGATTCAGAAGAAAATACAGGATGGTGTGGTGAACCATTTAGAGAGAATCAGTGTAAACAAATCCTATCTGATGTCCTATCATACGGATGAGAAGTATGAATATCTGGATGTATATCTGGCAGCCAGCATGATTGATTATCAGGTAAAGGAAGCAACCGGAGAGATTCTGTTCGGAGATAAAACAACCAGATGGAACATGCAGTACAAGATGACCTTTATGAGATCTGTAGGCAGTCTTACCAAAGATGCCAAGGATAAAGAAAAGGGTCTGGTATGTCCGAACTGTGGAGCACCTTTAACCGGAACCTCATTCGGTAAGTGTGAATACTGTGGAAGCATTGTCACAACGGGTGCCTATGACTGGGTATTGTCAGCATTTACGGCAATTAAGTAATGCAAAGCCGCCAGGACGGGCTGTCAGTATTTATTCGTAGTATTTCCTTCGCAGTATTTATTTCAAAAAGTTGTTGACAATTTCTACAAAAGGTTTTATTGTTAGTAACAACAAATAAATAGTGCTTCAAACCTAAGAGAAAGAGGAGTAGGCTTTTGAAACTATCACAGAGAGCTGTCGTATGGTGGAAGACAGTATAGGGACAATTGTTGAATGGGCTTTCGAGGACGGTCCGAACTTACAGTAGGCACCGGCGGGATTCGCACCCGTTATCATGGCGACATGTATGATAGTGCATGGAGGAAAGGATGAAAGAAATCATTTATATTTTAACAGACTTTCATCGAAATTGAGTGGCACCGCGTTAATTGATTATTACCGCCTCAAGTTTATCTTGAGGCGGTTTTCTGTTTTTGTAAACCGGTCTCAAAACTATCAGAACCAAATCATTTATTTTTGAGAACGCCAAAGAGCGTAGAGAGGAGTAACTTATGAAGAAACAGTTATTAGCAGCAATTCTTTCCGCAGCCATGATTTTAGGACTTACCGCGTGTGGTGGTACTTCCACACAGACTCCGGCAGCAGACACCGCAGCTGCAGCAGAAGAATCATCGCAGGCAGCAGATACCGGAACGGCAGATACAGAAGCAGCAGAAGATACAGAGGTAAGTAAAGATGCCACAGCAGCCGATGCTGCCTATACGATTGGTATTTCCCAGTTCGCAGAGCATGGTTCCTTAGACAACTGCCGTGAAGGATTCCTGGCAGGACTTGAGGAGGAGGGTATTGTAGAAGGTACGAATCTCACCGTTTTATTTGACAATGCACAGGCTGACACCGGAACAGCAAGTACCATTTCCGATAATTATGTTTCCAAGAAGGTAAACTTAATCTGTGCTATTGCAACGCCGAGTGCAATGAGCGCTTATAATTCCACGATGAATACGGACATCCCGGTAATTTATACTGCAGTATCTGATCCGGTTGGTGCAGGTCTTGCAAACGCAGATGGAAGCCCGGTTGGTAACATTACCGGTACCTCTGATGCACTTGCAGTTGATGCACAGCTTAAGATGATCCGTGAAATTCTTCCGGATGCAAAGAAGATCGGTATTCTGTATACAACAAGTGAAGCTAACTCCGTAAGTACGATTGAACAGTATAAAGAAGCTGCAGGAAGCTATGGATTTGAAATCGTGGATTCCGGTATCAATACCATCGCAGATGTTGATCTGGCAGCAGCAGACCTGGTAACAAAGGTAGACTGCATTACAAACCTCACCGATAACACGGTTGTATCTGCTCTTCAGACCGTAATTGCAAAAGCAACCGATGCCGGTATTCCGGTATTTGGATCTGAAGTAGAGCAGGTAAAAGCAGGCTGTGTTGCTTCCATGGGTCTTGAGTATTTTGAATTAGGAAAGCAGACCGGACATATGGCAGCAAAAGTATTAAAGGGTGAGGCAAAGGCATCTGAAATGAATTACGAAGTAATTAGCGAGCCCAGCCTTTATGTCAATACGGCTGCAGCAGATAAAGTAAGCCTTGCCTTAGATGATGACTTCGTAGCATCTGCTTATGAGAAGTTTGATGAAATTATTGTAGAGTAATGGGCGAATACAGATTGTTTGGGGAGGAAGAAACGTGTCGTTATTATTAAGTGTATTTGAACAGGGTATGATTTACGCCATCATGGCGTTGGGTGTCTATATCACCTATAAGATACTGGATTTCCCGGATCTGACGGTAGATGGAAGCTTTCCGATGGGAGCAGCGATTACCTGTATCCTGATTTCCAAAGGAATGAATCCGCTGCTTACACTGCCCATCAGCTTTGCAGCAGGTGTTCTTGTTGGAACCCTGACAGGTGTGATCCATGTAAAGCTGAAGGTAAGGGATCTGCTTTCCGGTATCATTATGATGACTGCCCTTTATACGGTGAACTTAAGGATAGCGGGACGTGCCAATCTTCCCATTTATACCAATGAAACCATTTTTGATAATGGCCTTGTGAACAGGATTTTCCCGGAAGCCATGCGGCCGTACCAGACCGTTATAATCATTCTAATTTTTACCCTGATTGTAAAGTATCTGTTGGATGCTTACCTTCATACGAAGTCGGGATTCCTGCTTCGTGCCGTGGGGGATAATGACATGATTGTTACTTCCCTCGGTGTAGACAAGGGACTTGTAAAGATTGTCGGACTTGCGATTGCGAACGGACTGGTTTCCCTTGGTGGATGCGTTTACGCACAGCAGCAGCGTTATTTTGATGTTTCCATGGGAACCGGAACCGTAGTCATCGGTCTGGCAAGTGTAATCATCGGAACAAGCATATTTAAGAAGATTACCTTTATACGGGTAACCAGCAGTGTTGTGATTGGTTCCATCATTTATAAGGGATGTGTCGCATTAGCATTACGCCTTGGACTCCCTTCTACCGATTTGAAGCTGATTACCGCAGTGTTATTCCTTGTGATCCTTGTAGTCAGCATGGATCACAACAAAAGCGCGAAGATTAAAGAAACCGCAGATAGTAAAGAGGAGACTGCACAGGGAGGTACGGAAGCATGATCGAGTTAAAGAATATTCATAAATATTATAATCCGGGCTCCGTAAATGAACTCTGCCTGTTCCAGAATTTTTCTCTTGAAATTCCGGATGGGGATTTCGTAGCAGTAGTCGGAAGTAACGGCTCCGGTAAAACCTCCCTGCTCAATATTATCTGTGGAACGATACCGATTGATTCCGGAGATATTGTAGTAAATGGAACTTCCATCGTTGGGAAAAAGGATTTCCTGCGTCACAGAAGCATCGGCCGGGTATATCAGGATCCGTCAAAGGGTACCTGTCCTTCCATGACCATACTGGAAAATCTGTCGCTTGCAGACAATAAAGGAAAGCCTTATAACCTAGGAAAAGGGATAAACAAAGCAAAGATTGAACAATATAAGGAGCTTTTAAAGAAGCTGAATCTTGGATTGGAGGATAAGCTGTATACACAGGTAGGATCCTTATCCGGCGGACAGCGTCAGGCACTTGCCTTACTCATGTCGACGATGACGCCGATTGAGTTTCTGATTCTGGATGAGCATACGGCAGCACTTGATCCGAAGACCGCAGATCTTATTATGGAGCTTACCGACCAGATCGTGAAGGAAAAGAAGGTTACGACCATTATGGTTACCCACAATCTCCGCTATGCGGTGGAATACGGAAACCGCCTCATCATGATGCATCAGGGAGAAGCAATTATTGATAAGTCCGGTGAGGATAAAAAGGCACTTTCCACCGAGGATATTATGAGTACGTTTAACAGAATCAGCGTAGAGTGTGGTAATTAACAGTTTCAAATATAAAAATCAGGATATGTCTGTGTGTCTGCACACAAAGATGTATCCTGATTTTTTGTAACGGAATAATTACGATTTTATGAACGGAGCAGAGCTATTTCCTGAATTGCATATTATATAATTCCGCATAGATCCCGTTCTTTGCAAGCAGTTCCTCATGGTTTCCGCTTTCTGCGATGCCATTTTCCGTAAGAACCAGAATGCGTTCTGCATTCCGGATGGTAGATAATCGATGGGCAATAACCAGAGTGGTACGGTTCTTTGCGAGCTTTTCCAGGGATTCCTGTACTACTTTTTCACTTTCATTATCGAGTGCAGAAGTGGCTTCATCAAAAATAAGAATCGGGGGATTCTTTAAGAAAACCCTGGCAATGGACAGACGTTGCTTCTGCCCGCCGGAAAGCTTGATTCCACGCTGGCCGATATAGGTATCATATCCGTCCGGAAGATTCATAATAAACTCATGGGCATTGGCATTACGGGCAGCCAGGACAATTTCTTCATCCGAAGCGTCCGGACGTCCATAACGGATATTATCCATTACCGTACCGGCAAAGAGGTATACATCCTGCTGGACAATACCAATATTATTACGAAGGCTTCGCATTGTGAAATCACGGACATCCCGTCCGTCAATCAGAATCTGGCCTTCCGTAACCTCATAAAACCGGGGAATTAAGCTGCATAAGGTGGATTTCCCGACACCCGAGGTACCTACAAGTGCAATATATTCGCCTTCTTTGATGTGAAGGTTAATATGGGAAAGAACAGCCTCTGTGGTATCCTCATATTGAAAGCTGACATTTTGAAAGGTAATATCGCCCTTTGCGTTTTTTAATTCAATGGCCTTCGGGCGATCCACAATATCCGGACAAACGTTAAGTATTTCAAGAAATCTGGTATATCCGGAGGCACCATTCTGGAACTGTTCGGTAAAGCTGATGAGCTTTTTAATCGGTTCTGTAAAGTTGTTAATATAAAGCAGGAATGTAATCAGATCCGTAACGGAAATGATGGATCTGGTAATAAAGAAAGCACCGGATGCAATTACAATGACATTAATAAGTGTGGTAAAAGCACCAAGTCCGGAATTATAAAGTCCCATATATCGATAGCTTTCTTTTTTGCTTTCCACAAACCGGTCGTTTCCCTTTTTAAACTTTGAAAGCTCAATATCTTCATTGGCAAAGGACTTTACAACACGGATTCCTGACAGATTATCTTCAATCTGTGCGTTGATATCTGCGATACGTGCACGATTCTTTACGAAGGCCTTTTTCATTTTAATATTGAAATAAAAGGCGTAAAGAAGCATAATGGGTACAATGGCAAATGCAATCAATGCAAGCTGCCAGTGAATGGATAAGAGAATACTGAAGGAACCAATCAGCTTAATGATGGAAATAACAATGTCTTCAGGGCCATGATGATAAAGTTCGCTGATTTCAAATAAATCATTGGTAACACGGCTCATGAGCTGCCCGACCTTCTGGTTATCAAAGAAACTGAAGGACAGCTTCTGATAATGGGAGAAGATTTCGTTTCGCATGTCATATTCCATTTTGGCGCCCATGATGTGGCCATAATAAGCAATGAAATAATTGCAGTAAAATTCAAGAGCAATCAGTCCCAGCATTAACAAAGACAGCTTCAGAATGAGCTGCAGGGCTTCATCTGCAGCCCGGTAGATGACATCACTTGTAATATACCGTATAATAAGGGGCAGTATGAGTGTAACGCCTGCACCGATACAGGCAAACAGCATATCGGAGAAGAAAAGTCTCTTATATGGCTTATAATAAGAAAAGAATTTCTTCCAAAAATATTTTTTACTGATAGAATTTGTAGTCTGGTTTGTATTTGTAGTTTTCATAGGAGTTAGTCTAGCACAGAAGAAAAAGGAAATCAATGCCGGTTATTTCATGAAACAACCGGAAAGATTTTGTATTGTGACCGTGAATACGGAATGGATGTCCGGTGAATATGATAAGGGGAATCTATGAATTATATTGTACTTGATTTAGAATGGAATCAGAGTAATACCGGTGATGAAGAGGAAGTAAAACAGATTCCTTTTGAAATCATTGACTTTGGGGCAATTAAACTGAATAACAGGGATGAAATGATTAATGAATTCAATCAGCTTGTGAAACCCCAGGTATATCAACATATGCATCATATCACCAGTAAGATTATTCATCTTCATATGAAGGATCTGCAAAAGGGGCGTCCTTTTCCGGAGGTGATGGAGGAGTTTCTTGCCTTTAGTGGGAGGAATGTGATCTACTGCACCTGGGGACCGCTTGATCTGTACGAATTACAGAGAAATATGCGTTATTATAAAATGGAGCCGCTAAGCACAGGTCCTCTTAAATTTCTGGATGTACAGAAGCTGTTCAGTATCCGGTATGAGGATCGTAAGCTGCGCCGGAGCCTTGAATTCGCCATTGATTTTCTTCATATTGAGAAGGATGTTCCGTTTCACCGTGCGTTCAGTGATGCGTATTATACCGCCAGAATTCTTGCGAAGATTGAACCGGAGATCCGGGTTAATTATTCGTTTGATACCTATATTCTTCCGAAAACCCATGAAGAAGAGATCCATGTGCTTTTTCCGGATTACATGAAGTATATTTCCCGTGAGTTTGAAGATAAGCAGGAGGCTCTGGCAGATCATGAGGTTATCAGCACGAAATGTTATCTCTGTCATAAGAATCTGCGAAAGAAAATCCGCTGGTTTACACCAAACGGGAAGCATTATTACAGCGTTTCCGAATGTCCGGTGCATGGTCTGATGAAGTCCAAAATCCGGATCCGCAGGTCGGAGGATGATAAGATTTATGTGGTGAAAACCTCGAAGTTCATTACAAGTGAAGAAAGTGACCAGCTTGTGGAAAAAAGAGAAACGGCAAAGGAACATCATAAGAAGAGTAAGTAAAAGTTACAGAAATTGGTATAATAAAAACAGAGGACCTAGAAATGAGGTCCTCTGTTTGATTTCCGGGTCCGTCTCCTGTAATGCTTCCGTTTCATACCATCAAACAGATTGTAATTGATGAACACGGAATGAATAAAGCTGATGAGGATCACAAGCAGGGCAAGGGCGAAAATCCAGATCATCACATAAAACACATTGATGATAATGGTTTTATCTAACAGTTCCACGGGACATAACGGGAAGAAAATCCGTTTTGCCGGCGCACTGCGATAGCCTTCTGTGCTTAATAAATCTACCGTGGCTGATCCTAAATAAGCACCGTGGTAGCTGTAATTAATGATGGCTATTTCCTGGTCATTATCCGTATCATATGAAACTTCCGAATCCAGATCATCAAAAGTAATCGTTTTTGGCAGGATCAGATAGCTGCTTTCATTTAATCCAAGAAGCTGCGTGGAATTTCCTAAAATATCTGTGGAATTATGAAAGAAGCTGGAGCTTTTGATCGAATACTTTGTCTCATTTTCTGCAATATTTACAAGAGAAAAATTCGTGAACCCGTAATCAAACAGCTTTACGGTATCATAAAACTGATTCGGCGACTCTTCCTTCAGGATGACACAAATCAGGCGCATATCATTTCTTTCTGCACAGGTGACAAGGGTCTGTCTGGCCTGTTCGGTGTACCCGGTTTTACCACCCTTAATTCCTTCATAAGCAATTTCTCCGGAAATGAGCTGGTGCTTATTACGGATATAGAAATCATCCGGCTGGGTTTTGGTTGCTTCAAAATGATAATTACCGGTATTGCCAATCTTTGCAAGCTGTTCATTCTGGAAAAAGGCTCTGGCAATCAGGGCTAAGTCATGTGCAGTGGTGTAGTGGTTTTCGTCATGCAGACCGTGTGGGTTCACGAAATGGGAATTCGTACAGCCCAGCTCTGCAGCCTTTTCGTTCATCATATCGGCAAAGGCATCAATCGAGCCTGCGATGTGTTCAGCAACTGCATTTGCGACTTCATTCGCGGATCCGACAAGAATTCCGTACAGACATTCACGCAGGGTCATGGATTGTCCGGGATCAATGCCAATGTTGGAGCTTCCGGATTCAAGACTGAATACGGCATCATGGGAAAAGGTGATGACCTCGTCCATGGAGCAGTTCTCAACAGCAATCAGGCAGGTAAGAATCTTGGTGGTACTTGCAGGGTAAAGCTTTTCATCCATATTTTTGGCATAAAGAACCGTACCGGTGTTGGCCTCTAACAGATAAGCAGCTTCTGCACCAAGATCCGGACCGGTTGGCCAGTTGGCAATTTCATTGGTCTGAACCGGAAGGGATTTGCGCGCTTCCGCTTCCTCGTTATAATCGGCAGAGGCAGAAGGGGCAGCCAGAGCCGTCGCAGAATATGAAATTAACAATCCAAGCACAAGCAGGAAAGTAAGAAAACGTTTCATTCAAAAACTCCTCGTAAATAGAAATTGCTCCGTAACAGAATTATTGCTTTTTTATCATACATCATTTCCGGATTTATATGAAGCTCTTATTTTTTTCAGGTGTAAAAATTTTGTAAAAGTTACCTATTATATGTGATTACTGCTTGACAAAGACAGTCAATATATGTTAGAAAAGATAAGTCTTAACAAGATATTAAAATTTATTAAGAAAACATAAAGACAACCACTTACCATGAACGAAGAAGTTTATGGCAACGGAGTGGTATTTTTTATGTAAAGAAGGAGGAGTAAAATGGCTCAGATATTAGCAGTAATCATCTTTGTGGCAATGTTTGCGCTGATCGTGACAGAAAAGATCGAGCGTCACATCGTAACACTGGTATGTGGTCTTCTGGTGCTGGTTCTTGTATTTGGATCAGTAATGCACAGTCCGGCGGCAATTTGGGAGACACTGAATCTTCGTGCGATTTTTACATTAAGTTTCTGGTATCCGGCAGGACAGGGTGGCGAGGCCTCTGCAGGAATCAACTGGGAAACCATTATCTTCATCGCCGGCATGATGATCATGGTAGAAGGAATGGGAAATGCAGGATTCTTCCGCTGGTTATGCATGCGGATTGCAAAGGCTGT
>ERZ825896.4640-NODE-4640-length-10260-cov-3.067418_pt1 | contig 10260 bp, 8 predicted proteins | sample MGYA00519858_ERZ825896 | MGnify/ENA primary metagenome ERZ825896 (study PRJEB31778, sample SAMEA3449214) | human gut metagenome | biome: human gut; feature: human-associated habitat; material: faeces | place: United Kingdom | collected 2010/2012 ... | reverse complement strand
GCGCTGCGGGTTTTCTTCAAGGGGTGTGTTTTGGTGTGAGGAGGAATCATGTACAGAAAGCCGGTTGCGGCTTCCGTCTTTCTGTGATTCTCATTATAGGGGCCAGTTGAGACGTTTTTATGAAACGCCTGTGAATAAAAAATGAATTTGGAGAAAATACATGTTTGAATGGTTGACGGCCACCGATGCCGGCAGATTCCTTACCACCTTCTTTATATCCATGCTCCCTATAGTTGAACTGAGAGCCGGACTGCCTTACGGCATAGCTCTTGGTCTGGACTATCCCCTGGCCCTTACCGCCGCACTGGTGGGCAATATGATTCCCGTTCCTTTTATTCTTATTTTTATCCGTTAGTGTACGGTGGGGGACAGGCTTCGATGTTGGTAACCGCTCTGTTGGCATATTATTATAACTGGAAATATATGTATTATTTTATGATGATGCTGATTTTGATAGCTATTCTATTTGTTATCATCTGTTTCCGTCATAACCGCCCTGTTAAAGCCGTTGCCTTGTCCGACTTGCATATTCGTGAAATGTTTGTTATCTCGACCGGACTGCTGATGTTGATGTATGTTATCAATTATGGAAAAGTGCTCGATTGGATGGCGTCCGGCAAGGTATGCGCATATATCATCATAGCTCCTATGTTGATTGCCTTGTTTATCTGGTATCAGAGCCATTCGGAGAAACCTTATGTAAGTCTTGCACCCTTATTTCAGGCTAAAGCGATTGTCGGCTATCTTTATATGATGCTTGTCATGTTTTTCAGTACATCAACCACTTTATTGACTAACTATCTGACTATTATTCTGAAAGTGGACACTACGCATACCTATTCTCTTTATATCTATCTGCTTCCCGGATATATAGTCGGTGCGTTTATCTGCTTCTGGTGGTTTCGCTGGCAGCGTTGGCGTTTCCGCTTTCTGATAGCGGGGGGAATGAGTTGCTTTGTGATTTTCTTCGGTATCCTGTATTTCGGCATCTCTCCGAATAGCACTTATGAAATGTTATACCTGCCCTTATTCTTTCGTGGCTTGGGAATGTTGACTTTGATTATAGCTTTCGCCTTGTTTGCCGTAGAAGATTTGAATCCGAAATTCTTATTGTCGAATGCTTTCTTTCTGATTATTTTCCGTTCCGTATTGACGCCCATTATGGCTACTTCGTTTTATAGCAATGTACTGTACCGGCTGGAACAAAAATATATGTATTCTTTGTCGGAGACTATAACGACTGCCGACCCACTGGCAGCGTCACGGTATAGCCAATCTTTGAACAACGCACTGGCGCAGGGGCACGGAAATGCCGAGGCGGCACAACTGGCAACTAATTCTTTATATACCACCTTGCAACAGCAAAGTCTATTGCTCGCACTGAAAGAAATACTGGGCTATCTGCTGGTTATATCAATCATCATTGCTGTTGTTTCCCGTTTTATTCCGTTCCATAAGACACTCCGTGTCACATTTAAAAGAACAGGCGACGATATGGTTTAATTTGTCCTTCGCGGATTTTGATGAATGGTAATGCAATGATTGTTAGTGATTTTTTATATCTTTATGGCAAAATCTAAAATATGGAGACAAAGAAAGGCTTTCTCGAACTATTGTTCTTGACTGATGAGCAAGAATATACGATTGATCGATATTGGGAACGTGGTGGTATATTCGTTCTTTTACTATTTATATTGTCAGTACTGCCATATTCATCGAAAGCCCAGATGTCGTCTGATAGCCTCGTCCAAAAAATAGCCGGATATATCGATGCTATACAGAATTTTGGGGATGTACTGCCGCAAGAAAAAGTCTATTTACACTTTGATAATACCAGTTATTATCAGGGAGATCCTATTTGGTTTCAATGCTATGTCGTCACACCCGGACTGAACCATCCGACGGAGCTAAGTAAAACACTCTATGTAGAATTGTTGAATCCTGGTGGTGAGATAATTTCAAAACGAGTATTACCTATACGGAACGGTCGTTGTCACAGCAGTTTCGAATTGACGCAACTTCCTTTCTATTCCGGTTTTTATGAAGTCCGTGCCTACACGAAATATATGTTGAATTTTGGGGAGGAGATTATTTTCTCACGCGTTCTTCCTGTTTTTGATAAACCTGCTAATCCGGGTGAATATAAAGAGAAAAATATACAAAAGTATGCGGTTTACAAGTATCCGCAGACCAGAAAGAAAGCAATGAAGGCAAAAAAGGTTAATTTAAAGTTCTTTCCAGAAGGAGGAAATTTGGTAAAAGGTGTTCCTTCACAGGTTGCTTTTGAAGCAACTGATGCTTACGGAAATCCCATAACGCTCTTTGGTAGGATTATCAATCGGAGAAAAGAAGAAATCGGTCATTTTGCCACTATACATGAAGGGCGGGGCGTATTTACTTATATACCTACTGGTGAAGACGCTGACAAAGCCGAAGTGGAGCTTGGTGGAAAGAAGTATCGTTTTGACTTGCCGGAGGTCCGTTCGCAAGGGTATGTATTGCACGTTGATAATCTTACCTCGGAAGATAGTATAGCTGTCAGTGTACAGAAAAATACATATACACCATCAAACTTATTAGGCTTGGCTGTGATTGCTCATGGAAAACTATTAAATTCTTGTCTGTTAAATGTGGGGAAGAACACTCCTGTCTCCTTCAAACTCGACAAATCGGAATGGACACCGGGAGTAGTACAACTTGTATTATTCGATACTGCGGGACAGATCATTGCCGACCGTCTTGTCTTTACGCGAAAACCGGAACTGCTGGTAGTTGACGTACGCAAAAGCAAAGAAAGTTATCAGCCGTTTGAACGTGTCACGTTAGATTTTTCAGTTCGTGATACGACAGGTAATCCTGTGAGTACTCCTATGTCAGTTTCTATACGTGACGGGTGGGAGGAAGTGGAAAGTCGTCATTCTATGTTAGTGGATTTATTGCTGATGTCGGAGATTAAAGGGTATGTTCACCGACCGCTTTACTATTTCGAGGTGAATGACATGGAGCATAGGTTGGCTTTGGATTGCTTGTTGATGGTTCAGGGATGGAGACGTTATAAATGGAAGTACGCAGCGGGTGTAGAGCCATTTGAATTAAAATATATGCCTGAACAGGGAATAGAAGTGCATGGACAAGTCGTCTCATTCGTTAGGGGTAAACCAAAACCGAATATGCAAGTGTCTTCTTTCTTAGCGAAACGGGGAGAAGAGGAAATTTCATCCGGAATGACTTCATTCGGTCTTCTCGAAACGGATAGTTTGGGGCGCTTTGCCTTCATTACCAATATCGAAGGCAAATGGAATCTGATTCTTTCGGTGATGGAGAAAGGGAAGAAGAAAGATTGCCGGATTATACTTGATAGAGTTTTTAGCCCTCAACCCGTAAGGTATTTGGCAGGTGAAATGCAAGTTAGCGTTTCCGGAAGGGACACTTCGGAATTTGAACAGGGACTTCAAAATGACACCGTTGTTATGAATGATGTAGATTACAATCGTTTTATGGATGCCTATGAAGATTCGTTGGCGCGACGGGGCATACAGGAGAAGAATCACCGGTTGGGTGAGGTTGTTGTAAAAGCGAAGAAATGGAGTCGCGAGAAAGACATTTTCGAAAATCGTTCTAAGTCGGTTGCTTATTACGATGTGTCTTCGGAAATAGATGATATTCAGGACAAGGGGGATTATGTAGGCGATGATATTCATGAATTGTTGATTCGTATGAACCGGAATTTTATACGTAGGGTTGATCGTAACGGCGAATGGCTACAGTATAAGGGGCGTTCTCCTTTGTACGTTATCAATTATGAACAGACACAAGCTACTGAAATAGATCAGACCAGATATCAGACACTCCGCTTGGAAGCTATCAAGTCGATTTATATCAATGAGGAATTGTCGGCAAAGTGTCGTTATGCAGATTCACGAATGTCTCCATTGGAAGTAGACGAAATGTACAGTTGTGTTGTTTTTATTGAAACCTATCCGGAAGGAGAGATTTCCGTGAAGGGTGGGAAAGGAGTCAGAAAGACTTGGTTGGAAGGTTATAACAAACCGGCTGAATTTTATCACCCTGACTATTCCATATTGCCGAAAGAAGAAGATTACCGACGGACATTGTATTGGAATCCCGAAGTCTTGCCGGACAAAGCGGGTAATGCCCGCGTGAGCTTCTATAATAATGGCCGTTGTCGGAAGTTGAAGATAACAGCCGAAATGATTGCAGCTGATGGAACGATTGGGATGTTCAATGAGTGACCGTAGAACAAAGAAAGAGTTGCTATCCGGTTCAATACATTATTGAATGGGGATAGCAACTCTTTTTTATCTATATCGGTGATCTTTTTATAAAGTAACGCCTGTCTTGAAGATAGCTATTTCGCGATAACCTTTCTTTTCATTGTTAACGAATTCACCGCTCGCCACTTTGATAACGTAGTCGATAAAACGTTCGCAAGTCTTTTCCATTGGTTCGTTCTCAACGATTACTCCTGCATTGAAGTCAATCCAACCCGGTTTGTTCTTCGCTAGATTTGAATTGGTGGAAATCTTCATTGTCGGGACAAAGGTACCGAAAGGCGTGCCACGTCCGGTAGTGAAAAGTACCATGTGACATCCGCAAGCGGCAAGGGTAGTAGCGGCTACCAGGTCATTGCCCGGAGCAGAAAGCAGGTTAAGTCCTTTCTTTTGCAGGCGTTCGCCGTAAGGCATTACACCGGACACATAACTCTTACCACATTTCTGTGTACACCCTAAGGCTTTTTCTTCCAATGTAGAGATACCGCCGGCTTTGTTTCCCGGAGACGGATTTTCACCAACAGGCTCTCCGTGTGACAGGAAGTATTCTTTGAAATCATTAATCAAATGTACTGTCTGTTCGAACAAGCCTTCGTCTGAGCAACGATTCATTAAGATAGTCTCTGCACCAAACATTTCCGGCACTTCGGTCAGGACACTCGTACCGCCTTGTGCAATCAGGAAGTCGGAGAACATACCCAATAGCGGATTGGCTGTAATGCCGGAGAAACCGTCAGAACCACCACATTTCAGACCCACACGGAGTTCAGACAAAGGAACATCGGTCCGTTCATCTTTGGATACTTTGGCATACAATTCACGCAGAATTTCCATTCCTTCTTCATATTCATCACCTACTTTTTGAGTTACCATGAATTTTACACGGTCTTTGTCGTACTCACCTAGAAATTCACGGAATACATCCGGCTGGTTATTCTCGCAACCCAGACCTACTACCAACACCGCACCTGCATTGGGATGAAGCACCATGTCACGAAGAATCTTTTTCGTATTTTCATGGTCGTCGCCAAGCTGTGAGCAGCCGTAGTTATGTGGGAAAGCAACGATTGCATCCACGCCTTTTCCTGCTGTTTCACGGCGCAGTCCTTCTGCTAATTGTCCGATAATACCATTTACGCAACCGACAGTCGGAATGATCCATATTTCATTTCTTACGCCGACATCGCCATTCTTGCGGCGGTAGCCTTTGAAGGTTAAGTCTTTATGAGGGATATCCAAAGAGACCTGAATCGGATTATAGGTATATTCCAGTAATCCGGCGAGGTTCGTTTTGATATTCGTTTCGTTCATCCAGTCGCCTTGTTTCTTTGCCATTAGGGCGTGTCCGATAGGATAGCCGTATTTAATGACGTTTTCGCCTTCGGAGAAATTCTTTAATGCGAATTTGTGTCCTGCGGGGATGTCTTCATTTAATGTAATCTCTATTCCATCTACGGAGAGATACTCTCTTGCCGGGAGGTTAACAATGGCAACGGCAACGTTGTCGGCAGGATTAATTCTTAAATACTTTGTTTCCATGTAATGTACTTGTAAAGTTGTACTTTGTTGTTATTTGCTATGGTAATAATCAATGGTTTCTACTGTCAACAAGTCAATTGGCATATAGTTGATGCAGGTCACTTCTTTCTTGAAAATAAGGTGGTCGCAAAGAGCTTTAATACCATTGAAACCTTGCAATTCCGGTTGCTGGGCAATGAGGAAGGAAACACTTCTTTCTTTCAAGCAGGTGACATTCCGTTCGAGAAGGTCATAACCTATCAGGTTGAAGTCTTTCTTTCCGTGACTTTGCAGATATTCGCCCACGATGTAGACTTTGGAGTTAAAAGTAATTCCGTTCTTCACTGTCGGGTGGGTGCGGAAGAGTTCATCCAGCATCTCATTGTCTTCGTCGTTGCGTTCGGCATGCAAGTCGAGCTCCAGTATAGTACAAGACGGATGATATTCTTCCATGTACTGCCTGAATCCGATTTCTCTGTTCTCTTGCTGGTTAGAACCGACAATTCCTTCATGTATTTTACGGAAAATGACGATTTCTTTTTCATCTCTGGCGAGCAGCATCAACATCCGTGCAGCAAAATATCCGCTCTGACGTGAGTTCTGGCCGAAGAAGGCGAGGGGAGGAACGTCTTTGATATTGGAGTCTATATATATATAAGGTATATCCAATGCCTGCAACTGATCGGTGAAACCTTTCGTATATTGCGGAGCGGTGGGGGCCACCATAACTCCGTCCGGTTGAAGAGTGATAATCGTTTCGCTGGCATCAACAAAGGAATGATAGTCGTATGGGTCGTAGTAGTTGATTTTCACCGAGGTATTAAAATCTGAATAGGTAGCAATAGCCTCGTGGATACCCAGTTCTACGGCAGTCCAGTATTCACCTTCCAAATGTTCCGGCAAAAGGCAGATGAACGTATATTTCTTATTGGAAGCCAGCGCACTGGCATACATATTAGGCTGGTAGTCAAGCTGTTTTAGAATTTCTTCCACTCGTTTCTTACTTGCTTCCGATACTCCGCTACGACTGTGGATCACACGGTCTACCGTTCCTACTGATACATCTGCCAGACGCGCGATATCTTTAATTCTGATTCTTTCGGGCAATTTATTCATACGATTACCTTATTTATATAGGTTTTTGTGCTCGCACACAATAATAATCTTAATATTTTCGATACAAATATATAACAATTTTTGTAATTACGAAAATTGTTGTATCTTTGTGCCCGCACACGAAAGGTGCTGCATACTATCCTATTTATGGATTAATAGTCATTATATCAGTGTGTTAAGCTCGAAAATTAGCTAAAAATGATAAATTGAAAGTTCATAATATTAATAACTTAGAATTTAAAACATAAGATTATGGGAAAGAAAGTCGTTACATTAGGCGAAATCATGCTTAGATTATCAACTCCGGGTAATACTCGTTTTGTTCAATCTGACTCTTTTGATGTAGTATATGGTGGTGGAGAAGCTAACGTTGCAGTGAGCTGTGCCAACTACGGACATGACGCCTATTTCGTAACTAAATTGCCGAAACACGAAATTGGACAGTCTGCTGTTAACGCATTGCGTAAGTATGGTGTGAAGACAGACTTTATTGCTCGTGGCGGCGATCGTGTAGGTATCTACTATCTTGAAACAGGTGCTTCTATGCGTCCTAGCAAGGTTATCTATGACCGCGCTCATTCTGCTATTGCTGAAGCCGACGCTGTTGACTTCGACTTTGACGCTATCATGGAAGGCGCTGACTGGTTCCATTGGTCTGGCATCACTCCGGCTATCTCTGACAAGGCTGCCGAACTGACTCGTTTGGCTTGTGAAGCTGCAAAACGTCATGGTGTAACTGTTTCTGTTGACTTGAATTTCCGTAAGAAACTGTGGACAAAGGAAAAAGCACAGTCTATTATGAAACCGTTGATGCAGTTTGTTGATGTATGTATCGGTAACGAAGAAGATGCAGAACTTTGCCTGGGCTTCAAACCGGATGCAGACGTTGAGGCCGGTCACACAGATGCTGAAGGCTACAAAGGTATCTTTCAACAGATGATGAAAGAATTCGGATTCAAATATGTTGTTTCTACATTGCGCGAATCTTTCTCCGCAACTCACAACGGTTGGAAAGCTATGATTTACAACGGCGAAGAATTCTATACTTCAAAACGTTATGATATTGATCCGATTATCGACCGTGTAGGTGGTGGTGACTCATTCTCCGGTGGTATCATCCACGGTTTGATGACTAAACCTAATCAGGGCGAAGCTCTTGAATTTGCAGTGGCTGCGTCTGCCTTGAAACACACTATTAATGGTGATTTTAACCTTGTTTCCGTAGAGGAAGTGGAAGCATTGGCTGGTGGTGATGCAAGCGGCCGTGTACAGAGATAAAGAGATAAGTTGAAAGTTTAAAAACAATTCATTTAAAATAGGAGATTAAAATGGCAAAATTCGATAAAATAGCCGTATTGAATAAAATCGGTTCTACAGGAATGGTTCCTGTATTCTATCACAAAGATGCAGAAGTTGCAAAGAAAGTAGTAAAGGCTTGTTATGACGGTGGTGTTCGTGCTTTTGAGTTTACCAATCGTGGTGACTTTGCACAGGAAGTATTTGCTGAAATCGTAAAATTCGCAGCAAAAGAATGTCCTGAAATGGCAATCGGTATCGGTTCTATCGTTGATCCGGCTACTGCTGCTATGTACTTGCAGCTGGGTGCTAACTTCGTAGTAGGTCCGTTGTTTAATCCTGAAATTGCTAAGGTATGTAACCGTCGTTCGGTAGCTTATACTCCGGGTTGTGGTTCTGTATCAGAAGTTGGTTTCGCTCAGGAAGTAGGTTGCGACCTTTGCAAAGTATTCCCGGGTGATGTTTACGGAACAAACTTCGTGAAAGGTTTAATGGCTCCGATGCCATGGTCTAAGTTAATGGTGACAGGTGGGGTAGAACCTACAAAAGAAAACCTGACAGCATGGATTAAGGCTGGTGTATTCTGTGTAGGCATGGGGTCTAAATTGTTCCCGAAAGATAAAGTGGCAGCAGAAGACTGGGCTTATGTAACAGCTAAATGCGAAGAAGCTCTCGGCTATATTGCTGAAGCTCGTAAATAAGATTAGAGAGCGAAAGCTGTCTATAATAAAAAAGAGGCTGGTGAGACAGCCTCTTCAAAATATGCCTCAAAGGGTTAGTTAGTTTAGTTAGTAATGAGGCATATTTTCATTTTGTTTAAAGGTGTTTAAAGGGGATAGGCCATCGGAATGAGTGATTCATTTCGGTGGCTTGTTTTTTGTTACTTTTCATTAAGAATGATGAGGCAATCGCATTTTGATGACACGCCCGACAATAAGAGCTATAATATAGAATACGGCAAAACCGATAATAGAAAAAACGAATGGCTTTTGTTCATTGAAGGTACGTCGTGGAGGAATGACAGTGTAAGTTTCTGACGTAACCTGATTGGTTGGCTGTGTGGCAGGAGAGACCTTTAGTGTTGTTCCTGTTGTTTCCATTTGACAGCTATCTGTTGCAGATATTGTATCCTCTGTTATTTCTGTAAACATATCTTTTTCCCTTTTTATTTGTATCTGAATTCTTGTAATTGTTATCAGTTATAACATAGTACATAGACTTTTGTTTAAGGGAGCAAAGATTGTTGCAAAGGTAATTAAAAAAGTAAATGATGAATCAAGGGGAGGCATTCTTTTTAAAAGATTTGATGTAGGTCAATTTTTAAGGCCTTTCTTTCTTGTTGTCTTTTGATAAGAGTGCCATGTCGTGTGAGTTCTTTAGAGAGTTACACGGATAATATTTGTAGGCATTATCCGTGTAGTAGTGTTAGAGTAACAATTATTCGGGTACGTAAATTATTTCCCCGTTATCCAATTCATAGGCGATACCGACTTTCTTGCCACGTTTCCCTTCTTTTTTATCCTGGTCCTCCGAAGGAGTATACCGATTGATTTTTTCTCCTTCTTTATATCAGAACTGTCCGTCGACTGTCCTTCAGTCACATCACTCTTTTTCTGTGAATCAACCGATGTAGTGTCATTGGTTGTTGATACGGTTGTCTGCGTCTCTGTAGTCCCTGCATTTATCTCCGTCTCAGATTCGCTCTGAGTCTCTGTTGTCTCAGACTGTGTCTCGGCTGTACTCTCGGCTTCCTGCAGGGTTGTTGTCTCCTCAGCGGCCGTCTCCGTCTCAGACTGTGCCTGTGTTGTTGCCTCAGGCTGCGTCGGCTTCTCACTGTTCTCAAAACCGTTGCTCGTATAAGGTGAGCCGGACACACCTGATATTGATACCAATTCAGGATATGTAAATATGTCGGCATAGTCGCCTCGTATCTGGTAGAGATAATCCGAATAATTTCCCGCATCGGCACCCGGATCAAGTCTTATGAGAAGCGAGGCACTAAAGCCGTTGTGTGATACATTCACATACTGTCTGCCCT
>ERZ825896.4637-NODE-4637-length-10269-cov-14.655767_pt1 | contig 10269 bp, 15 predicted proteins | sample MGYA00519858_ERZ825896 | MGnify/ENA primary metagenome ERZ825896 (study PRJEB31778, sample SAMEA3449214) | human gut metagenome | biome: human gut; feature: human-associated habitat; material: faeces | place: United Kingdom | collected 2010/2012 ... | reverse complement strand
CAAATTATTTACAATATTATTTATCAGGCTTTTTATTCCAAGACCTTTATAACAAAGCTGAAGAAGAATTAGGTGAAAAATTTTCATCAGTAGATTTTCATGATGTAATTCTATCTACTGGACCATCTTCATTTAATATATTAGAAAAACAAGTTGATAGTTATATTAGTAAAAAAAGTAAGTAAAGTTTAGTAAGATAAAACATTTAAACGATTCTAGTTGTGTGTTTTAAATAGTTATAGTGAAGAGTAATAAAATAGACTGTGTAAGTTAAGAGATTTTTGATCTTAACTTCACAGTTTTTATTTACGTTATAATTAAATTAGGAATATGAAAATGATAAAAATTTATAAATTATGTAAATGATAAAATAAGAAGTAAATATAGGAGCTTTTTGATTTTAATATTCATACTTGTATGAATATATAGACTTAAGTCAGTTGAGCATACGAAGTATGCGAAATAAAAAACCACCTGCTATGCGGGTGGAGCGATAAAAAAGTTATACAAATATTCACCTTTCCGATATATATTAAAGTTGTTCAAGCTATCATATATGAAAGGAAAGGTGATAGAAGTATGGCTCAAAAAGCAAATTCATTGGCACATACAAAGTGGATGTGTAAATATCACATCGTCTTCACACCCAAGTATAGACGAAAAGTGATTTATAATCAACTAAGAAAAGATATAGGTGAAATTTTAAGGACGCTATGCAGATATAAAGGAGTGGAAATAATCGAAGGGCACTTAATGTCTGATCATGTACATATGTTAGTAATGATTCCACCAAAGGAAAGTGTATCAAAGTTCATGGGATATTTGAAAGGAAAATCAGCATTAATGATTTTCGATAGACATGCGAATTTAAAATATAAATATGGGAATAGACATTTCTGGGCAGAAGGATATTATGTGAGTACAGTAGGATTGAATGATGCAACAGTCGCAAAGTATATAAGGGAACAGGAACGACATGATATTGCGATGGACAAATTGAGTGTGAAGGAATACCAAAATCCATTCGAGGATAAGGAAATAGAGGAAGAAAAGAAAAAACAAGAAGTTAAGTGTTATTCGGTGAATTATTTTAATTAAAATAACAGCTATTTAGTCAAACAAAAATAATAAACATAGAAAAATAGTTAAAATAATTTGATAAAATGATAGGCAAATTATTTTAACTATTTTATTATTATATAAAGGAGCTGACATACAAAAAAAGAAAGGGTCATTGGATCGCCCTCCTGCCTTTCTTTTTCTAAAATAAAACGTATGTTTTACAATCTATATGTTATCATTTCAAACAACTTTTATCAATAAATATGATCAAAACTCTTATAAAGAAGATATTAAAAAAATAAATTATTCCCATATCAGATGCACTTGTGGCTCTGTTGGACATTTTCACAACCATGCGACCTACACTCGTTATTTGCAGGTTGATGTAAATGATACTGTTCAATTAACTATTACACGTATCAAATGTCAAAGCTGCAACTGTACTCATGCACTTCTTCCCAGCATCATTGTCCCTTACCGCATCCTGTCTAATCCTAATATTATCAGGATTATCACTTCTTTTCGCAATACCAATGATTCTATTTCTGTTATTTCCAAACTCACTGGTTTTTCAATAGAACTTGTCAGAAAGCTTATCATCTTTTATCTAAAATATCACAAGGAACGTCTCGATTCTTTTTTGAGTGTCTTTTCTTCATGTGATCTCCTCAGTTTTGATTTCATCATCAGCTATTTTGCAGAGTATCATACCATGTTTATGCAACGTATCCTGACGAAAAATATGATCATTTATTCATGATTGCTTTTTCCCATAACGTTTCCTTTGAATACCTGATATAGGTGTTATATGGTTATGTCAGGAGGTATATTCTATATGAATAATGTAAAAAAAGAAGATTTAAATATGCAGATCGCTCTTTTCAGGTATGAACAGATCATTCCCGTTCTCAACGAAACCTATCCTGACCGTTCTGCCTTGCAGTATTATAAGAGAATTTCTTCTACTCCCTTTCAGTATCCTGATGGAACATCTAAAGAATTCTCTTTTCAAACCATTCGTTACTGGTACGATCTGTATCGCAAGTATGGTTTTGATGGACTTATGCCTAAAATACGTGGAGATAAAGGAACTTCTCGCAAGCTTACAAAGTGCATCAAAGAAAAAATAATCAAACTAAAAACCGACAATCCGAGAATGACAGCGACCTCTGTCTATCTGAAGCTAATAGAGGATGGTGATATTCTGAAAAAGGATGTTTCACTTTCAACAGTATCGAGATTCATTGCTTCAAGGCCAGAACTGAATCGCCTTCCTGTCGAAGATATGCGTGCCTTTGAAATGGAACATGCCAACGACATGTGGCAATTGGATACGACCTACTGTTCTTATATCACTAATAAAAACGGTCGTAAGTTAAGGACCTATCTGATCATGATCATTGACGATCGCTCAAGAATGATCGTTGGCTATGGATTTTTTCTGGAAGACAATGCCGTTAATGTACAGACTGTTTTAAAAAGGGCTATTGGTAAATTTGGCATACCGAAAAGGATATTTACTGATAATGGTTCTCCTTATAAAAATGAACAACTGCCTATCATCTGTGCTCAGCTGCAAATCCAAATAAGCCACGCCAAAGTTTATCATGGCAATCAAAAAGGAAAAGTGGAGCGAGCTTTCAAATCGGTAAAAGAACAGTGGATGTACAATACAGATTTCTCCCAATTCAAAACAATTGATGATATCGATAAAGCTTTTGGTATATATGTCAATCAGAAAAACAATTCACCACATGCCGCTTTGAATGGGCAGACGCCTGTAAATGTATTTATGAATGATTCCCATATGATAAAGAGGATCGATCGTCAGCAGCTGGAAAAAATATTCTATCATACAGTTACTAGAAAAGTCATCAATGATGCAACGATTAGACTCAATACAAAGATCTATGAAACAAAACAGGAATATATTGGAACAAGAGTCACAATTAAATATGTCCCTGATCTAAGTCATGTTTTCATATATGAAAATGACAGCTATATCGAAATATATGAGGTCAGAAAGGTTGATAATTCAAGAATAAAACGAAAAAGGCCTTTATTTGCACAGGAGGAACAGCTATGAAAGATTTCAAGATATACTATGGGATGGAATTCAATCCCTTTGAAAAGGGACAGCCAGATATAGAAATAGATACAGATGACTTTAAAGAAGCAATAGGAAGACTCAACTATCTCAAAGATATCAGGGGCATTGGACTTTTTACTGGAAGAAGTGGTACAGGGAAGACATTTATTATGAAAAGTTTTAGTGAATCGCTGAATCCTGGACTTTATAAAGTTGTTTATATGCCTATGTCAACACTTACGACGATTGAATTCTATCGTGAACTGTGCAGTCAGTTGGGACTTGAACCAATGCATAAAAAAATAGACAACTTCAGAAATATACAAAACTATATTAAAAGTACAGTTGATGAAAAAAGGATCATACCTGTCATCATCCTGGATGAAGCACAATATTTAAAGACAGCTATTCTCAATGATCTGATCATGCTTCTTAACTTTAATTTTGATTCAAGTAATTATGTCATTTTGATCATGACAGGAACTCCAGTGCTTAATCATACAATCAACCGAGCTGTACACGAAGCACTGAAACAGAGAATCGTTATTCAGTATGAAATGTCAGGAATGAATGAAGATGATATAGGCAGATACATCATTGAAAAACTAAAGAAAGCAGGAAGAACACAGCCATTGATATTACCAGAGGCAGTTAAAGCACTGAGCAATGCCTGCCAGGGATCATCACGCAAACTCAATAATCTTCTGACTCATTGTTTAATAATAGGAGCTGCCAGAGAAAAAATGACTATTGATAATGAAATTGTAATGGAGGCAGCAAATGAGATTGGATAAAAAAATAACTTATATATGTAATTATAAGAACACTTCATGGCAATGTGTGTTAAAAGATATAAGTATCGATGATAGAATTACTGGATTTACAGTAAGCGCAAGGGGAAGCAGGTATCGTGTATATGTAATTAACTTTGATATGAAGAGATGGCTGGATATTCCAGGTATTGGAGTATCCAGTGAACTTAGCAGTTTGGATGATATTTTCTGGAATAGTGAAAAAATAGCCTGTTATATGAACAGTATTATTGATGGATTGACGATAGCAAAAGGATTAAGTATAATAAGCGCTCATATAGCACAATACCAGGCATAACGTTGAATTTTCATCAGAGAATACAGTATAAAGTTTAATATTAAAAGAGGATAGTAATTAGCTGTTAAAAGGCAAAATTACTATCTTTTTATATTGAAATTATAGTTGGCGTAATTTGACGGGAATAAGTAAAATAGTGTGATTGTCATAACTAATTAGTCAAAATAATGGAAAAAGCCAGTTAAAATAATTTGATAAATTCTAGTTAATATAAAGTGCTAAATAACATTCAATGGTAAGGGTATATTTTTCCCATACGGGAATATCCTGTGCATTACTCATAAAACACCCCCTCACTTTCGATTACATCTGCTATATCCGTACACATCTGTTCTACAAGCATTTCCTGTTTTTCGGAAAGGTGGGTACATTCATCAATCATTTTCATGTAGTTTGAGCCTGTCAGCCTGTCGATTTCCTCTATCATCACGATTGACGGCATGACCTGTCTTTCCAGCCATTGCAGAGTGCGTTCCATATTGACAGGTACGGGGTTCATTTCAAAAGGTAAACTGTCATGGGAAATGAATATCTCCCACAGCGGATAATCGGGAAATTGCACAAAATCAGTAATAAGGTAAAACACCAACCCATGAGGGTTATATGTCAATAACAATTCCTCAACTGCCTGTACTGCCTTTTTATCACGCAGACGAATTTCAAAACGGTTGATAATATCCGTATGTTTCTTTTTGGTTGCCTGCTCCTTTTGTTTTTCATACAGGCAGAAATATTTTGTGCTTGCCTTTGAGCCGATATAAAGGGTACTTGCTAAATTACGGTTTTTTCCGCTTAGTTTTCCACCTTGTACATTTTCATAGTTTTTACAGCGACAATCCGCACCGCCATTTTTGTATTTTTCAGACAAAACGGGAATATCCAGCAGACCGCACATATCATTGATTGCCAAGTCAAAACGTCGGATAACACCGCCACAGTCAAGACAGCGGTTTAAAAATGAATACCAATCCCTGTTCTGTGCCTGTAAGACATATTCCATGTTGCGTGAGCCTGCCCCTTTTAATTCTAAAAATACACCCATGTGTTCATCATCAGAAGCCATGACCTTGATTTCCCCGTAGGCATAATGCTCCTTATAGCCATAATACCCATAGTCATAATGGATAAAATAGTCCGCTTTCATGCCAAGCACCTTTCGGATAACTTCTAATGCGTCAGTCGTTGGAAAACGGACAGACAGATAATCAACGAGCAGATAAAAAGGCTTATCACAGACATAGTAATTCAGACAACGCAGGATAATGTTCTGTGTTTCTTTACTTGCGTTGGCTTTTCCGTTCTCAAAGCGGTTGATACTATATCTTGATACATGGGTAAGACGTGCAAGTTCTCCTTGTGAAAGAGCGCTTGCAAGATGTTTGTTCTTCATTTCAAGTGCAAATTCTAAATTGTTCATTGTATTCCTCCAATCCTATAATAGCCTTGAAATACCTGTAAACCACTATTCAAAAGAATGTGAAGTTACTATCTTCTTAAAACTTCATATTACTCCTTGCAGCTTTGGGGTTGTATGATTTTTTACTTGTCTTTTGTGAAATAGTGCCCCCTGTTAGATAACGGAGGCACAGACAAGGCTCGCCAGCCGACAAAGCATTTCCGTCCTTTGACGGCAATCCGTCATGTCGTTTTTGCTCACGTACGCCAACAGTCCTGCAATGCTCTGTCGACAAGTCCTGTTTTACCCTTTTTAAACAAATTCCATTTCAACCGATATTCATATCTATGGGTTTAATCAGATAAGTATTTCTTTTTGAATGTTTTTGTATTTCATTCTATTGTGCCTATTCAATTACAAGAACATAGTGATTCCTATATGCTTAATGATCAATATCTATTTTTGTCTATATAAATCATATTAAGCATGATAGATTTATAATAGCAAAGGTATAACGAGATATGGAGGGGTATGCAATGAAAATAAGCCATTTAGGAAATAATATACAGACCATAAGAAAATTTAGGGGAATGAAACAACAGGAACTTGCGGACAAAATCGGTATCAATATGCAGAGCCTTTCCAAGATTGAAAGAGGGTTGAACTATCCTGCTTATGAAACGCTGGAAAAGATAATGGAAGTGCTGGACGTAACACCCAATGAATTGTTATCGGGGAATGGAAATATGTTAATCAGTCTGAAAAAGAAGTCCGTCAGTTTTTGAGAGCAGAGGAACGATTAAATGCAGAATTGAAGCATGGACATTATGATAACTTCTTTGACAGCGAGGAAGAATGGCTGGAATATGAGTTAGAAAAGTTACGGGAATACATTACCGACTATATCAATGGAACAAGCATTGAAGCGTCCGACCTTTACCCAATCAAAGAATTTATCCAACATTTGGAATTCCAAAAACTGTTAAACCGCCATGATGATTTATACAGCATGGATATGTTTGGGAAAGCATTGAGGAACACAAGTATAGGACACCTTATCAAGTCGTGAAAATGATAAACCCGAACTCAAAAGAGGATATGGAACTGTTATCGAAATTACCGTGGATAACGGATAATTTTGATGATGATGAGGACGAATAATCTTTTTCCTCTTACGAAAAGATACAGTAAACAAAAAGCCTGATCAAGAGTGCATAACACCACCAATGGCGGCAAGCTCTTGACAGGGCTTTTTTTTGCTATGGCAGGTAATCATGGGAAGAAAGAATAACTGTTATCATTAACATTGATAGTCATAAATAAAGAATTTCATTACCGCTTGCTGTCCTTTGATGTTAAATATGTGTTCCTTTTCTAATCGTCTTTTCATTCCTTGATGTTCATAAAAACCATAATTACAGCTTGTATCTGTAAACAAATAAAATTCTTTCAGTTTTTCCTGCTTCATGTAATCGAGAGTTGACTGAAAGAGTATTTTACCAATTCCTTTTCCTCTACATGAAGAACTTACAGCAAATAAGGCAAGCTCTGCCGGATAAATCTTGTTGTTTTCATTCAATAATTGTTTATCTATTCCATTGACGTTACCAAAAATTTTTGAAACATTCCGACCCTCTTTTGAACTATATAAGGATAGTATTGATTTTATTTGTAACAGTCGATTTGAAAGAGGACATTTATGTTTAGAAATATTGTTAGCTAATATAATACCAACCACATTTCCATCAACTACCGCTACTCTTGAAAATGTATAGTTGGTTAAACAACTGCTTAAAAATACTCTTGCTAGTTTAACCGCTATTTTGGGACTGCTAAAATCATCATAATGCCATGTTTCCCTAATGATAGTTTCTAAAGCTTTAAAATCTTGTTTTTGATATTCACGTAATTTTATTTTCATTGTTCTTCTCCTTGTTTACATCATTCATATCATATATGATAAAGTATACAGTAACTGTAATGTAAATAAGGAGTTTTAAGAAAATGAGAGAAGAGATTAAAAAGCTGACAACTGCACAATTTGCAAAATTACACGAAGTAAACAAACGCACATTACATTATTATGATGAAATCGGGCTTTTCCGTCCACTTACAAAATCTGATAATGGCTATCGCTATTATGATATTTCACAAAGTATAGATTTTGAATATATCCGTATGTTGAAAGAATTAAATATGAGTATTGAGGAAATCGAAACATATCGAAAAAATCCTACACCTGCTGATTTCTTAAAAATTGTGAACGAAAAAGAACAAGAAGTTGATAAGCAAATTCAAAAGCTGAAAGATATTAAAACTGTAATGCAGAGCAAGAAAGAACAAATATTTTTTTGTGAAACTTTACAGGAACGGGAAATCAGAATTGAAGAATGTAAATCAGAAAGGCTTTTAGTCTATCCTTATGATTTCTCAGAAGATGATATAACACAAATTTTCTCTCGTTTGAAAGATATATGGGGAATAGAACAAATACGAATGGGAATGGGAAGCTTTATTTCGCTTGACAATGTATATAAGATGAACTTCGATAAATACGAGGGAATATACACGATTGCCTTAAACAAAAAATCTGTTCCGAATAGTTTTATAAAACCACAAGGAAAATATCTCTGTGGTTATCAAAAGGGTAAATGGGATAAATTACCAGCCTTATATCAACAGATGCTTGATTATGCTCATGGAAATAATCTACAACTTACTGACTATGCTTATGAAGTTGGCTTGAATGATTTTGTTATTTCTGATGAAGCTGATTATATTACAAAAATTATGATTAAGATTAATGAAAACTCTTGACTTTACAGTTCGTGTATAGTTTATACTCTTTTGTACCAAGATACAGGGGAGTGTAGGATAATGAAAGCTTACAATAAAAAGGCTTAATTACAGGTACTATATTTTGTGTAATAGGTGCTATTTCTTTGATAAAAAATTTGACGGTGCCCTCTGATTTAATGATTTTGCAAATCAGAAATATCGTTATTTCATTTCTTGCATTGTCAATTGGGTTAAATTCTTTAATCAGAGCGTTGTCTAAAAAATGCACAGAAGAAGATATATCCTCAAAAATAAATGTAAGAAACAGTATTGTCAAATTGAAAAGTCTATGTTCAGCGTTTGTCATTCTTCAAGCACTTATCTTCATCTGCGTAATATTGTCTATGATTGCATTCTATTTTACTGAAAATATTTTAACAGTAGCAATTCTGATTGTTTTAGGACTTTTATTATCTATTAGTTGGATAATCGAACTAATAACAACCATATATTATGAAAAGAAACAGCAAGGAGAGGAATTTTAATGATGATGAAATTATTACTACTGGCAGCAATTATTCTTGTAAAAATTTTATTATCAAAAGGTTTAGCATTAGTGCTTATTATATTGTCATTTATGTTCAAAGGTAAGCAATTATATAAATCAACACTTGAATGGAATGAATGTTTTTTTATCGCTGAATGATAATTTGGTATGGCTTAACCTTCAATTTGTTGATATAGGTACTTTCTAAACGATAGCGAACGGAAATAAACATTCTTTACGAATTTGGCGTATATAAAAATATACATGGATCTTTCTCAAACGTTTCATGATCAAGCGTAACATTTCTTGTGAATCCATTCCAAGATATTGGCGTTGCAGGGTGAACAAGGCGTTATATCGATTGATGTATTTACTAGATATACCTTTATAACACGTATATTGTGCCTGAATTTGTGAATGAAAAGAATTAACATTGTTTAGATGATTTACAGAGTCATAACTTTTATAGCTGACTAGAATTTTATTCTCGCATCTCTTTTCTTCGAGCACCTTCTGGTAACTAGCTAATCCATCTGTCCATACATAGCTTTTATCTTCAATACAGCGACTAAACTGTAACACATCGTCAATTCTTGGTTTAGCCACATTAAAAGAACGAGCAATGCAGTTTCCCGATCGCTGCACCGCTGTTAGGATACATATCTTTTCTTTTGACAAGCCTCTTTTTCTAGCGGGTGTTCCTCGTTTCTTCCCTGGATGACCCTCTATTTTTCGTCCTTTTCTGCAATGTGTTACATACGTTTCATCAACTTCAATCTCTTTCGTAAGCATGTATGGGATACTCCATAACTTCAATAAAATGAAGATATTTATGACGCATGCGAAAAGCAGTGGATTCATTTACATTTATTTTTGCGGCTGTTTTAAGAATAGAATTTCCGTTCTGTGTTTGAATGATTAGATCGTTCCATTTTGCTTGGATCTGGTGTGAATAAAATGTCAACTGACCATGATCACAGACAAATCTTTTATTGCATGCATTGCACTTAAGCATCTGTTTCCCTGCTTTTGTCTTACCTGCCTTTACAAGAACTGGATGATAAGCACCACATTTAGGAAGTATTCAAAATGATAACTATCCATCTGCTTGTTTATTTCAATAAAATCATTGATCATCAAAGATACACGTTCTTTTTGATAAGAGCATAGTTTGTCCGCAACATTAGGAAGTAAGAAATTAGAGGAATTGATTGTGTTCATATAAGTGCCTACCTCATATAATATGTAGCGTAATCAGTTCAACACATTGTTGTTAAATAGATTGTA
>ERZ825896.4628-NODE-4628-length-10283-cov-5.863610_pt1 | contig 10283 bp, 11 predicted proteins | sample MGYA00519858_ERZ825896 | MGnify/ENA primary metagenome ERZ825896 (study PRJEB31778, sample SAMEA3449214) | human gut metagenome | biome: human gut; feature: human-associated habitat; material: faeces | place: United Kingdom | collected 2010/2012 ... | reverse complement strand
TTGAGTGCAGATAGAATACATCGCCGGGGTATGCTTCACGTCCTGGCGGTCTTTTGAGCAGCAGGGAGAGGGTACGGTAAGCTACGGCGTGCTTTGAGAGGTCGTCGTAAACTACGAGGACGTCCTTGCCCTTCTCCATGAAGTACTCACCCATGGTGCAGCCGGAATAGGGCGCGATGTACTGAAGCGGTGCCAGCTCGGAAGCGGTAGCGGAAACGACGATGGAGTAATCCAGCGCGCCGCCTGCGCGAAGCTGTTCAACAACGCCTGCAACAGTGGAGTCTTCTGACCTATGGCTACATAGATACAGATAACGTCCTTGCCCTTCTGGTTGATGATCGTGTCGATCGCGATAGCGGTCTTACCGGTCTGGCGGTCGCCGATGATAAGCTCACGCTGACCTCTTCCTATCGGGATCATGCTGTCTATCGCCTTGATACCGGTCTGAAGCGGAACTGTTACCGGTTTTCTGGTGATGATACCGGAGGCGATCTTTTCGATGGGGCGTGTTTCCTTTGCGAGAATAGCGCCCTTGCCGTCGATGGGCTGTCCCAGAGAGTTCACAACGCGTCCCAGCAGCTCTTCGCCGACGGGAACGGACACGATGGAGCCTGTTCTCTTGACGGTGGAGCCTTCCTTGATGTCCTCGTCAGAGCCAAGCATTACCGCGCCTACGAAATCCTGCTCGAGGTTCATCGCCATGCACTGTACGCCGTTCTCGAATTCGAGCAGCTCGTTGAGCATGCACTTCTCGAGGCCGTGTATACGCACGATGCCGTCGCCGACGGTAACAACCGTGCCGACGTCGCCGAGCTGGATCTTCGCGTTGTAATTCTTGATGCGGGACTTTATAAGACCCGTTATTTCATCGGGGCGTAAATCCATTAAATACATCCCTTTCTTGTTTATTTTCTGCTATTGAGCGGACTTGTCATGCAATAACGCCGCCTAGCTCCTTCTTGAGCTCGTTCAGCCTTGTGCGGACGCTGCCGTCGTAGCGTGTGCTGCCGTAGTCGATAACGACGCCGCCGATGATGGACGGGTCGACCTTCTCCTTGATGGATACGGTCTTTCCTGTCACCTCGGACATTTTCGCCGCAATCTTTTCACGGACGGACTCCGACAGCGGAGCGCTCGCCGTGACTGTGATCTCAGCTATTCTGAAATGCTCGTTATAAAGCGCGCGGAAATTCTTCACGATACCGCTGAAGCAGCCCATTCTGCCGCGCTCCGTGAGGACGCACAGCAGGTTGCCCGTGTACTCTGAAACTCCGTCGGCGATGATATCCTTAATCATGCCGAGCTTTTCGTCCATAGTAACGGTGGGCGTTCCCAGAAGCTTGACGAAATCCGGCTGTTCCCGGAATATCCCGTCCAGCGCGCTGAGTTCGCCGAGGGTGTTTTTCAGCGTATCCGGAGTTTCCTCCAGGCACAGCGTGAAGAACGCGTCGGCGTAAACCTTTTCAGCCTTGTCGTTCATACAAAAATTCCTTTCCCGGCGAGCCTTACTTCGCTGTTCCTACGTTCTGTAAGAAATCCGCGATGATAGCCTCGTTGTCCTTTGCGGAAATTTCCTTCTCAACGACCTTAGACGCAGCCATGATCACGATATCGGATATCTCGTTCTTTATATCGTTGACTGTGCGCTGCTTGTCACGCTCGATGTTCTCCTCGGCTCTCGCCTTGATCTCAGCGGCTTTCTGGTTAGCCTCGTTCACGATCTCCTCCTCGCGCTTCTGGGCGCGGAGCGTAGCCTGCTTCATGATGTCGGCAGCCTCCTCCTTAGCCTTCGCGAGCTTCTCGATGTACTCCTGCTCGGTCTTTGCGGCGGATTCCTTCGCGCGCTTTGCCTCGGCTATCTCAGCCGCTGCCATTTCGTTGCGCTTGTCGAGGATCTTTCCGACCGGCTTGAACAGGAAAACCTTGAACAGGATAAAGATTATGAGCGTATTGATCAGGGTGAACACGATGGTTCCGGGGTCGATCGTAACAAGAGGCAGGTTGCCCTGCGCTGCGCTTTCACTGATAAGTGTCAGCATTTTGTTCAACTCCTCCCTTTATGCGTTTGCTGTCATTACTTGAACAGTGCGGTGAGGTTGCTGAACAGGGGGTTTGCATAAAGGAGCAGGAGCGCGATAACCAGCGCGTACAGACCGGTGGTCTCGGCGAGCGCGTCACCGATGATCATGGTTCTTGTAACAGCGCCGGAAGCCTCGGGCTGTCTGCCGATAGCCTCAACAGCCTTGCTCGCGCAGATACCTTCACCGATACCAGGGCCAAGACCTGCGATCATTGCTGTGCCTGCGCCGAGCGCGGACGCGCCAAGAACGATGGCGCTGGATAAGAGCTGCATATCTTCTGTCATTGTTAGTTCCTCCATTTGATATAAATACTATCCCCGAGGGGAAATTAGCCTAAAGCTGCGATCACTCGCATTCTGCGCCTGAGATGTACGCCATCGTCAGGGTGGTGAAGATGTAAGCCTGGATAACCGCCGAGAAAATGTCGAAATACAGCGAAGTGATTGCCGGAACGAGTATCGCGAAGTTGCCCAGCGCGAAATAGATCAGTCCGCCGATGACCATACCTGCGACCATGTTGCCGAAGATACGAAGCGCCTGTGAAAGCGGGTTCGCGATCTCGCCGATGATGTTGAACGGCAGCATGAACGGCATAGGTTCAATGAATGCATGCAGGAAGCCCTTGAGCTTACCGGTCCGTGCGCGGTTGATCTGGGTCAGCGTGAAGGTGATGAGCGCGATAGCTCCGGTAACCGAGATATCCGATGTCGGGTTCTTCAGTCCGAAAAGGCTCATCAGGTTGTTCAGCAGCAGGAACACCAGCATGAGGGTCATCATAAACCGGACTTCCCGGAATTTGATCCGGCTCAGCCTGAAGGCCAGCAGGCTGACCACCAACAGGCCCAGCAGCACCCAGGTGTTGTAGGTGATCATGCTGGCAAAGGTAAACAGTAGAAAAAACGCCAGCTTGGTGGTGCCGGTAAGCTGATGCACCACACTTTTGCGCGGCAGGTAGTTTAAAACGGTCTTAGCAGCCATGGGCGCGCACCTCTCTGTCGGCGGCAATGAACCGCTCCACAAAATCTTCGGCCGGGGCAATGCCGCAGCGGTTGGCCAGCGTGTACAGGCTGGTCTCCTTTAACGCTGCGCGCTCGATGAGTTCCGGGTCACACAGCACGGCCGAAGCACTGCGGTCAGCGATCAGCTGACCGTCGCAGAATACCAGTGCGCGGGGGGTGTACTCCAGCATCAGGTGCATGTCATGGGTGATCATCACCACCGTCACGCCCCGGGCATTCAGGCCCCGCAGGAACTCCATGATGTCGGTATAGTGCCGGAAATCCTGCCCGGCGGTGGGCTCATCCAGAAGGATGAGTTCCGGGTCAAGCACCAGCACGCTGGCAATGGTCACCCGCTTTTTCTGGCCGAAGCTCAGTGCCGAGATGGGCCAGTTCCGGAAAGGATACAGGCCGCAGACCCTGAGGGTCGCCTCCACCTTTTCCCGGATCTGCTCCTCGGTCAGGCCGGAGCGCTGCAGGCCCAGAGCCACCTCATCGTAGATCATGGTCTTGGAGATCATCTGGTTGGGGTTCTGCATCACATAGCCGATGTGCTGGGCGCGGCGGCGGATGTTCTCCTCAGCCAGCGGCTTGCCGTTCAGGAAGATCTCGCCTGCATCCGGGGTCTCGAAGCCGCAGATGAGCTTGGAGAGGGTGGATTTGCCCGCGCCGTTCCGGCCCACGATGCTCACCATCTCCCCCTTGCCGATCGAGAAGCTGACATCCCGCAGGGTCTGCTGGCCTTTCTGATAACCAAAACTCAGGCCCTTTACCTCCAGCAGCGGCTCCCGTTCCGGCTGCGCGGCGGGCCGGGGCCGGGCCGTGAACCAGTCCCGGAGCTTTTGGGTGTCGGTATCGTCCAGCACAAGGCTGTCCACATGGGCGGGGTGCTTGTCCGGAGTGATATCCACCCCGGCATAGCGCAGAGCCGTGACATACAGCGGCTCCCGGATGCCGTTTTCCGCCAGCAGGCTGCCCGAGAGCAGCTCGTCCGGGCGCAGGTCTGCCAGAATGGTTCCGCCGTTCACCAGCACGATGCGGTCCACGTTCCGCCAGAGCACATCCTCCAGCCGATGCTCGATGATGAGCACTGTGGTGTCCGTCTTTTTCTGGATCTCGTCGATCAGCTCAATGGCCTGCTTGCCGGTGGCGGGGTCGAGGTTGGCCAGCGGCTCATCGAAGAGCAGGATCTTGACCTGATCCACCATCACGCCCGCCAGGCTCACCCGCTGCTTCTGCCCGCCCGAAAGCTCGTGCGGTGCATAGCCGAGATGGTTCTCGATGCCCACCAGCTCGGCGGCATGGCGGGTGATGGCGTGCATCTCATCCTGTGGGGTGCAGCTGTTTTCCAGTGCAAAGGCAATGTCCTCGCCCACGGTCAGCCCGATGAACTGGCCGTCCGGATCCTGCAGCACCGTGCCCACATGGGCCGAAAGCTCAAAAATGCTGCTGTTGGGCGCATCCACACCGTCTACCGTCAGGCTGCCGGTGCATTCGCCGGGGTAGGAAAAAGGGTTCAGCCCGTTGATGCAGGCCGCCAGCGTGCTTTTGCCGCTGCCGGAAGGCCCGGCGATCAGCACACGCTCACCGGGGTAGATATTCAGGTTGATATCATGCAGCGTCGGCTTTTTCTGCGCACGATACTGGAAGGAGAAGTTTTTGAATGAAATAATGGGGTTTGTCTGTTCAGACATGGGCATGGTACCTCAAAGCAAGATATTCCGGTGCCGCCTTCCCCAACGGCAAAGCGGCAAACAAAAAAGCCTTTCCGCAAACCAAAGGCCACGGGAAGGCTTTGCGATGGCAATTATTCTTTATCCAAAGAGCCTTTCTTGGCAATGGTCTTGGTGTAAGCCAGCACCAGCAGGCCGCCCACGACCACAGCAGTAATGCTGTTGGAAATACCGGCAAACACGCCCTGCGCAAACACCTTTTTGGCAGGCTCCGCATAAATCAGGATGTCCAGCACGGGAGCAACCACGATCCAGCCGATCAGGTTGGCGATCACGTTGGCCAGCGCAAACACGCCAACCTTCTTTTTGTTAAAGTCGCCTTCCTCAACATGCAGCTTTTTGGTGAACAGGCCCACCACAACGCCGACAAAAGCGGAGGTGATGACCCAACTCCACCATGGGATGCCGCCCCAGGACAGGTCGATCAGAGCATGGCCGATGAAGCCGATCAGGCCGCCGGCAACCGGGCCGTACATAGCGGCCAGCAGGGCCAGCACTGCATACTGCAGGCTGATGTTGGTGTTAGGCACCGGGCTGGGGATTGCCACAAAACGCCCCAGCACAAAGAACAGTGCTGCGCCGATACCAATGGCGACAAAGGTCTTGATGCTATTGTTGTTTTTCATAATTCCGCACTCCTTTATAATATTACAAACGATCCCCTTGGAACCTGCCGCAAAACGGCATGGCCCAAAGATATGGTAAGTATACGCCCGGTTAAAACCGCTTGTCAATGGGCAAAAACCGCACTTTGCGCTATTTGGGCCATGACTGCGGCAGTTTGGGCGCACAACCGGCAGCAAAAAGCCCCGTTTTGCCGGGGCAAAGCGGGGTATCATTTTGCAAACACAAGTTTGCGTGGGTAGTTTGGCAAATGCGAACTTGTCACTCAATGCTGTTTAATCCCTTATACAGATCATTGAAGGATTTCCCGCGTCTGCATCTTCCATAGGAGAACTCTTTATCCTCTCCAAATTCAAGAAGAAAGCATTTTGTTAATTCTTCAACGGTTTGTTCAAGGGCTGTGAAAAATTGCTGATAGGCGAAACCACTTGCAGCTGATCCTTCCTCAAAACAATTTGTTATTAGCGATTCAGTTACTTGATCTAGAGGATACATTTTGATATGCATCAACTCGTGAACAATTACTTCTTCAAGATTCTCATCTTTAGGATTTACTATATTTAGAAGCAGAATCGCTTTTCTGTCGTCACAGTCAATTTTGAAATCGCCTGTCTTTGACCATGTTGGGTCTTCAACAAATTCAAGTCGAATATCCCAGACGGGTGTAATTCTGAGTTTCCTGATATATTTCTCAAACAGCGCAATTAGATTTTGTTTGTCCATCTTTTTCCTCCACAAATTCCGATTTACAGATGCAGGCGTTTTTCAAACTCTGCCAGCAGGCTGCGACCCTTGAAGATGACCAGCCCCAAAAAGGTGATCATGCTGATGACCAGGCAGATGACCCAGGCCATTGGCGGGCGCACGCTGTGGCGCAGCGTTAAGCCGATATACGGCACCACGCCCACCACAATGTTCAGCAGCAGGTAAACCAGGCCGTTCTCGGTAAAGCGGCGGTTGACAAAGGCAAAAATGAAGTTCAGCACCAGGGTAACGCTGCACAAGATCGGCACAATGGCATCAATGGCAATGCCGTTCCACCCGGCGTAATAATCCGCAAAGGTCACGATCAGCGAAGTGCCGATCAAAATCTGGAACAGCAGCTTAGGGGCGTTGCGGCCCTGGCGCAGCAGTGCGCGCAGCAGCATCAGCACCCCCACCACGCCGATCAGCACCAGCAGGCTCCAGTGCATATGCCTGCCTTCGATCATGATGTAATCCACCACGCCGCAGATGACCGCCGCCCCCAGCAGCACAAAGGCAGCGATGCGGTAAAACAGCGATGCCTGCCGCGCAGGCGGCACCACCTTGGGGTAGCGGTCCGGTTCCGGCGTGCCGACAAGGGGGTTCTGGCACAGCGGACAGTACTGTGCGCTGCCGCCAACCTGGATATGGCAATGGGGACAGGTTTTCATTCTCCATCCACCTCCGTTGCATACAGTGTAATATCCAACCCTTCGGCAGAAAGGCAGCGGTAAAAGTTTTTCAGCATCTCGGTGCTGCGGAACGCCCAGGTGGTGCCCAAAACAAGATCATCCCCACAGGAACAGACCGTGGTGAACGCGGTAGTCGAACTGCAGAACGCCGTAAAGCCTTTGATATAGGGCTGCAGCTCTTTTTGCAGTGGGATGCGCCCCATGTTGGAGATGGTCAGGGTAACTTTTTTGGCTTCCAGCGTATTGAACAGGTTGACCACCGCGTTTTTGATAAAGAGCGGCACCAGTTTGATACCGGGCATCTGTTCCAGCTTTTCAAAGCCGTCCATGCGGGCCTTGACCCGCTCGTCCTTCAGGGCTTCCCGCAGTTTGGCATCAAAGCCTTTGGCCAGGGTTTCCAGCGTTTCGTCCCCCCGGAATACCCAGCTGATGCGGATGGAGTTAAAAAAGTTGCGGGCGGTCTCGGTTCCGTAATAGCTGCGCAGGTTGACCGGCAGGCTGACCGAGATGACCTTACCGCGTTCCAGCGCCGGCATTTCCTGATAAGCCGCCAGCATCTGGGCAGCGGCCAGGTAGCTGGTCATCGTTACCCCCATGGCGCGGGTCTTGGCCAGCACCTGGGCGGCAGAAAGGTGGGCTTCAAAAAACTGGGACTGGTCATACGGCAGTTTGCGGCCATGCAGGTGGAAAGACTTTTTGCGGTTCAGCGGGTCTTCCTCCGCCGCTTTGGACGCCGTATAGTACTTGCGGAACGCATCCTGGGCCGATTCGCCCTTGCTGGCGCGCTCTTCTCCGGGAACATTGGCCAGTTCGGGATTTTTCAGCTGCAAATAATTGTGCACCAGCGTTTTCAGGAACACCATCCCGCCGTTGCCATCGCTGATGGCGTGGAACATTTCCACATTGATGCGCGCGCCGTAATAGCTGACGCGATACAGCAGTTCGTTTTTGATCTGCGGGCCGTACAGCATGGCACAGGGGGCCAGCGTTTCCGGCACCGCCTGCGGTTTCAGGTTGGTGGATTCAAAATAATGCCAGAACAGCCCACGGTGCAGCGTGACCTGGAACTGCGGGTTTTCCCGTGCGGTCTGTTCCAGGGCCTGATTCAGGCGGTCGGGGTCCACATCCTCGTTCAGGGTGCAGCTGACGCGGAACACCCGCGGGTCCCGCCGGCTGACGGACGCCAGAAATACTTTGGCGACATTATCGACTTTATACCAGGTTTCGGGCAAATGGCAACCCTCCTATCCGGCGGGGTTCCGCCGTTACAAAATTTTCTGCACAAAGCGGCCAACGCTTTCCATGGCCTGTGCGGCATGGGGGATCGGCATCTGCTGGAACACATGCCAGCATTCGGGGTATACCTCCAGCACGGCGTATACTTCCTGTTCCGTCATGGCTTTGGCAAGGTTGATAGAATCGGATTTCAATATTTCGTTCGTTCCCACCTGGATCAAAGTGGGCGGCAGCCCCCTTAAATCCGCAAACAGCGGCGAAAGGCTGGGGTCCTCCCATTCCAGGGTGCTGTTTGCTCCGCGGTAAGCGGTGCGGCAGGAATCAATATAGTCGTGGGTCAGCATGGGGTCCAGCGCGGCACATTTCTGATAGGATGCCCCCTGCATCGTCATATCGGTCCAGGGGCTCATCAGCACCAGGGCACGCGGCTGGCTGCGGCCCTGGGCCTTTACGGCAAGGGCCAGTTCCAGCGCCAGGTTGCCGCCCGCCGAATCCCCGGCCACGATCACATCCCGCGCACCGATGCCCATATACATCAGGTAGTCCCAGACGCGCAGGGCATCGTCAATGGCGGAAGGATACGGCGCTTCGGGGGCAAGGCGGTATTCAAAGCTGAGTACATCGCACCCGGTGGAAAGCGCCAGTTTGCTGGCCAGCACGCGGGCATAGCCCAGCTGGCCGCAGGTGTAGCCGCCGCCATGGCAGTATAGCACCACATGGCGGCGGTCATGCCCCTGGTTCATCCGCACCCACTCCGCCGAAACATTGTTGACGGTGATGGGCGTGGTGTTGATCAACAGGTTGGGGGTAACCAAACGGGCAAACAGCTCCTGGGCGGCACGCTGGCGTTCCAGGTCCTCCGGCTGGGTAGAGCCGGTGCTGGTCACACTGTGCACCGCCTTGATGGCTTTCATCATGGGGGTCAGGTCATCGGTCTCCGCGGCCTGTTTGCGGGCGTTGCGCAGGCGGTGCAGACGTTTCAGGGGAATACGTTTTTTCTCCTGCATAGAGCGTTCCTTTCCTTGGGGGTCAGTGGGTGGATTCAAATGCCGATTTTGGCCCGCAGGCGCACCCACAGGCTGCGCAGCAGCGGCGGGCGGGCGGCAGGCAGGCAGCAGAGCCGCCACACGGTTTGGTTTTCCGGCATGCGGCCGCTGCGGGTGTATTTGTGGTAGAGCACCGTCAGCTGGCGCATTTTCGCCTTGCCGGGCAGGTGCAGCACGCAGATAGGGTCGCAGCAGTAGTTCGTGGAAACATAATAAAAATGCCCACCCAGCCAGTACCGGAACACATACGCGTTGGCGGCCCGCACGGGCTTGCCCGCCAGCTGGCTGCGGTAGGCCGCAGCATCCAAAATGGCTTCGTCGCCGTCCTGGCTGCGCACGCCGGTCTGCTGCATCCGGTCAAACACATTGCGGCATTCGGCCATAAAATCCTGCAGCCGGGCCGTGCTGCCCGCCACGAACTCGCCGCCAAAGTGGGTCAGCACATGGGGAGCGCCCTCCGGCCAAAGTTCATCATAGGTGTGGGAGATGCGGGCCGTCATGGGCTGGCTGGCCGCATGGGGCACCTGATACAGCAGCACGGCTTCCGCGGCTTCGCGCCAGATATCCTGATAGCCGCGCTGGGTAAAGGTATCGGAATCCAGCATCAGGTAGTTTTCGTAATGCTCGGTTTCGAGCAGATACTGCATGGCGCACAGCTTGTAATACGCCAGGGACCAGTCTAAATCCGCTTCAAAGCGGTAGTTGTCAAACGGACAGGCGATTACACGGATGCCCGCCTGGGACAGCTGCGCAGCATAGGGTTCCGGCACAGCGGTGTTGGTCACAAGGGCTGCATCGCAATTCTGGTTTTTCTGTTTTGCGCTGACAAGGCTGACCACAATGCAGCGGTAGAATACCTCGCTGCCCAGGTTGGCATTGCTGCCCTCGCGGTAGCCCTCCAGTGTGGCAAAGGCTGTAAAGATCAGGTTCATTCCATTCCCCACTTTTCCGGGAAGTTCCGGCCGCCTTACCGCATTCCCTTGTTGTCATCTTTTCCTATTATTTTATTATAGTCCTGTACGCAAGGCTTGTCTATTATTGTTGTACATTTGTTAAGCATTGGTCTACAAACTGGAAGTTATCGCTTTACTTTTGTTGTATCTTAGCCAAAATACTTTCTATTACAAGT
>ERZ825896.4616-NODE-4616-length-10319-cov-3.597330_pt1 | contig 10319 bp, 9 predicted proteins | sample MGYA00519858_ERZ825896 | MGnify/ENA primary metagenome ERZ825896 (study PRJEB31778, sample SAMEA3449214) | human gut metagenome | biome: human gut; feature: human-associated habitat; material: faeces | place: United Kingdom | collected 2010/2012 ... | reverse complement strand
TACAGGAGGGGAGTGTGCGAGCTGGCCTGAATCCAGTCGTACTCGAAGTAGTGGGCGCAGGGCAGCACAATGTCGCTGTACTCGCAGGTTTCGGAGAACTCCATGTCGTTCGTCACGATGCAGGGGATCTTCGGCAAGATCTCCTCGATGGTCTTGCGCTCTCCGAAGTACAGGCCACCGGTCAGCTCCCGCATGATCATCATATCAAAACCTTGTTCTGCAATCTCCTCTTTGAGCGGGCAGGCTCCTTTTAATTCACTGTAAAGAACTGCCGGGCGCAGATTTGCAAAAAGGTTTAACCCCTTTCTAAGCTGTAAAAGCCCCGCCTCCGGACGTTTAGACGGTTCCAGACGATACCATGGCGATGTCTTTGCATCTCCTCCTATCGATCCCATCAATACGGCATCACTTTTTTTCGCCTGTTCCAATGTTTCTTCCGTAAGAGGCACTCCGTTTACATCAATGGATGCTCCTCCCATCAAAAGCTGAGTATATTCTATCTGATGCCCGTAAACTTCTGCCGTTTTATCGAGCACTTTCATCGCCTCATCTACAATCTCCGGACCGATTCCGTCGCCTTTGATCACACCGATGTTCATATCCATAATTTCCCGTCCCTCCAAACTAAAATGTTACTGTTTATAATACAGCATTTTTATACACGTTTCAAGTATTTGCGTCTAAAAATTAGAGTGTACTCTGTGATTTTTTCAAATTCACGCGCTAAAGTGATGAATTTGAAAAAATCAGGGAGAATTTTGAAAATATTTCAAAATTCTCCCTGATCTCATAATGCAAAATAATTGACTTAAAATCAATCTGCATTCGGTTTTTCAATCTGAGCAATCGCAGCTTTCTGCATCGGAATACGACAGTTTTTATTATTTCCGAACTCTACAATCACATCTTCATCTGTAATATCAATGATGACTCCGTAAAAACCGCTTGTCGTCAGAGCTGTGTCTCCGACCTCCATAGAAGCCAGCATCTGCTGGATACGTTTCTGTTCTTTTTTCTGTGGACGCATAAGCAAAAACCACATTACACCGATAACTACAAGCCAAAGAACAAGCATTGTTACCATTTCACCCATGATTATAATTTCCTCCTAACTTTCCTAACGCAATAAGACTACTATACACAACTTTCTTCCATACTTCAAGGATATTTTTCAAAATACTGAAGTAACTTGAAATAAACATAATTTTGAGAAGCTTATCCGGTTATTGCATCATACCTTCCAGTTTTCTCTTTTTATAAGCCTTATACTCTCCCGCTTCAATCGCTTCTCTGATTTCTTCCATCATCGTATTATAAAAATACAGATTATGAAGAACGCAAAGACGCATCCCGAGCATTTCTTTTGCTTTTAACAGGTGACGGATATATGCTCTGCTATAACTTCTGCATGCCGGACATCCGCATCCTTCTTCGATTGGACGGTCATCTAACTCATACTTTGCATTGAATAAGTTCATTTTTCCATGATTTGTATAAACATGCCCGTGCCGCCCGTTTCTGCTCGGGTATACGCAGTCAAAAAAGTCCACTCCTCTGTCTACCGCCTCCAAAATATTCGCCGGAGTTCCCACTCCCATCAAATAGGTCGGCTTATTTTCAGGAAGATGAGGAACAACCGCATCCAGAATACGGTACATATCTTCATGACTCTCTCCTACTGCAAGACCGCCTACCGCATAACCGTCCAGATCAAGCTCCGCGATCTGTCGTGCGTGCTCCACGCGGATATCTTCATAGATTCCGCCTTGATTAATACCAAAAAGCATCTGGTTATGATTAATCGTATCTTCCAAAGAATTCAGCCTGTTCATTTCCGCTTTACATCGTTTCAGCCATCTTGTCGTTCTTTCCAGCGAATCCTTTACATATTTGCGGTCTGCCGGATACGGTGCGCACTCGTCAAAAGCCATTATTATGTCCGATCCCAGTGCATTCTGTATCTCCATGGATTTTTCCGGAGACAGCATATGCTTCGATCCGTCGATATGAGAACGGAATTCCACGCCCTCTTCGCTGATCTTACGCATCGCACCCAGACTGAACACCTGGAAACCGCCGCTGTCAGTGAGGATCGCTCTCTCCCAGTTCATGAATTTATGCAGGCCGCCGGCCTTCTGGATCAGCTGTTCGCCGGGGCGGAGGTGGAGGTGGTAGGTGTTGGACAGCTCGATCTGACAGCCGAGCTCCTTGAGGTCCAGCGCGCTCACGCCGCCCTTGATCGCTGCCTGCGTGCCGACGTTCATGAAAACCGGCGTCTGCACCTCGCCGCCGTGGGCGCATTGGAATTTGCCGCGTCGGGCCTTGCCCTCGTATTTGATGACCTTGAACATAGCTTGTTCCTCACATTTTGTATATACAGAATATTGAATCGTATATGCAATGCATATGCGATTCGTATGCATCAGGAGATAAACATCGCGTCGCCGAAGCTGAAGAAGCGGTAGCGTTCGCGCACCGCCTCCTCATAGGCGGCAAGAACGTGCTCGCGCCCCGCGAGCGCGCTCACCAGCATGATGAGCGTAGACTCCGGCAGGTGGAAATTCGTGACAAGCGCATCCATCACCTTGAAGCGGTAGCCCGGATAGATGTAAATATTCGTCCAGCCGCCGGTCGCGGTCATGGTGCCGTCCTCCCCCGCCCAGCTTTCAATGGTGCGGCAGGAGGTCGTGCCGACGCAGATCACACGCCCGCCGTTCGCCTTCGTGCGGTTGATCAGATCCGCCGTCTCCTGTGGAATGGTGTAGTATTCGCTGTGCATATCGTGCTGCTCGATCTCGTCCTCCTTGACCGGTCGGAACGTGCCGAGCCCGACGTGCAGCGTCACATAGCCGACGCCGACGCCCTTGGCAGCGATCCTCTCCAGAAGCTCCGGCGTGAAGTGCAGTCCCGCCGTGGGATCCGCTGCCGACCACCTTGGAATATACGGTCTGATACCGCTCCTGGTCCTGCAGCTCCTCCTTGATGTAAGGCGGCAGCGGCATTTTGCCGAGCCGCTCGAGCACCTCAAGGAAGATGCCATTGTAATCGAAGCGCACCAGACGGTTGCCGTCCGGCAGGACCTCGGCGATCTCCGCCGTCAGCTCGCCGTCGCCGAAGCTCACCCGCGCACCCTCGCGCAGGTGCTTGCCCGGACGCACAAGGCACTCCCACACCTTATCGCCCTTGTCCTGCAGCAGCAGCACCTCGCAGGCTCCGCCGCCGGGCAAACGGTGTCCCAGCAATCGCGCCGGCAGGACGCGGGAATTGTTCAAAATCAGGCAGTCCCCCGCCCTCAAAAAATCCGGCAGCTCATAAAAGTGGTGGTGCGACCACTCCCCCGTCGCCTTATCGAGACACAGCAGGCGCGACTCGTCGCGTTTTTCCAGCGGCGTCTGTGCGATCAGCTCCGGCGGGAGGTCGTAGTAAAAATCGCTTGTTTTCATCTTGCTTCTTTCCGCATCAGCTCAGCGTGATGCCCGTGTAGTAGAAATTCAGAATGTCTCGATAGGTATAGCCCTGCTCCGCCATGGCAAACGCGCCCCACTGGCTCATGCCGACGTTGTGGCCCCAGCCCGAGCCGGAGAAGGTGAAGGTGTTGCTTGTGTTCGCACTCTTGCGCTCGAGCGACTGCACGCCGCCCGATGTAATGACGTAGGTATCCTTCGCGCCGGCATTGTTCGGCGTGACCGTGCCGTCGCCGTCGATCACATACAGCCCACCCGTGCCGGTCACCGAGCTCTGCGCATCGTTGACGTAGTAGGTGCTCGCGTCGCCGCCGGTGACGGTATAGCGCATACTGCGCACGTTGATATGGTCGTACACGCCGTTGAGGAGCGTGCGGCACTTCTCGCGCCGCGCGGTGTAGCTGCCCCGGGTCCCCTCATAGGTGATGGCAATGACGTTGCCCGTGTCGCTGTATTCGGACACATAGACGTTCTGCACCTGCCCGATGTCGGTATTGGCCTCGGACTTGAGCACCTCGCGCAGCTCGTCGCCGGTCGCGGTGAACGACCAGTAGTAGCGGGAGAAGCGCCACGCGACGCTCGCCTCATAAGGATCGAGCTTGCCCTGCAGATACGGCACCTCGCTGCCCCAGACGTTCTTGCAGCTCTCGCTCGCGCCGCCGTTGCAGGAGTAGTAGACCGCGTTGGTCACCAGCTCGCCGTTGTAGTAGAGATAGACGCCGCGCGTCTCCTCCGCCGCCGCGTCGGAGCGCTCATTGGAGAGTGCCGCGCCCTTGTATGCCTGACAGTCCACCGTCGAGCAGACGTCGAAGCCCGCGCTGCGGTGGCGCGTTTGTGCGGCGGCGTAGGTGCGCGCGCAGACCGTCTGCGCCTTGAGCGCTTCGAGCGGCCAGTCGTTCGACATCTCCGCCGCAATGACGCACTTGACGTAATCCTCAATGTCCAGCACGTTGATGACACTGATGTAGCCGCCGGTCGTGCGCTGGTATTCAAAGCCGCCGTAGTAGCGGTAGCCGGAGAACCATGTCACCGTCTTCTCCCCGCTCACCGAGCGTGGGCGGACGCCGAGGCTGCGAAGGCCCGAGCAGTCGAACTCAAAGAGGACGGTGTCCGTATCCGTGACCGACACAACCACACCGGTGCTGCTCGGCGTTATGATCTGTGCGCCGTAGGCCAGCACATCCGTCTCCGACAGCACGCGCGCGGACTCATCGTAGCTCGCGTGGTTGCCGACGCGCACACGATACGCCCCGTCGATGTAGGCGACGAAGCCCTTCGGGTAGCTCTGCGCCACCGCAAGCGCCTCCTCGTAGCTGCCGAACGCCGTGAGCAGCTCAATGTGGTAGGCGCCGAGGATGGTGGAGTAATTCGTCGGCCGCGTCTCATAGCACACGCCGCCGGAAACGTAGGCGTTGCTGTCCACCGTAACGGTGATCCTCTGCTCATCCGTCGCGGCGAGCGGAACGAAGCTGCGGTCGGCATCGTAATAGCCGAACTCGTAGCCGGAGCCGCTGAGCGTATCATTGTAGTTTTGCAGCCGCGCCGTAAAAAGAGCGTTCGTGCCGTATTTTAAGCCGACCTTGAGCATAGTATTCTCTGTGGCCTGCGCGCCGACGCACAGCGTGAGCGCAAGCAGCATACTCAAGATGATCGTGTTCCGGAATCGTTTCATAGGGGTCCTCCATTGGCCGCATTTCCCTGCATTTCTACATTATAGGATAAAATGCGCAAGGATTCAAGGAAAACCGTTCTTTTTCTCCCGGCAATATTTTCCACGCTGCTATCAAAAAAGAGAGGAGCTTCCATCATGTCCCAATCCTTATTCCGCGGCTCCGGCGTTGCGCTCGTGACGCCAATGACGCCCGACGGCATCGACTTCCCCGCCCTTGAGCATCTGATCGAATGGCATATCGCCTCCGGCACCGATGCGCTTATCCTCTGCGCGACGACCGGCGAGGGCGCGACGCTGACCTATGCCGAACGCGCCGAGATCATCGAGCGGTCCGTCCGGCAGGTAAACGGCCGCGTCCCTGTCATCGTCGGCACCGGCTCGAACAACACCGCCTCCGCCATCGCACTCTCGCGTGATGCCTGTGCAGCGGGCGCGGACGGTGTTCTGGTCGTCACACCCTACTACAACAAGGCGACGCAGCGCGGGCTCGTGCGTCACTTCACTGCCGTCGCCGACGCCGTCGACCGCCCGCTCATCGTCTACAACGTCCCCTCCCGCACCGGCGTGAGCTGCACCGCCGAGACCTACGCCGTGCTCGCGCAGCACCCGAACATCGTCGGCGTCAAGGAGGCCTCCGGCAGCTTCGCCCTGATCCAGGAGACCCTTAACCTCTGCGGCGACGGCTTCTCCGTCTGGTCCGGCAACGACGAGGACACCTCCGCCGTCTGCGCGCTCGGCGGCGCGGGGGTGATCTCCGTCGCGGCAAACATCGTTCCGCGCGAAATGCACAGGCTGGTGGAGCTGTGCCTTGCCGACCGCATTTTGGAGGCAGGACGCGAACAGCTTCGCCTTGCTCCGCTCATCCGGGCGCTCTTCTGCGAGGTCAATCCCATTCCGGTCAAGACCGCGATGGCACACATGGGACTGTGCAGCGATCTTCTCCGTCTGCCGTTGTGCGAAATGAGCGAAGAAAACCGCGCGCGGCTCTTCGCCGCGATGGACGCCTGCGGCATAGACGCATGAAGCTTCACGCACAAGCACCGCACCACAAAAATGCACGAAGACCGGTGCGTGAAGCTTTTGTGCATCCTTTCCGGTTGCCCCGCAGGGGCGAGGAAAGGGCACATATCTATTTTTGCCATGCGTTTGCATAGCAAAAAAGGACGGCTCAGCCGTCCTTTTTCTTATTCTATTTTCTCAAGCAGCGCGACCGCGTGCGCCGCGATGCCAAGTCCCTCTCCGGTAAAGCCGAGCCCCTCCTCGGTCGTCGCCTTGACGCTGACGCGGGAAGCATCAAGCGCAAGCACGCGGGCAAGGTTTTCCCGCATCCGCTCACGGTAGGGCGCGAGCTTCGGAGCCTGCGCCAAAACCGTCGCATCAAGGTTGACGACGGCATATCCCGCCTCACGCAGCCGCTCCGCCACACGCTCGAGCAGCAGGATGCTCGAGATCCCGGCGTAAGCCGCGTCCGTATCGGGAAAGAGCTTGCCGATATCGCCCAGCGCCGCCGCGCCGAGCAGAGCGTCCATGACGGCGTGCGTCAGCACATCGGCGTCGCTGTGGCCGAGCAAGCCCTTTTCATACGGCACCTCTACGCCGCCGAGAATGAGCCTCCGCCCCTCCGTCAGGCGGTGGACGTCATAGCCGTGTCCGATGCGCAGCCCCGTCATTCCTCCGCCTCCCGTTCCTCCCGTCGGCGCAGGATCGTCTCCGCGACGATCAGGTCGAGCGGTGTGGTGATCTTGATGTTTTCCTCGTCGCCATCTGTCAAGAAGACTGCCTTGCCAAGGCGCTCTACCGCGGAGCAATCGTCCGTCAGCGCCGCGTGCTCCGTCAGCGCGGATTGCAGCGCTGCTTTCAGAAGTCCGGCGTCAAAAACCTGCGGCGTCTGCACCGCAAAGAGCATGGAGCGATCCGGCGTTTCCGTCACGCGGCGATCCCGTGCGAGCTTGATGGTGTCATGCACCGGCACGGCGGGAGCCGCCGCGGCGCACACCGCTGCGCGCAGTACCACCGCGTCGAACAGCTCCGGCGTCACGAGCGGACGCGCTCCGTCCTGGACAGCAAGCAGCTTCGCGTCGGCTCTTGCCTCCAGTGCCGCGCGCAGCACGGATTCCTGTCTTGTCGCGCCGCCTACGACCACCTTGACCGGCTTGCGAATGCCATAGGTCTTACAGAGCTCCGCGTAGGTCAGCAGGTCCTCCTCCCGCGCCGCGATCACGATCTCGTCCACGCTCCGCGCCGCGTCGACCGCGCGCAGCGTGTGCGCCAGCACCGGCATCCCATCCAGCGGCAGCAGGAGCTTATTTTCGCCGCCCATCCGCTGCGAGCTGCCCGCCGCGGCAAGGATCGCCGTGCTGGTCGGACGAACGGCGGAAACGCCTTTGCCCAGCAGCCTCCCAAGCAGCTTTTTCATGCGCTCTCCTCCGCCATCATGGCCGCATTGACACGCGCCTCCGCGTCGGCGTACTCCACATCCTCGGCCAGCACGACCTCCGAAAGCAGGATCTGTCTGGCGTTGTGCAGCATCTTGCGCTCGCCGGTGGAGAGCCCGCGCTCGCCGTCGCGGTGCATCAGCGCCTTGATCACGCCTGCGACCTCCAGCAGGTCGCCGCTCTTGATGCGCTCCATATTCTCGCGGTAGCGGTGGTTCCAGTTCGTCGTCATGTCCACGCTCAGCTTCGGGAGCTCCGCGAGCACGCGCTCGATCGTCTCTGCTGACGAGACTGCGCGGACTCCGATCATCTCGCTGTTCGCCGTCGGGATCTTGAGCGTCAGGCCGGAGACAGGCATCCGGAACACATAAAACCGGACAAGGTCCCTGCCGATCTTCTCGTCCACGATGCTTTCGATCACACCGGCTCCGTGCATCGGATGCACGATCTTATCCCCTACGCAGAACATGGCGCCCGCCTCCTGTCAAAAATTTTCAGTCACACAACATAGAAAACCGCAAAAGGGTCATTTCCCCTCTGTATATAGTATAGCTCAAGGCCGAATATTTTTCAAGTTTTTTCTGCCTCCTGCTCAAAAATCGCGCCCGATCCCGCACCTACGGCAGGAAAAAGGGCGGCCCCTTCGGACCGCCCTTTTGTATCAAATAGCAGGCTTACTTGTTGCTTCTGCGCCAGATGTGCATCTTCTCCGCGTCGGCGATGAGCTGCTCGCGGAAGTCGGGATGCGCCACGGAGATCAGCGCCTCGGCGCGCTCCCAGGTGGACAGGCCCTTGAGGTTGACCATGCCGTACTCGGTGACGATATAGTGCGTGCAGGAGCGTGGATCGGTGCAGATGGAGCCGGGCGTCAGCGTGGGAACGATGCGGCTCTTGACCGTGCCGTCCTTGCCGGTGACGGTCGAGGACATGCAGATAAAGCTCTTTCCGCCCTTGGAAAGATATGCACCCATGGCGAAGTCAAGCTGGCCGCCCGTGCCGGAGATGTGCTTGATGCCGGCGGATTCGGCGTTGACCTGACCGAAGAGATCGCAGTCGATGGCGTTGTTGATGGAAATGAAGTTGTCGATCTGCGAGATGACGTGAACATCGTTCGTGTAATCGACCGGCGCGCCCATGACGTCCGGGTTGCGGTCCATGTAATCATAGAGCTTCTGCGTACCGGCGGCAAACGCGAAGACCTGACGGCCCTTGTCGAGCTGCTTGTGCTTGCCGGTGATCTTGCCGGCCATCGCCATATCCACAAAGCCGTCCACATACATCTCGGTGTGAACGGAGAGGTCCTTGAGGTCGGACTGCGCGATCATCGAGCCGATGGTGTTCGGCATACCGCCGATGCCGAGCTGCAGGCAGGCACCGTTCGGGATCTGCGGCACGACGAGGTTCGCCACCGCGGTGTCGACCTCGGTCGGCGCGCCGCCCGCGCCGAGCTGCGCCACGGGCGGGTTCTCGCCCTCAACGACCATATCGACGTCGGCAATGTTGATCTCGCAGCCGTTCAGGCCGTAGACCCACGGCAGATTCTCGTTGACCTCGACGATGACCGTCTTGGCGTTATCGAGCATATCCGCCAGATGCGAGCAGGCCAGCGCATAGCTGAAGTTGCCGTGCTTGTCCATCGGCGTGACCTGGATCATCGCCACGTCCACCTTGGCGTTGCCGTCGCGATAGAAGCGCGGCAGCTCGCTGTAGCGCATGGGAGAGAAATAGCCCATTCCCTTGGCGATGATCTTGCGGTCGATGCCGCTGCAATGCCAGGAATGCCAGGTGAAGTGCTCGCCGGCATCCTCCGCCTTGCAGATCTCGGGCATCCACATCGTCACGCCGCCGCGGACCTTGACATCGCACAGCTCGCTCTGACGGGCGGCAAGCGCCTTGTCAAGCGTGTAGGGATGGTTCGTGCACCAGCCGTAATCGACCCAGTCGCCGCTCTTGACGGCCTTGACCGCCTCGGCGGCGGTGGTCAGCTTCTTCTGATAGAGTTCCTGAACGTTCATCGTTGGTCTCCTCCTGAATGAATATGGTAAAGGGGTTTTGTTAAAACTTTGTCAACAGGAGTATTCTACCACACATCTTCCCGCTTGAAAAGCCTAATTTCCGAAAGAAGACAGAAAAAAGGACAGGCAGAGCCTGTCCTTTTTCATTCAGTATGGATTTACTCCTCGACGGAAGTCTCTTCCTCCGCAGCGGGCGTGAGCAGCGCACGGATGCTCAGAGAGATCTTCTTCTTATCCTCGTCGATGGCAATGATCTTCGCGTCGACCTTGTCGCCTTCGGCCAGAACGTCGGAGGGCTTGTCGATGCGGCGGTCCGCGATCTGGGAAATGTGGATCAGACCATCCACGCCGGGAACGACCTCAGCAAACGCGCCGAAGGTCATCAGCTTGACGATGCGGACGTTGGCCACGTCGCCCACCTGATAGGTGCTGGTGAACACAGTCCAAGGATCCTGGCCGTGTTCCTTCATGCCCAGAGAGATCTTCTTCTTGTCCTTGTCGAAGGCGATGACATACACATCCACGGTGTCGCCCACCTTGACCACCTCAGAGGGGTGCTTGATGCGGCTCCAGGAGAGCTCGGAGATGTGGACCATGCCATCCACGCCGCCGATGTCTACAAAGGCGCCGTAAGAGGTCAGGGACTTTACCACACCGGAATAACGCTTCCCATTTTCAATCTCAGCCCACACTTTGGCAGACTTCTCGGCACGTTCCGCCTGCTCCACAGCAC
>ERZ825896.4614-NODE-4614-length-10320-cov-4.954213_pt1 | contig 10320 bp, 7 predicted proteins | sample MGYA00519858_ERZ825896 | MGnify/ENA primary metagenome ERZ825896 (study PRJEB31778, sample SAMEA3449214) | human gut metagenome | biome: human gut; feature: human-associated habitat; material: faeces | place: United Kingdom | collected 2010/2012 ... | reverse complement strand
TTATCGTTTGCCAAGGTACTTTCTCCCTCTTCTCTGTGTCTGTGCATGGTTCTGCCTGCGCTCGGTCTCGGCATCCGAGTCCACGGTGGGGTTCTCGCCCCGGCGCAGGCGGTCGATCTGGTCACGCAGGAAGGCCGCATGCTCAAATTCCAGCAGCTTGGCAGCCTCCTTCATCTCCCGGGTCAGGCGCTCAATGGCAGCTTCCCGCTCCAGTTTGCCCATGCGGCGGGTATTCCGCTTTGCGTTCTCCGCCTTATCGCTGATCTCAATGCTGTCCGCAATGGCCTTGACGATGGTCTTAGGCACGATGCCGTGTTCTTCATTGTAGGCCATCTGGATGGCACGGCGGCGCTCGGTCTCGGTGATGGCGCGTTCCATGCTGTCCGTCACCTCATCGGCGTACATAATGACCAGACCCTCGGCGTTGCGGGCGGCGCGGCCGATGGTCTGGATGAGGCTGGTCTCACTGCGCAGGAAGCCTTCCTTGTCGGCATCCAGGATCGCCACAAGGCTGACCTCCGGCAGATCCAGGCCCTCACGCAGGAGGTTGATGCCCACCACCACATCGATGGAGCCCAGGCGCAGATCTTTGATGATCTCCATCCGTTCAAAGGTATCCACCTCGTGGTGCATATATTTGACCTTGATGCCCTGCTCGGTCAAGAAGTCGGTCAGGTCCTCAGCCATCTTCTTGGTCAGGGTGGTCACAAGAACACGCTCGTTCTTCGCCGTGCGGGCGTTGATCTCGCCCAGCAGGTCAGTCACCTGCCCCTCCACAGGCCGCACCGAGATCAGCGGGTCCAGCAGGCCGGTGGGCCGGATGACCTGCTGCGCGATCCGGGTGCTGTTCCGGCGCTCGTACTCGCCCGGCGTGGCCGAGACGAACACCATCTGGTTCAGCTTGCTTTCCACCTCCTCAAACTTGAGGGGGCGGTTGTCAAAGGCCGACGGCAGACGGAAACCATATTCCACCAGCGTCTTTTTGCGGGCGTAGTCGCCGCCGTACATAGCACGCACCTGCGGCAGGGTCACATGGCTCTCATCCACAAAAAGCAGAAAATCCTCCGGGAAATAATCCAGCAGAGTGGTGGGCATACTGCCCGGCGCACGGCCCGACAGCACCGCCGAGTAGTTCTCGATGCCCTTGCAGATCCCCACCTCGGTCAGCATCTCGATGTCGTAGTTCGTTCGCTGCTGGATGCGCTGGGCCTCGATGAGCTTGCCCTCGGCGGTAAACTTCTTCACCTGCTCGTCACACTCGGCGCGGATCTTTTCAATGGCCGCTGCCTTTTTATCGGCGCTGACGATGTAGTGGCTGGCCGGGAAGATGGCCACATGCTTCACCACGTTCTGCCGGGTGCCGGTAACGGGGTTGAACTCCGTGATGCGGTCGATCTCATCCCCGAAGAACTCCACCCGGATGGCAAGGTCGCTCATGTAGGCCAGATAGATATCCACCGTGTCGCCGTGAACGCGGAACTTATTGCGGATAAAATTGATGTCGTTCCGCTCATATTGCAGGGTGACCAGCTTTTTGCACAGGTCATCCCGCTCCATCTGCATCCCGGGCCGCAGGCTGATGACCATGCTGCGATAGTCGATGGGGTCGCCCAGCGAGTAGATGCAGGACACCGACGCGACGATGATGACGTCCCGCCGCTCCGAGAGCGCCGCCGTGGCCGAGTGGCGCAGGCGGTCTATCTCGTCGTTGATAGCGCTGTCCTTTTCGATATAGGTATCGGTGCTGGGGATATAGGCCTCCGGCTGGTAGTAGTCGTAGTAGGAGACGAAATATTCCACGGCGTTGTCCGGGAAAAACGAGCGGAACTCGGTGCAGAGCTGGGCGGCCAGCGTCTTGTTGTGGGCCAGCACCAGCGTCGGGCGGTTGCACTGGGCGATGACGTTCGCCATCGTGAAGGTCTTGCCGCTGCCGGTGACGCCCAACAGGGTCTGGCAGCGGTCGCCCCGCTCTACCCCCTCTACCAGCTGTGCGATGGCCTGCGGCTGGTCACCCGTGGGGGCGTAGGACGACACCAGATGGAATTTTTCCTCTGCCACAAAAAGCCCTCCTTTTTAAAACTACGATTAGTTGTATCTCTTGCAGCCATTATACCACAATTATTTTATAATGTAAATCATTCTCTTCCATATGGGCGTAACATTGCGCCGGTCTCGAAGTCGTAGAAAGGCAGGCGGTTGGATTCCCGCATGGAGAAGTAGTCGTTTTCGGCGAGGATGATGTGGTCCCGCAGGCGTATCTTGACCAGCCCCAGCGCACGGACGATGTTCTCGGTGGCGGCGAGGTCTTCGCGGGAGGGCAGCGGCACACCGTTGGGGTGGTTGTGGCAGAGCACGACGCTTTCTGTCCCGCCCCGGAGCGCCGCCGAGACGACATCCTTCACCTCGAGACTCACCATCCGGCTGTTCCCCTCTTTGAGCCAGTACACGCTCTTTACCCGGCTGCGGCTGTCCAGCGAAAGGAGCAGGGCTTTCTCCTGTTTTGCCCCGGCGAAGCGGGGTTTCAGGTAAGCTGCCAGCCGCTCAGTAGTCGTCAATGCACCTTCGGTGCTGGTGCGGCTGTGCTCGTAGTACCGGCTCACCTCGGGCAGGAGATGCAGCATCCGGGCGCTGGCCGGGCCGACGCCCGGCACACGGCAGAGTTCTTCTTCACTGGCTTCCAGCACACCGGCAAAGCTGCCGAACCGCTCCAGCAGCGCGTGGGCGATGCCGTTGGTATCCCGGCGGGCGTTGGTGATGTAGAGCAGATATTCCAGTGCCTCGTGGGGTGCGAGGCTTTCCAGCCCGTACTGCTCCACACGGGCGCGCATCCGCTGCCGATGGCCCTCGTGGCTTATGTTCTGTCCTGCCATAGCTGCGCTCCTTTGTTTGTAGTCGTTTCTTTTATAGTACCCCATTTTCGGCAAAAGACAAGAGCCGACAGAAAATATTCTGCGTTGACTTCATGGGGAGAGTAGATTATTATAGGTGTATCAGATACTTTTTATATAAGGAAAACGAACATGAAACAATACACTGCCACCGCCAACGACGAGGGTGTCCGCCTCTCCCGCTTTGTCCAGAGCGTGACCCGTGACTTCCCTACCAGCCTTTTATACAAGAGCTTCCGCAACAAGCGCATCAAAGTCAACGGCAAAAAGGGTGTACCCGAAGACCGCATCAAGGCCGGCGACCTCATCGAGCTCTACATCAACGACGAATTCTTCCCGCCCGAGGGCGCAAAGCCAACCCGCAAGCCCGCCCCCAAAAAGCAGCAGAACCAGCCCAAGGTGACGGTCATCTACGAGGATGAGAACATTGCCGTCCTCTACAAGCCCACCCACCTGCTCTGCCACAGCGACCGCACCGGCGACGCAAACCTTGTGGACGCCTTCACCCAGTATCTGGCCCAGAAGGGCGAGTACGACTCCCAGGGCGAGAACCGCTTCAAGCCCGGCATCTGCAACCGCCTCGACCGCGGCACTGAGGGCCTCGTCATCGCGGCCAAGAGCTACGCCGCCCTCCGGGACATGAACGAGATCATCCGCACCGACCTGCTCAAGAAGGAATACTACACCATCACGGTGGGCATCCCCCAGAGCGGGCGCTTCACTGCATGGTGGGAGCACGACGAGAAGAACAATAAGGTGAGCATCCACGCCCACCAGTCCCAGGACGAGCGCCGCAAGCAGATCATCACCGATGTGGACGTACTGCGGACAGCTGGCCCCTTCGCCCTCTGCCGCATCGGCCTCATCACCGGCCGCACTCACCAGATACGCGCCCATCTGGCCTATCTGGGCAAGCCGGTGCTGGGCGACATCAAGTACGGCAACCGCAAGATGAATGAGCGCACCGGCACCCGGACGCAAGCCCTCTGCGCCGTCCGCATCAGCTTCCTCGACATTCCCGAGGAAAATACCCTCCACTACCTCTCCGGCAAGGTCATCAAGCTGAAAGACCCGCAGATCGTAAAGCAGTTCGATGGGCTGGACAAGAACAAGCAGGCCCCCGCCGAGGAGAAGTAAGATGGAAAAAGTCGATAGGACCCACTGGGAGCGGGCTGAATTGTTCGAGTTTTTCTCCGCTGTTTCCCACCCTTTTTACAGCGTCACCTTCCGGGTGGATGTAACAAACCTTTACCGCTATGTCAAGGAGCGGCATTTGTCGTTTTATTACGCGATGGGGTATCTCGTGACGGACGCCGTGAACAGCGTGAAGAATTTCCGCTACGCCATCCGGGACGGCGGGGTGTGGCTGCTGGATGAGCGCATTCCCAGTCTGACCGACCTGAAACCCGGCAGTGAGCAGTTTCACATCGTCACCCTGCCAAAAGTCGGTGGCATTGCGGAGTTTTGTGCCTCCGCACAGGCGAGAAGCGCTGCCCAGAAGACCCTTCTTGACCAGGACGAAGAGAACGACAACCTCATCTATATCTCCTGCACACCGTGGTTTGATTTGACCGGCTGCACCAACGAGCGGGATTTTGACCGGGACGACAACATCCCCCGCATCATATGGGGCAGATATGGCGAGGAAAATGGCCGCAAGAAATTGGGAATGTCGGTGGAGGTCAATCACCGCTTCATCGACGGTCTCCATCTGGGGAAATTCTACGAGAAACTACAGGCCGACATCGACGCACTATAAGGAGGCATTCTGATGTATCCTGACCGCAAGACCCGCAGGTAAGTCTCTCCCCTCTTTTTGCATTGGAGGTACAGCACCATGCACAAGCCCCGCATCATCTTTTTCGACATCGACGGCACCCTCATCGACATGGAGAAAAAGCGTATTACTGAGCGGACACTGGACGCTCTGCGCCGCTTACAGCAAAACGGCATCCTGCTGGCCGTCGCCACCGGGCGTTCTCCGCTCATTGTGCCGAAATTCGACGGCGTTGAGTTCGATGTCTTTCTCACCTACAACGGCTCCTACTGCTACGACCGTCGCGGAGATATTTTTGTCAGCCCCATCCCGCCGCAGGATGTGCAGACGCTGATCCAAAACGCCGCAGCGCTTGGTCGTCCGGTGTCGGTTGCAGGACGGACGCAGCTGCTCTCCAACGGGACGGATGACGACTTGACGGCATATTACGCTATCGGCGGACGAGCGCCGGTCATTTCCGATAAGTTTGATGAAGTCTCCCGAGGTGAAGTTTTCCAGCTGCTGATGGGCTGCCGCGAAAGCGACTGGCCCGCCATCCTTAAAGGCACGAGCGGTGCAAAAATCGCCGCCTGGTGGGACAGAGCGGTGGACATCATCCCCAGCTCCGGCGGAAAAGGAGCCGGTATCCGGAAAGTTCTGGCCTATTACGGCCTGACACCCGAGGATGCAATGGCTTTCGGTGACGGCAACAACGATATAGAAATGTTTCAGGCTGTCGGTCACAGCGTCGCCATGGGCAACGCTTCTGCCGATTTGAAAGCCATCGCCAGCGAGGTCTGCGGCACCTGTACAGAGGATGGTATTTACCACTACTGCAAAGAAAATGGTTTGATTTAAGAAAACAAAAAGAGGCCGCTGTGTTCAACCTCTCCGTCACGGCTTCGCCGTGCCAGCGCCCCTATCGAGGGGAGGCTTTGGCATGGCAGAAAGCCCAATCTCTTCGCCAGAGGCTCCCTTCGGTAGGGGAGCTGTCGAACGAAGTGAGACTGAGAGGTTGCTTTTACAGCGGCCTCTTATTTTTTGCTATTTACTTTTCTTCGCGGTCCGCCTTTTCAGCTTCCTGCTGCCGGCGCAGTTTCTTGATGCGCTTTTTCTCGCTCTCGACGCGGGGCCAGGGCCACGAGAAGCCCTCGTTCTCCTTGCACCAGCGGGTCAGCGGGTAGAACGCAAACGTCAGCCCGAACAGGTACAGCAGGACGTACAGCAGACCCGAAAGCGTTACCAGCGCGTCCAGCGCACCAATGAGCGCCATGATGAAGCCAGCTTTCAGGAAAAACAGGCCGTTCTGGCGGCAGTACTCGGGGAAATTTTCGGTCTTGACGGCCTGACGGCCCTGGTCGCCCCAGACCCGTGGATTTTTCATGACCGAATAGCCGTAAAAGACCAGCATCAGGCCACAGGTGAGTTGGAATCCAAAAAACATCTGCGTCGTTCCTCGCTTTATTCTGGTTTGATGGAGTCAGAAGCGTGCTCAGTCGTCGTTGTACTCGCCCAGCAGCGGCTTCATGAAGGGCAGGAAGTCCAGCGTTGCAAAGTAGTCGCGGGGAGTCTCGGCACGGCGGATGAGGCGGTGAGAGCCGTCTTCGCAGAGCAGGACTTCGGCGCTGCGCAGCTTGCCGTTGTAGTTGTAGCCCATGGCAGAGCCGTGCGCACCGGTGTCGTGGATATACACGATGTCGCCGATGTCGATTTTGGGCAGCATACGGTCGATGGCAAACTTGTCGTTGTTCTCGCACAGACCGCCGACCACATCGTACTTGTGGTCGTGGGGTGCGTCTTCCTTGCCCAGCACGGTGATGTGGTGGTAAGCGCCGTACATGGCGGGGCGCATCAGGTTGGCCGCGCAGGCATCCAGACCGATGTATTCCTTATAGATGTGCTTCTCGTGGATGGCAGTAGCCACCAGAGCGCCGTAGGGGCCGGTGGTGAAGCGGCCCATCTCGGTGAAGATGGAGACATCGCCCATGCCGGCGGGGACGAGAATTTCTTCAAACTTCTTGCGGACGCCCTCGCCGATGGCCATGATGTCGTTTTCAGTCTGCTCGGGGCGGTACGGGATGCCGACGCCGCCGGACAGGTTGATGTAGGCGATATGCACGCCGGTGGCTTTCTGGACGCGGACAGCCAGCTGGAAGAGGATGCCTGCCAGCTCAGGATAATAGGCGTCGGAAATGGTATTGGAGGCGAGGAAGGCGTGGATGCCAAAGTTTTTGGCACCCTTTGCAGCCAGCTTCTTGTAGCTGTCGATCATCTGCTCCTCAGTCATGCCGTACTTGGCGTCGCCGGGCTTGTCCATGACCTGGAAGCCCTCTTTGCTCTCGCCCAGCTGGAAAGTGCCGCCCGGATTGTAACGGCAGAAGATGTTCTCCGGCACACCGGCCACCCGGTCGAGGAAGTCCACCATCGTGGCGTCGTCGAGGTTGATATAAGCGCCCAGCTCGTAAGCCTTCTTCATGTCCTCCACAGGGGTCTGGTTGGAGGAGAACATGATGTCGCTGCCGCTGAAGCCGCACACTTCGCTGAGCATCAGCTCAGTCAGAGAGGAGCAGTCCACGCCGCAGCCCTCTTCCTTCAGGATCTGGAGGATGACGGGGTTCGGCAGAGCCTTGACCGCAAAATACTCGCGGAAGCCCTTGTTCCAGCTGAATGCCTTGTTGATGCGTCGGGCGTTCTCGCGGATGCCCTTCTCGTCATAGACGTGGAAGGGGGTGGGTACGTCCTGAATGATGTCCTGAGCCATCGACTCAGTCAAAAACGGTTTCTTTTCCATGATTGTACATCCCTCTCATATATTTTTACACAGCAAAGGTGCCGTGCAGCCAGCGGTTTTACAGCTTGAGGTTCTCGCGGGTGGGGGTAAAGGTAGGCACCATTTTGGCCAACTGCTCCACCACGCTGTCGTCGTTGTGCTCAGCGGCGACGGCCAGCTCCTGGAGCTGCTGGTAGAACTCGCCCAGGTCGATGTTCCGGGGCGGAGCCACGAAGATCTTATTGTGGACGGTGCGGCGCATCTTGTCCTGCTCCTCGTCCATCATCAGCTCTTCGTAGAGTTTTTCGCCGGGGCGCAGACCCACGATCTTAATATCCATGTTCACGCCCGGCTCATAGCCGTAGAAGCGGATGAGCTGTTTTGCAAGGTCCATGATCTTGACCGGCTCGCCCATGTCCAGCACATAGATGCTGCCGCTCTCGGCCAGCGCACCGGCCTGCAGCACCAGCTGTGCCGCCTCCGGGATGGTCATAAAGTAGCGCTCGATGTTGGCATCGGTGAGGGTGACGGGGCCGCCCTTTTTGATCTGCGCCTCAAACAGCGGGATGACGCTGCCGTGGCTGCCCAGCACGTTGCCAAAGCGCACGGCCACGCACTTCATGTCGGTGCCGCTGGCAAAGGATTGAATCAGCATCTCGCAGAGGCGTTTGGTGCAGCCCATAACGTTGGTGGGGTTGACAGCCTTGTCGGTAGAAAGCTGGACAAAGCGCTCGACACCATGCTCAGCGGCGGAAGTCAGCAGATTCTTGGTGCCGAATACGTTGTTTTTGACGGCTTCGGCGGGGCTGATCTCCATTAGCGGCACATGCTTGTGGGCGGCCGCATGGAAGACGACCGATGGATGATAGGTCTCGAACACCTCATCCAGGCGGGCTTTATCGCGGATGGAGCCAATGAGCGTGATGACGGGAGCCTCGGCACCGTACTTGTTGCGCAGCTCGGTCTCCAGCTCGTAGGCGCAGTTCTCGTAAATGTCAAAGATGAGCAGACGGCGGGGCTGGTAGCGCATGATCTGGCGGCACAGCTCGCTGCCGATGGAACCGCCGCCGCCGGTAACCAGCACGACCTTATCGTGCAGGTACTCGGAGATCTGGGCGTTGTTCAGCTGGATCTCGTCGCGGGAAAGGAAGTCGGCGGTGTTCAGCTCACGGAAACCGGCGGCTACGGGATTGCCGTTCTCGTCCACGGCCTGGGGGTCAGACAGCATGCGCACCCGGCAGTGGGTGGAGTTGCAGAGGTTGATGATCTCGGTGAGGCGGTCACCTTTTAACGTAGTGATGGCAATAACAATCTCGACGATGTGGTACTTGCGCACCAATTCGGGAATATCGGAAATGGTGCCGCGCACCGGTACGCCCTGCACGCGCAGACCTTTTTTGGTCAGGTCGTCGTCCACCAGGCAGACCGGGTTGCCGAAACTCTGGTTCTTGTTTTTGCAGAGGTTGACGGCCCAGGCGCCGGCATTGCCCGCACCTACGATCAATAGCGGCGTGTCGTCCTCGGGTTTATTAACACAGGCATCGTGCAGCGTCCTGCTGAACCGCCATAGGAAGCGCACGCCCGCTATGGCCGCCGTGTTGAACACCGCACCAAAGATCAGCACAGCACCGGAAATGGGGCGGCTGTGATAGAACAGGTCGAACAGCATGATGATGCCGGTGGCCAGGCCCGACAGACAAGTCAGGCGGGCCAGGTCACGCATGCCGGCGTATTCCCACATGATCTCGTACAGGCCGCCGAACCAGAACACGATCATATAGATCGGCAGTACGTAGGCCAGCATGGGGGCCATAGCGCGGATGGTCAGCACCCGCTTGTAGGCATCGCCGCTGTCAAACCGCAGCATGACGGCCAGCCAGTAGCACAGCACGATCAGCCCACAGTCCAGCAACATCAGCGCAATGCGCCGCGGCAGACCCTTGATGATTTGTTTTGAATCCTGTTGCATGTTGTTTCCTTTTGGTTTGGATTTATAAAAAATCTTAATAGGATGGAAATATTGTGCGGAACTATGGGAAAGCAACTGCTATGCCAAACGGGCACGGGCGAACAATGTTTGCCCCTACAGAGTACTTCCTTGACAGCTCGACATTTTTGTATGACTATTTAGGCTTACACTCATTATAGCACAAAAATGCTCCGTCGTGTTGCATGCTGCGCACAAACGGAGCGGGCAGTTTCTATAAAGATAGGCTTTGCTTTTTGGTGAAAATTACTCAACCGTGACAGATTTTGCCAGGTTGCGCGGTTTGTCGACATCCAGGCCCTTGGCACAGCTGACGTAATAGGCCAGCAGCTGCAGCGGAATGACCGACAGGCTGGTGGCAAAGTGGGGATCGGTCTTGGGCACGTAGACGGTGAAACCGGCGGTGTCCTCGATGCTGTAGTTGCCGTAGGTGGTCAGGCCCATCAGGAAAGCGCCACGGCTCTTGACCTCGACCATGTTGGAGATGCTCTTTTCGAACAGGTCCGGCTGGGTCAGGATACCCACGACCAGTGTCCCCTTCTCCACCAGAGAGATGGGGCCGTGTTTCATCTCGCCCGCGGCGAAGGCCTCGGAGTGGATGTAGCTGATCTCCTTGAATTTCAGACTGCCTTCCAGCGCTACGGCGTAATCCAGCCCGCGGCCGATGAAGAAGGCGTCTTTGGCGTTGGCGTACTTGCTGGCAAACCACTGGATGCGCTCCTTGTCGGCCAGCGTCTTTTCAATCTTTTCGGGCAGGGCTTCCAGCTCGACCACAAGATTCTCGTACTGGCCGTCGGCCAGGGTGCCGCGCACGCGGGCAAACTCGGTGGCCAGCAGGTAGCAGGCTGCCAGCTGGGTGCTGTAGGCTTTGGTGGTGGCCACGGAGATCTCCGGCCCGGCCCAGGTGTACATAGTGGCG
>ERZ825896.4612-NODE-4612-length-10321-cov-2.752971_pt1 | contig 10321 bp, 5 predicted proteins | sample MGYA00519858_ERZ825896 | MGnify/ENA primary metagenome ERZ825896 (study PRJEB31778, sample SAMEA3449214) | human gut metagenome | biome: human gut; feature: human-associated habitat; material: faeces | place: United Kingdom | collected 2010/2012 ... | reverse complement strand
AAGGACGGGCCCAGGCCTTCAAATAATTCCCGGTAAACAGGATTTGACGGTTTTTGAATTTAGTTGGCAGGTAACCGGTACGAGGGTTATCGGCAGATGAGTTGTCGCAGCCTTCCCCTTTGGCAAATCCGAGTGTGTAATCGGGTCTTCCCACCGGTTGAATATGCCAGCTTTTACCTTCATACCCTACACCGGCATAGAAACGCGGTTCGCGGTTCGCATATTCTTTCCATACTCTCGGACGTATCTGCGGGTAAAGTCCGCGGTTGTATTCATCTTCCGAGACGAAACGTTTGTCTACTTCGCAAGTGTCTAGGAATGTTTCTAGATTGAAGCTACTTCCGTCTGCCATATCATCGGTAAAACCATCTTCTTTATACAGGCTACCCGGATCGTCGATTGTTAATCCGTCTTTAACGAAAAAGGCATCCACTAAATCCTGAGATACTCCAAGATATCCCCAACCAGTGTAGCAGTCTCTGGGGTTGGTGTTCTGTTCCATTGTCGAACCGTTCCAAAGGTTGTCTCCGGTAGCCCACAATATTTCGTCATTGTAGTTCTGGAATAATTGATAGACCGATTCGTCCGGATTAATGCTTCCATCTGTATTATATACGGTAAACAAAGTGTGTTTGTTTTGTTCCGCATTATTTAACAGATCTTCCAGGCGGCTTTTAGCTGTAACCCATTTGTTGGCATCGTAGGAAGAAAATATTTTTTTACCATCGGTATTGGCAATATCCAGTGTCTCTTTGTAACCGCCATTGAATAGGGGAGACGCTGCATATACCCAAAGTTTAGCTCTTAATGCTTTAGCAACTGTCATTGTCGGACGGACAATCTCGTTCAAATTGTACCGGTCGTTTCCGGTAGCTGACTGATTTTGGATGATCGTTTCGGGCAGATCTCCGGATTCGATGACTTCTTTCAGTAAGTTATCGATGTATTCAACAGTTTCATCCACGGATGATCTGGCATAATCCAAACCTTTGTCTTCCGGATCGGCTAATTCATCTAGGATTGGAACCGGGCCATACATTTCAAAGAGTGAAAAATAACTGTAAGCAATAAGGTATTTAGCCTCTGCCTTCATTCTTTTAACGTCTGCTTCTGTTAATTGAAATTGGTCGTTGATACCACCTTTAGGATTTACTCTATCCAGGAAAATCTTAGCATCACGAATATACTGATACAGCGGTGTCCAACGTTGGTATGGAGCATTGGCTGATGTAAAACCGGATATCATTTCACCCCAACCGGCACCACTGATGGTTGTTTCTCCACACATGGATACCCAAACACCGGCAAAGGGAGTGTTCTTATTTCTACCGATACTGGAATATTCTGAAATACAGTTGAACAGATTACCATGCCAACGACGCATGTAGTTGGGGTTATCGAAAACTTCATCTAATGTCAGATTTTCTGCCACTTCATCCGACACATCCAGATAATCACTGCATCCTGTGAGGGCAAGAGTTAAAAAGCATGCAGAAGCTATTGATGTTATTTTATTTAAGAATTTCATATTTGTTGTTTTTAAAATGTGACTTCTAATCCAAGAGAATATGTGCTGCAGATAGGATATTTGGCACCTGAATTTGCACTACCTAATTCCGGATCCCAGTATTTGATGTGATCCCAGACTGCAACGTTATTTCCTTGCAAATAAACTCTCAAATTTTTCATACGGAGTTGCTTGAGTATTTTGTCATTGAATTGATAACCGATTTCGATGTTCTTCAGTCGAAGGAATCCGGCATTGCGATACCACCAGGTGCTATTTTCCATATTATGGCTGAATGAATTGGTATGTAGACGCGGGAAAGTAACATCCTGATTATTCGGGTTACTGGGCAGCCAGCGGTCTGTAATTTCTGTACGGGCCGAACCGTTGTCGATACCTTTCGTGAATGGGATCATTGCATAATTGTTTGCCAACATATTGGCCGACGTATGTGATGTTCCCTGGAAGAAGACGCCGACAAAGAAACCTTTCCATTCTGCGTTTATCCCGAATCCATAGACGATTTCCGGTGTTGCCTGATAGAATTTGTGATCGTAAGTACGGTCGTAAGAGTCGATGACACCATCGTTGTTCAAGTCTTTGTATTTGATATCACCAGGTGCAACATTGGCGGCAGGTACAGCTATACCGTCTTTCAGCTTATACGTCTGGGCTCCGTATTCGTTTGTTGTGATATTAAAATCATCCGGTGTATAAAGACCTTCAGCGATATACAGTAATGGTTTGTCGATGGAGTTTCCTGTATATGTCTGATAATCGTATTTCTGAGGAATCTCATCGCGTTCAAGAATCTTATTTTTTGCATAAGTCAAGTTGCCTCGAGCGGAGAGATCTACATTCCCTACTTTCTGTTTTAGTACAAGATTGGCATCAACCCCCTGGTTTCTAACGACACCGAAGTTCTGGTACGGTTTTACCCGGAGACCGGAAACGTTTGAAACGGTTTGTCTTTGCAACAAGATATCGCTACGGCGGTTATAAAAATAATCGGCACTGAAGTCGACACGTCCTCTGAATAAGCCTAAGTCGAGACCTAGATTCAGTTTTTTTTCAATTTCCCATGACAGGTTAGGCATGGCAAAACTACCTTCTGCAATACCCCCGCCCGGAGAGTTACCTGTACCGCCATTAGCTCCTGGCGTTAATCCGAAGCTATAACTGCCAAGACCAGTATTGATACTTTCTCTATAAGGGAAACGTGTATCTTCCCCAATGTTATCATTACCGGTTATACCATAAGAAGCTCTCAGTTTCAGTTTACTGATATAATCTTCCACTCCTCTCATGAACTTTTCATGGCTGACGAACCAGGCTGCACCTACGGCTGGGAAAATACCCCATCTGTGGCCTTGTGCAAAGTTTTCACTACCAGTCATACCCATGCTGGCCTCCAACATATACCGGTCGTCGTATCCATAAGTAGCACGGCCAACGACGCTCTGTTTGCGGTAGGGTAAAAGTTGTAAACCCTCTTTGTTTTGATATTGTGTTTCTTTTTGCATATACAATATCATACCGGTTACATCATGCATCTTGTTGAAAGAACGCTGATAATCTAATGATGCTTCCATGTAGATCTTTTTCGTACCATCAGTAGAGGATTTGTAAGGATTACTCAAGGCAGAACTTTCTTTGATCGTTTTTTTATTGAGTGTCCCGTCTTCATTTCGACCTAATGCAAAAAACGTTTGCGGGGTTTTTGATCTCTTCATGGTTGAAGAGAAGTCGGCATCAAAACTGACAGAACCTTTCACCGATAATCCTTCTGTGATGAATTTAAGATCTTGCTTCAATGTGACTTTTGTCTGTAAGAAAGCACTCCATGTTTTGCTGTATCCGCTATTATTCAACATGTTGTATGGTTGATATTCAACGCCGTATCCGGGAGCTCCATGGTCTGAGGCAGTATCGTCGGAATAGTACATCGGAATAACATGTACAGGGAAGTGGCTGATATAATTGAAGATTTCATCCGAAGTATATCCCGGTTGATTTTTCTTCAAGTACTGTCCACTCATATCGATAGAAAGTTGAGTCGTTTTTGTCAGGTCCATATCCACGTTGGAACGCAGGTTGAAACGTTGTAATCCGATATTGGCATTGTAATCCTCTTTAGGAGTAGAATCGAAGATACCGTCTTCTGAATAGTAAGCTCCGGAAGCAAAAAAGCGTACTTTCTCGGAACCACCTCTGAAGTTTACCGTATATCTCTGGCTTTGTGTATGATCCTGAAGTAAATCATACCAGTTTACAGAAGGATATAAATCCCTGTCTATACCGGTTCTGTATTTTTCAAGTGTTTCGTCGGTAAATTGAGGATTGAAATACTCTTTGTTCGGATTGCCCTGGTCATTCCATAATGCTTCATTATATAATGACAGATAATCATAAGAATTTAATGTTTCAGGCATGCGTGTCGGAGTGACAATACTGTATTGTGCGCTGAAATTGACAGATGTCTTTTGGGCTTTACCGCGTTTGGAAGTAATCAATACAACACCATTCGCACCTTCTGCACCATAAACGGCAGTAGCAGCGGCATCCTTTAAAACGGTGAAACTCTCGATTTCGTCTACGTCGATATCGTCCATGCTTCTGGGAACACCGTCTACTAATACTAGAGCAGATGTACCGCCGGCATATGAACTTTGTCCGCGAATATAGAATGCAGCAGCATCGTTACCCGGCTCACCGCTTCTCTGTACGGCAATTACACCGGCAATTTGTCCGGCCAACGTGTTGCGCAGGTTACGCTGTTTTACATTTAACTCAGCCGGTCCGATCGTGTTCAATGAAGATACAACGCTCTCTTTTTTCTGTTGGCCGTAACCGATTACGACAACGTCTTCCAGACCTACGGAGGCTTCCATCATGCGAATGTTGATGTTAGCTTCGCCTTTGTAGGTTTTTTCTTCCGTATTAAATCCGATATATCGGAACTCAATGACGTCGCCTTCGTTGACGTCATTGAGTATATATTTACCATCTATATCTGTTGTAACACCATGGGTGGTACCTTTGATAGTAACTGTTGCCCCGATAACCGGATTGCCGTCAGCATCAGTCAATAAACCGGTAACGGTTTTTTTTGCTGGTTGGTACTCAAAACCTCTGCATTTTCTTTTGTCTGTGATTTTTTGACAATGATCTGTCGACCTTTTATGGAATAGGTGTCGTTTGTTCCGGCAAAGATTTCATGAAGAATTGTTTGAACCGGTTGATCGTTCAGGTCTATGGATACTTTTCTATCCAGGTCGATTTTAGTACCTTGGTAGATAAAAATGAATTCACTGTTTTTTTCGATATAGGAGAATACATCCCGTACCGTTTTGTTGTTCATTTTTACAGTTAAATAAACTTGTGCCGAATAATTTTCGGTTAAATTGGCTGTAGCCTCTGCTGCAATGCATAATAAACAGCCACTTAAACAAATACTTTTTAGATAATTAAATCTTTTAGATTTGATACTCTTTTGTTTTTTCATACATTTGTGTGTATTTTTTAGTAACGAACTAGATTAATACTTTCCTGAGCCAGGCAATATGACGGTATTGTCTGGCTTTTTCAGTATCATATACTTTTCTCTCTTGAGGGGGAGATGTGGAATTTCCCTTTTCATTTTGTGTGTTTATTTCATAAGCAAATATATTTTAGGTTAAACAATCATTTATTGAAAGATCCGGATACTCCCGTCCGGCTCGGTTTTATATTTAATATCCAGTAACTCTGTAAGAATATCTAATGAGTTATTTATACCATTCTTTAAGTCCAGCTTTCCTGAAACCGGATATGAGGCTATGGATGGATCACATTCGATATGAACACCATAATAGCGTGATAGGCGTGTAAATACATCTCCGACGCGATGCTCTGCAAACAGCATGATATAATCTTTCCATGAAATGTATTCATTTACATCTACGATGCTGACTGTTGATTCTCCGTGGGTAATAGCGATTTTCTCATTGGGTCTGATCGTGGTTTTCTGATTGTTGTTATCCACTTCCACTTTACCTTCTACCAGTACGACGGATGCTATAGCGTCGTCTTTGTAGGCGGATACATTAAACGTTGTGCCCAATACTTTTACATCGAAATCTTTCGTCTTAACAAAGAAAGGACGTTTAGGGTCTTTAGCGACTTCCAGGTAAACCTCTCCTTCTACAAGAATTTCTCTTTTGTCTTTATCAAAGTCGGAAGGATAAATAACATGACTTCCGGAATTGATATACATAGATGTTCCGTCTGAAAAGGTTATGGTGGCCCGTTTTCCTTTCGGGACGATAATGTGGTTGAGCTTTTCTTTGTGACGGACGGGGCTTTCTTTAGTAACATCTTCTTTGTTTACCTGTAGTGTCCCATTTTTTTTGTATTCCAGAGAAGCTTCGTTGGAGAGTTTCATCCGGTCGTTTTGGGTGATCAGGGTGATCTCTTTATCCTGATGAGGTATACTATCGTTCAGTAAAGATGTCGCCAGCATATCCCAGTCGTAGGAGTTTGGCGAATATAGAAAGTTGATTGATAAGGCTGCTATCAATAACGATGCGGCGGCAGAAGCAGCGTAAAGCCATAGTTTTCTCCGTTTGTGTTGTATCTGATAGCTGTTTTTCAGATCTTCCAGAGATTGTTCGATTCTTTGCAGGTCAACCTTTTCGGTTTCCTGTATATGATCGATCAATGCCTGTCCGGCCTTTTTGAAAGAAGTTTTCCGTATGTTGTTTTCTGCTTTGTTCATCCTTTTTTCGTTGTCTCTCTATTATAAGTACGGCGAAATTGGGAAAAGGTACTTGTAAGAAACCGAAAAAAGTTATTTTTTATTCATGAAAAATATTTTACGTAATTGTACGAGTGACTGGGATAGTCTGTTTTTGCTGGATTGGTAGTTGATATTCAATATGTCGGCAATTTCTTTGTGAGAGATACCTTTGATATAAAAAAGATATAATATTTCTTTTTGTTTGGCAGAAAGTTCCTGATAAGCCAACGACAGATTGCTTATATCTTCTTTAAGGGCAGATTCTTCTTCTGTTGTAGTGTGATATACTTCCGGTATTTCGTCAATGAAGATGAAATCATTGTGTTTTTCTTCTTTTTCAAGACTGTCCAGCAGATTGTTGCGGAAGGCTTTAAGTAAATATCCTTTTACAGAGGGTGTGTCTGATAAGTTTCGTGATTTAGACATCAGTTTTATAAACAAATTCTGAATGCAGTCTTGCACCAGATCCTGATTGGCAGAAAGTCTGCATCCGTAATTCAAAAGTAATGGATAGTATCGTCTGTATATCTGTTCAAGGGCTTCTTTGTCCCCTTTCAGATAAAGTGACCATAGTATTTCGTCAGACTGATTTTCCATTAATGAGTATTTGAACTGTTTAAAAACAATATGGATAAATTTAAGAAATCTCCTCGTATCTCGTCTGCAAATGTATGATATTTTTGTGGATAGGGTAATATTATTTCATTGTAAGTATTATATAAAACAAAAAAGCCTGTCTCGTATCAGGTATGAGACAGGCTGATTTTAAAATTGTTTCAAGAATAGAGCATTCTATTTACCAGAGTGGATTTTGTATCAAACTTGGTGATTTTTCGATTTCATTATGAGGAATCGGATACAGGTACATTGCTCTAACCCACTGATGTTTTCTTATCAGTTTCCGGTGATAGAAAGAATTCGGATCAGAAGGAGGCAAATTGTCGTAACCGTCTACATTCATTCCCCTGTATACGGTTTGGTCGGCTTCCTCTCCGGCATCGCAAATCATCCAACGACGAATGTCGAAATAACGTTGACCTTCAGAAAACAGTTCCACTTGACGTTCTCTACGAATAGCATAAGCCTGGGCTTCATAATCTCCGATAATACCTGTTTTTTTACCTGTATTTTGTAGCTCTCTATATCCGGGAATACCAGCTCTTTCTCTAACCATATCCAAGTATTTAATAATATTCGGATCGCTCGGGTTGATTTCGTTACATACTTCTGCATAATAGAGATAAAAATCGGCTAAACGCAGCAATATAGACGGACGAGCATACTTTTTTAGATAGGAACCGGAGTTGTACATTTCTTGATTGTTACGTTTATACAGCAGATAACCGGTATAGTGTTCGCGTCCGGCGATATACTGAGAGTTGTTCCCTTCTCTGGAAAAATTTACACTCCATCCTTCCGAAGGTTGAATATGCCAACTTTTGCCTTGGTAAGTTACGGCATGATAGAAACGGGGTTCGCGATTTACATACATATTAAATATATGTTTATCTAATTGCGGTTTTTTGTAAGCGCAAGGATTTTCAATGTCGCTGAAGCCTGTTTCGTCATGTTCCTGATCTTCGTTAATATCGAGTCCATTTTTAGTGAAGAATGCATCGACTGCTTGTTGAGAAACACCGATACCACTAAATCCATCCATAATTGCTGTCGGACGGCAACGACGGTCTAAATATTGTCCATCGTTGACTTCATTCATGTAGGATTGACTGGTAGCCCAGATGATCTCTTTATTATATTCTTGAAAAACACGATAAACCGATAAATTGGGTTGTTCCTTCCCTTCTTTGTCGAATACACGGAAGAGTTCGTAATGATTATTTTCAGCAAACTTAAGGAATGTCTCCAGATGTTTTTTTGCAGTATCCCATTTTCCTGGATCTTTGGCTGAAAACAGATGTTTTCCGTCATTGTTTACTAAATCTAACGCTTCCGCATAACCTCCGTTGAATAGTTTGCTGGCAGCATAGACCCATAGTTTAGCACGTAAAGCCAAAACAACCGCTTTGGTGGGACGAACCATTTCGTTCATGTTTTCTACCTCTTCTCCGGTAATCTCGTCTATTTTACGCAATGTTTCAGGCAGATTGTTTTCTTCCAGTACTTCTTGATATAAATTGTCAATATAAGTAACCATTTCATCCACAGAAGCTCTTGCATAGTCAAAAGAGGTAGTTGAAGGATCTTCAATGCCTTCAATAATAGGAACGGGGCCATATAATTCAAATAAAGAAAAGTAAGAATAAGCAATAAAAAACTTAGCCTCTGTTTTCATTCTGTTGATATCTTCTTCTGTCAACTTTTCCTGATCGGTAGCAACTCCGATCGGTTTAGCATTTTCGATAAAGAGGTAAGCTTGCCGGATATATTGATAAATAGGAGCAAAACGATGGTAGGTCGCATTGCTGGCATTGAAACCGTTTACCATTTCCGTCTTGCCGTTAAAATGGCAGACTGAACCTTCCCCGCTTAGGAAATACCAGGGATTGGAAAAACCTTTTGGATCCCAAAATATCTGGGAGTATTCAGAAATACAATTAAAAATATTGGCATGCCACCTTTTAGTATATTTGACATTATCAAAAACCTGTTCGATAGTCAAATTGCTTGCTAATTCGTCGGAAACATCCAAATAATCACTGCAAGCAGAAAAAGTTAAACAAGCTCCGGCTAGTATAGATATAATTGTCTTTTTCATTTTGTATATATTTAAGTTATTAGAAACCAAACTCTACACCGAGAGTCCATGTCATATTAATGGGGTATTTGATTCCGGCTCCAGCAGACCCTAACTCTGGGTCCCACATGCCGATATGATCCCAAACGGCAATATTATTTCCTTGTACATAGATACGGGCATTTTGAATTGCCATTTTGCGTAGCATTTCTTTGTTGAAAGTATAGCCTAATTCTATATTTTTCAGACGTAAGAATGAAGCGTCACGATACCACCAGGTACTGTTGAACTTATTATGGCTAAATTCTTCTGTATGTAATCGAGGAAATAATACATTCTGATTTTCCGGATTCCGGCTACTCCAATGATCGAAACCATCCCGGCGTAATGAGCCTAACTGACCGAAAGAAAACGGAACAAAATCACGCGAACCATTTAGGTTCATAGAGACCTTTGCCACTCCTTGAAAGAATATACCGGCATAAAATCCTTTGTATTCTGCATTTAATCCGAAGCCGTATACCAATTCTGGGTTTTCAGCGTAAAATTTATGATTATAAGTCTGGTCGTAACTATCGATTTTGCCGTCTCCGTTTAAGTCTAGGTATTTGATGTCACCTGGAGAAACAGCGGCGCTAGGTATAGGCAATCCTTCTTTTAGACTGTAACTTTTACTTCCGTTTTCCGGATTTTCTGTAATAATAAAATCATCTGCCGTATATAAACCATCTGCAATGTATAATAATGGAGTTTTTAAACTTTGTCCGGTATAACGCTGATATTCATAACGGGGAGAAACTTCGTCATATTCCATGATTTTATTTTTCGCGTATGTAAAATTTCCTCGAAAGGAGAGGTTTACATTATTGATGCTTTGTTTTACTACAATGTTTCCATCCAAACCTTTGTTTGTTACTTTTCCAAAGTTTTGCCAAGGACTTTGTCTGAATCCGGTAACGGCACTAACCGTTTTTCTTTGCATTAGAATATCCCGACGGTCATTTTTGAAGAAATCGACACTCATATCAATTCTTCCTCTCAGTAATCCTAAATCGAAACCTATATTTTTCTTTTCTTCTATTTCCCAAGAAAGGAATGGGGCTGCAAATAAGTTTTCGATAATACCACTTCCTTGGCCGTTGGTTCCTCCTCCGTTGGCGCCAACATTGAATCCAAAATTATAACCACCTGCATCAGTTTTCAATGAACCACGATAAGGGAATCGTGTTCCTCCCACATTGTCGTTACCTGTGATACCATAGGATGCACGAATTTTTAGTTTGTTGATAATATCTTCTGTTCCTTTCATGAATTCCTCGTTACTAGCATACCAGGCCACTCC
>ERZ825896.4608-NODE-4608-length-10326-cov-13.315159_pt1 | contig 10326 bp, 10 predicted proteins | sample MGYA00519858_ERZ825896 | MGnify/ENA primary metagenome ERZ825896 (study PRJEB31778, sample SAMEA3449214) | human gut metagenome | biome: human gut; feature: human-associated habitat; material: faeces | place: United Kingdom | collected 2010/2012 ... | reverse complement strand
TCAATCACTTCGCCTGTTGATTTATAAGTTTCATATACAGACTTACCGATTTCGGTATAGATGTCCTTAATTTTGCTTTTCGTTTCGCTTATTGAAAACTTTAATTTTGTTTGGTTTACTATGTTGTTTGTTTTCTCAATGACTGTTTTTGTCACCTGCACCGCGCTGTCCTTAGCTTTGTTTGCGTGTTCCTTTATTTTATCAAATACTTCTTCCATTTTAAAATCGCTCCTTCCTAATTTATTATATGCCGATTAAATTAATTATTTATATTATAACATAAAATTAGTGCTTTTATATTACTATTTCATTATTTTTTCGTTTCACAACAAATTCTGACATTACGTTATTTTGAGTAAAAAGGAAAAGGGGCTACCTTTCGGTAACCCCCGTTGATTGATTATGGAATACAGAACTTTATATTCCGCAATCAATTATATACCTATTTCCGATAAATTTCAACAATTAGTTTACACCTTTATAAGCGTCTCTCATAATCTGTTCAATTTCCTTAACAAGCGGCAACTTCGGATTTGCAGTTGTACACTGATCCTCAAAAGCCTTGTTTGCAATGTCAGGAACATTTCTCATATAAGTTTCTTCATCAATTCCGCATTCAGAGAATGACAACGGCTCATTAACTTCTTTCATAAGGTCTATAACCGCATTTATAAGGCTTTGTACGCCCTCCTCTGTTGTTTTTGCAGGAAGTCCCAAGAATACTGCGATTTCAGCATACTTTTCATCTGCGATGAACTTCTTATACTTAGGGAATGACACAAACTTTGAAGGTGTCGACGCATTATACTTAATTACGTGCGGCAACAATACTGCATTTGCTCTGCCGTGAGGAACGTGATACTCACCGCCGATTTTATGAGCGATTGAGTGATTTAGTCCCAAGAATGCGTTTGTAAATGCCATACCTGCCATACAACTTGCATTGTGCATTTTTTCTCTTGCCTCTGCGTCCTCAGCACCGTTCTTGTATGCTCTCGGAAGATACTTGAATACAAGCTGAATAGCTTTCATTGCAAGACCGTCTGTGTAATCCGATGCCATTACAGATACATATGCCTCAAGTGCGTGTGTAAGCACGTCAAGACCTGTGTCAGCAGTTGCTGATTTCGGAAGTGACATTACAAACTGCGGGTCGATAATCGCAATATTCGGTGTTAGTTCGTAGTCTGCAAGAGGATATTTCATATTATTCTTCTTATCCGAAATAACCGCAAAACTTGTTACTTCACTACCTGTACCGGAAGTTGTCGGAATAGCTACAAGTTGTGCCTTATTACCCATCTTAGGGAACTTAAACGCACGTTTTCTTATATCAAGGAAACGAAGTCTCAGTGAATTAAAGTCTACATCAGGGTGTTCATAGAACAGCCACATACCCTTTGCGGCGTCCATTGCACTGCCTCCGCCAAGTGCGATAATTACGTCAGGCTTAAATTCGTCCATCATCTGTGCACCGCGTTTTACTGTTTCGATTGACGGGTCAGGCTCCACATCTGAGAAAATTTCACAATGAACGTGCTCCGTTCTCTTTCTTAGGTAATACAAAATCTTATCCACATAACCAAGAGAAACCATACCCGGGTCTGTTACGATAAATGCACGAGTGATATTCGGCATTTTTTCAAGATACTGAATTGAATTATGCTCAAAATAAATCTTATCCGGAACTTTAAACCACTGCATGTTGACCCTCCTCTTGGCGATGCGCTTTTTGTTGATGAGGTTCACCGTCGTGACGTTCTGGGACACGCTGTTCTTGCCATAGGAGCCGCAGCCCAGCGTCAGGGAAGGCGTGTTGGTATTATAGATGTCGCCGATGGCGCCCTGGGAGGACGGGCTGTTCACAATGATTCGGCCCACGCGCATGGCCACGCCGTATTCATCGGCGATCTTCATGTCGCCGGTGTGGATGACGGCGGAGTGGCCCAGGCCGCCCAGCTCCAGCATCTTGTTGGCGTAATCAAAGCCCTGCTGCTTGCTGTTTACAACAAAGTAGGCCAGCACCGGGGAAAGCTTTTCCTTCGCCAGCGGATGGTTTTCGTCCGGCGAGGAGATGGGCGCGATGAGGATCTTCGTTTTTTCGGGCACCTTCAGGCCGGCCTGCTCGGCGATCCAGTTTGCAGATTTGCCCACCAGCGGGCCGTAAACGCCCTTGCTGGGGTCCGGGAACATGAATTTCGTCAGCTTTTCCGTTTCTTCCTTGTTGAGGAAGTAGCAGTTGTTGAGAAACCCGCCAAGGTAGAAGGCAGAAGCATGACACTGGTTTTAGCACAGAAGCGCTAAAATACTATATTTAAGGAGGATTTAATCATGCCAAAAATAAAGACAAGCAGGGCAGCAGCAAAGCGTTTTAAGAAGACAGGTTCAGGACAGTTAAAGAGAATGAAGGCTTACAAGAGCCATATCCTTACTAAGAAGAGCACAAAGAGAAAGAGAAATCTCAGAAAGGCTACTTTAGTTGACCATACAAATCTTAAGGCAATGAAGAAGATTTTACCATACCTCTAAGATAGAGTCGAATCGGGTAGAATTTTATAAGATATGCGGTGCATTGCCGAGATTATCGGTACGTGCTCAGAATAGAAATTTAGGAGGAATAATTCAAAATGGCAAGAATTAAAGGCGGATTAAACGCAAAGAAGAAGCACAATAGAGTATTAAAGTTAGCTAAGGGTTACAGAGGAGCAAGATCTAAGCAGTACAGAGTTGCTAAGCAGTCTGTTATGAGAGCTCTTACAACAGCTTACGCAGGAAGAAAGCAGAAGAAGAGACAGTTCAGACAGTTATGGATTGCCAGAATCAATGCTGCAGCAAGAATGAACGGACTTTCATACAGCAAGTTCATGTTCGGTCTTAAGAACGCAGGCGTTACAATGAACAGAAAGATGTTAGCTGAGTTAGCTGTTAACGATGCTGCTGCTTTCACACAGTTAGCAGAGGTTGCTAAGGCTAACCTTAAGTAATTGTCCATAATTACATGATTTTATAAGACAGTCTTGGGAACATATATGTTTCTGAGGCTGTTTTTGCTATATGACGTAGGGGACAGGCATAATATTTTAAATTTTGTAAAAAAAATACACATTTTATAAAATTCCCTATTGCAAAATCCGGAGGATGGATGTATAATTGATTTCAGTTAAGGGAACAGCTTAACAGGTATTCCTCGATAGCTCAATGGTAGAGCACACGGCTGTTAACCGTGGGGTTGTAGGTTCGAGCCCTACTCGGGGAGCTTTTTGGCTCCATGGTCAAGTGGTTAAGACATCGCCCTTTCACGGCGGTAACACGGGTTCGAGTCCCGTTGGAGTCATTTTGTGCAATAAAATATTTGCCGACATGGCTCAATTGGCAGAGCAGCTGATTTGTAATCAGCAGGTTATCGGTTCAAGTCCGATCATCGGCTTTTGGCCCAGTGGCTCAGTTGGTTAGAGCGCCGCCCTGTCACGGCGGAGGTCACGGGTTCGAGTCCCGTCTGGGTCGTTTCTTCGGAAACGAAGAATTGAATATTGCATATGGGATCATAGCTCAGCTGGGAGAGCATCTGCCTTACAAGCAGAGGGTCATAGGTTCGAGTCCTATTGGTCCCATTGATGCCGGCGTGGCGGAACTGGCAGACGCCCAGGACTTAAAATCCTGTGGGTAGTAATACCCGTACCGGTTCGATTCCGGTCGCCGGCATTTAAAATAACACATTGTGTTATTTTATTTGCAGTTATACTATTTTATAATTTTATACTGTATGTGCGCGTAGCTCAGCTGGATAGAGCACTACACTACGGATGTAGGTGTCGGGAGTTCGAATCTTCTCGCGCACGTTTTTTAAAGATTGAGATTTCTCAATCTTTTTTTGTTTTATCTTTTTCTTTTCTAAAAAAGCTTTGCATGTCGGTATTCTATTCGCGTTTTGCCCTAGGTTTTTATTTACTCTATTTCGTAGTTCAATTTAGTTATATGATAGTTGAGCCCATCGTCTACATAAATAAAAAAAGCAAATAAAAAACCTTGCTGGGGGGGACCAGCAAGGTTATGAGGGGAGTATAAATAATTAATAAGGGGTTATATAGTGTGCGAATTAGAATTCTCTTTTGAAGGGGAACTCTATCGACAGTGAATATTATAATATAAAACTTCACAAAATGCAATCAAAAAAAATTTAAAGAAAAAAAGCTAAAATTGTAAAAAAAGTCTATGGAATAAAAATCTGAAATATGAGCATAATAGTTTTGCACTAAAAAAATATATTTTGGAGGTATTATTATGGCAAAAAACTACAGTAATGAAGAAAAAAATGTGAACAATCAGGAGAAAAATTATTCAAACAGCCAGGAGAAGAATGCTACAAATAGCCAGTCACAGAAGAACTCAACTCAGAACAAATTTAAGAATGAGCAAAATAAAACACAAAATGGACAGACAAGAAATGCAGAGGATTGTGACAGAAATCGATAATGTCCAAATGCTTAACTATGAAAGAGGCAGGTTGCCTTTGGGTTAAGTTTCTGTATTCTTGATGTAACGATTAAGAGGATGTCGTATTAACGGTTGAAATATATTGTTAATACGACATTTTTTATTGTGTGGGAAAATGTGTCTATCCTATACAGCAAAACGCTTTGCCGGGCTGTTTTATAAAGTATTGTCCTAGTTGCACCTTTTGATAAGGGAAGCATAAAATAAATAAAGGGGAAGGTGCAATTGGAGTGATAGTAGTGGAGGTACAAATTATAGCAGTATGGGATATTGAACAAAAACTGAAAGAGGGTTGTATATTAGTTGATTTAAGAGAATATGAGGAGTATGAGAAGGAGCATATACCAGGAGCGATTTGCATTACTTATGAAGAAGATACCTTTTTCGATAAAATAAAAATAGTGTTAGATGCTCCTGCATTAATTTTTTATTGCGAACGGGGAAATACAAGTTTGTTAGTAGGTAGAAAACTGGCAGAGCAGGGGAAAAAGGTATATACTATCTCTGGAGGTTTTTATGCATATAAACGTGTGCATAGAAAACGTTAGGTTTTTGTTGACGGAGTAAAAAAACTCATATAAGATAACAGGAGAGATAGATTTTAGCAAAAACAGGCAATATAAAATTTGTTGGTGGTACTTGTAATACAGGTGCCACCATAAGAAGGAGATACCGCATGGAACAGTTTGAATATATTGCTCCTTGTCATTTTGGACTTGAAGCAGTGTTAAAAAGAGAAATTTTAAATTTAGGTTATGAGATTGTACAAGTAGAGGACGGAAAAGTTACTTTTCGTGGGGATATAAGTGCGATTTGTCGAGCAAACATTTTTTTACGGACTACAGAGAGAATTTTGTTAAAAGTAGGAAAATTTAAGGCGACATCTTTTGAGGAGTTATTTGAAAAAACAAAACAACTTCCTTGGGAAAAATTTATTACAGAGAATGGAAAGTTCTGGGTAGCAAAAGCCACTTCTATAAAAAGTAAATTATTTAGTCCTTCTGATATTCAGTCTATTATGAAAAAAGCAATGGTAGAACGCATGAAGCAAAAATATAAAAAAGATTGGTTTCCAGAGGATGGAGCGGAATTTCCAGTGCGTGTGACGATTCTTAAAGATGAGGTTACAGTGGGATTGGATACCTCTGGAGCATCTTTACATAAGCGAGGATACCGATTAAAGATGGGAAAAGCACCAATTACAGAAACTTTGGCTGCGGCTCTTATTATGTTGACTCCATGGAACAAAGATCGAATTTTAGTAGATCCATTTTGTGGAAGTGGAACAATTCCCATTGAGGCAGCTATGATTGGTGCGAATATTGCACCGGGAATGAATCGTTCTTTTACAGCGGAAGAGTGGACACATATTATTCCTAAAAAGGCATGGTATCAGGTGATTGAAGAAGCAAATGATAATATTAGGGAGGACGTGCAGCTATCGATTCAGGGATACGATATGGATGGTGACATTATTAAGGTTGCAAGGGAGAATGCCAGAAATGCAGGGGTAGAGGAGTATATTCATTTTCAGCAAAGACCTATGCAGGAATTACGTCATCCTAAAAAATATGGATTTATTATTACAAATCCGCCTTATGGTGAACGTCTAGAGGATAAGGCAGATATGCCAAAGCTTTATAAGGAAATTGGTGAGACGTTTGGTGCGTTGGATTCTTGGTCCTATTTTTTGATAACTGGATACGAAGATGCACAGAAATATATTGGAAAGAAAGCTACGAAAAATCGAAAAATTTATAATGGAATGATGAAAACGTATTTCTATCAGTATATGGGGCCAAAGCCTCCAAAGCGTGAAAAGGAGCAGAAAGAGGAACGTTGAGAGAAGAATCAGAAGAAAAGAAATTTTTAAGGCGATTATTTCTTCATAGTGGAATTTTTTTTGTGTTGGGATGTTGTCTTATGTTTGTAATCTCTGAGTTTGGTATCAATAAAAATGCAGGAGAAGAGCAAAATATAAAAAAAGAGATTTCAGCAAAGGAAAAAGTAGAACAGTCTCAGGGAGCATATCTAAAGCGTGAGAAAAGAGAAGAAATCTTGAAAAAATTGGGTGCTTGTTATATTCGTATCCAAAAACCCAAAAATGCTTCCTTTCCTGTGGAGTTGGAAGATTGCTATCAGCAAGGAAGAGTACGTTTATATATGTATCAGATGTTGGATGAGAACATCTCATTTGAGGATTTGCAGTTTGTGTATACAGGAGAGAATAGCAAAAAGGTTCTTGCGCAATTTAAAAAGGAGACAAGCATTTCTTATGAATTAGAAAGTAATAATAAAAATACCGCTATTTTAAGTTTTCCTGTAGATAAGATTTATGGCTATTGTTTATACGAAGACGAACAATATATTTATATTGCCTGCAAGAAACCGAGCGAAGTGTATGACAAAATTATAGTGCTAGATGCTGGACACGGAGGTAAGGATACTGGAACGGACGCATTAAGTGGAAATTGGTCTGAGGCAGATTATAATTTGGATTTTGTAAGGAAAATAGAGCAACAGTGGTCGGAAGAAGATGCAAAGTTATATTTGACCAGATGGGATGATACAAAAGTTTCCTTAAAGAAAAGGGTAGATTTTGCCAATGATCTGTCGGCAGATTATTTCATCAGTATACATTGCAATAGCTCTGATGAGACTGGCGGATATGGTTTAGAGGCATTGTATAAGACGAATCAGTATAAGACAAGTTCAAAACAAATGGCAAAGACTTGCTTGGAACAATTGTCGTTTACTACAGGAATGCCAAATCGGGGTGCGTTAAACGGACAGAGTATTTATATTATAAGAAATGCAAAAATGCCTACGGTATTACTGGAAATGGGATTTTTGACAGATAAGGCAGACCTTGCATATTTGAAGAAAGAGGAGAATCGTACAAAAATGGCGGAGGCTGTTTGCAGTGCTATTAGGAAAGGAATGAAGCAATAAATGAGAATTGTATTTGCAACGGGAAACGAAGGAAAAATGAAAGAGGTCCGTATGATTATGGACGAATTGGGAATAGAAGTAGTATCGATGAAGGAAGCAGGAGTAGTACTTGATATTGAAGAAAATGGTACTACCTTTGAAGAAAATGCAATGATAAAGGCACAGGCAATTGCAGATGTGTTGGAGGATGTTATTGTATTGGCAGATGATTCTGGTCTGGAAATAGATTACCTAAATAAAGAGCCAGGTGTGCATTCTTCCAGATATATGGGGGAAAATACATCTTATGATATAAAGAATCAGCACATTCTTGACTTGCTAAAGGATGTAGAAGAAGAAAAAAGAACGGCACGTTTTGTATGTACAATTGCCGTGATTTTCCCTGATGGAGAAAAACAGGTCGTTAGAGAGACAATTGAGGGGCAAATTGGTTATGAAAGTAAGGGAGGGAACGGATTTGGTTATGATCCTATTTTTTATGTACCAGAATATGATTGCACGACTGCTGAACTTTCATTAGAGCAGAAGAATCAAATCAGCCATAGAGGAAAGGCCTTAGAACGCGTAAAGGCGATGATAAAGGAAAAAACAGAGAAAAAGTAAGAAAGACGGCTTAGACATGCATATAAGGCATTCTAAGCCGCTATGTGTAAGGAGAAGGTGAAAGCAAATGAAAATTTTAGTGATAAGCGATTCTCATGGAAATAATCTATATTTGAATAGAGCCATAGAACAGGCTGGGACATTTGATTACTTTTTACATTTGGGAGATTTGGAAGGTTCCGAACATTTTATTGAAACTTTTGTAGATGTGCCTAAAGTGATGATTGCAGGAAATAATGATTATTATATAGATGCAGAGCCAGAAGCAGAAGTGGATTTGGATGGGCATCACATTTTTATGGCACATGGGCATCAGTATCATGTGTATACAGGTGTGGAATATTTACGTGAAGAGGCGCAGCGTCGTGGGGCGGATATTGTTCTTTATGGACATACGCATGTACCATATATGGAGCAAACAGAAGATATGCTTATCTTAAATCCTGGAAGTATTAGTCTGCCAAGGCAAACAGAACGGATTCCTACTTATGCAATGATAGAGTTAAAAGAGGATGGTACGGTTGAGGCAGCTTTATATGAAGTAAAGTAAAAGGTTGGTGTGAATATGAGAAATATGGCAATGTTAATGGACTTTTATGAATTGACTATGAGTAATGGGTATTTTCATAATGAGGATAAAGATACGAGAGTAGTATTTGATGTGTTCTTTCGAAAGAACCCGGATGGTGGTGGTTTTTCTATTTTTGCAGGTTTGGAGCAGATTATAGAGTATATCCATGATCTGCACTTTACAGAAGAAGATATTAATTATTTAAGAGAACAGGGCATTTTTGACAGTGATTTTTTAGCTTATTTGCAGCAGTTTTCCTTTAAAGGGGATGTATATGCCTTTCGCGAAGGAACGATTATGTATCCCAATGAGCCGGTTGTTACGATCGTGGCACCATTGATTGATGCGCAGCTAATAGAGACGTATTTATTGACACAGATTAATCATCAGTCTTTAGTTGCAACGAAGGCGAGAAGGATTAAAAGAGTAGCCCAAGGAAGAGGTGTATCTGATTTTGGAGCACGCAGAGCACATAATGTAGATGCTGCGGTATATGGGGCAAGAGCTTGTTATATTGGTGGTATCGACTCAACGGCTACTGTATTATCGGGACAGAAATTTGGGATACAGGTAAGCGGAACAATGGCGCATAGCTTTGTGATGTATTATAAAGATGAGTATCTCGCCTTTAAAAAGTATGCCGAAATGTATCCGGATGCTACCGTTTTATTAGTGGATACTTATGATGTATTAAAGTCAGGGGTACCGAATGCGATACGCATTGCAAAGGATGTATTGGAGCCTATGGGAAAGCGATTAAAGGGTGTTCGCATTGACAGCGGTGATTTGGCGTATCTGTCAAAGAAGGTAAGAAAAATGCTGGATGAGGCAGGATTGGAAGACTGTAGTATTGTTCTTTCGAATAGTTTAGATGAATATACAATATCCTCTTTGATTTCACAGGGAGCAAAGGTGGATAGTTTTGGTGTGGGAGAACGAATGATAACGGCAAAATCAGAGCCCGTTTTTGGTGCGGTATATAAAATTGCGGCTGTGGAGGAAAATGGGCGATTTGAGCCTAGAATAAAGGTCTCAGAGAATGTGGAAAAAATAACAAACCCAGGAAGAAAAGAAGTGTATCGTGTCTATAATAGAGATGGAAAGGCAATTGCGGATTTGATAGCATTGGAAACCGAAAAAATTAATTTTTCAGAGGCATTTTCCTATATAGATCCAAAGGAACCTTGGCGTGAAAGAAAATTTGAAGATTGTACAGTAAAAAAATTACAAGAAAAATATATAGAAAATGGAAAAATAGTTCGTCAAATGGATTCTTTGGAAGAAATCAGGGCATATGTTTCCAAACAATTGCAGGATGAAATTTGGGAAGAGGAACAGCGATTTGAAAATCCACATATCCATTATTTGGATATGACACCAGATTATTATCATATGAAATTAAAATTATTAGAGGAAGTATCAAAATAAAAGATTAAAAAATATTCAGAAAATGTGAAAAATTTTTTTGGAGAAAAAGATAAAAATCCATTTTTTTATAAAAAAATGAATCTCTGAAACCCTTGATTTTACAAGAGTTTCAGAGAAAAGTAAAAAAAAATAAAAAAAATTTAAAAAAAGTGTTGACTTTACATGATTTATGGGATATAATCATTCTTGCGTTGAGGCGTTACCGAGAAATCGGAAAGCAAATCGGGGTGTGGCTCAGCTTGGCTAGAGCGCTTGATTTGGGATCAAGAGGTCGCAGG
>ERZ825896.4602-NODE-4602-length-10343-cov-3.685362_pt1 | contig 10343 bp, 6 predicted proteins | sample MGYA00519858_ERZ825896 | MGnify/ENA primary metagenome ERZ825896 (study PRJEB31778, sample SAMEA3449214) | human gut metagenome | biome: human gut; feature: human-associated habitat; material: faeces | place: United Kingdom | collected 2010/2012 ... | reverse complement strand
CAGCAGACCAGGGTGGCGGCGGTTCTGGACTATTACCGCCGCTTTATGGCCGCACTGCCCGCCGTGGCCGATCTGGCCGCGGTGGAGGAGGACCGGCTGATGAAGCTGTGGCAGGGGCTGGGCTACTACAATCGGGCCCGCAACCTGAAAAAGGCGGCGGTCAAAATCATGGACGATTTTGGCGGCGCTTTTCCCAGCCGGTATGAGGACATTCTCACGCTGCCCGGCGTGGGGGAGTACACGGCGGGGGCTGTGGCCTCGATTGCCTTTGGGATCCCTGTCCCGGCGGTGGACGGAAACGTCCTTCGGGTCGTATCCCGACTCACTGGAGATGCCGCAGATATTATGAAGCCGGAGACAAGGAGGCGTATGGGGGCGGCCCTGCGCGCCGTCATGCCCACGGAGGCCCCCGGAGATTTTAACCAGGCCCTTATGGAGCTCGGGGCCACCGTCTGTCTTCCCAACGGCGCGCCTGTGTGCGGGCGCTGCCCGGCGGCGGACTTCTGTACCGCCCGGAGAGAGGAGCGGACTGGAGAACTGCCGGTCAAGACCCCCAAGAAGGAGCGGCGGGTGGAGGAACGGACCGGCTTCCTGATCTTTTTTGGGGAAAAAGTGGCCCTGCGCCGCAGAGCGGAGCGGGGGCTGCTGGCCGGGCTCTGGGAGTATCCCAACGAGCTTTCTCCCGCTTCCTGCCCCGTGGAGGCACTGGCTGTGGAGAGCGGCTGTGCCGGAAAGCATATCTTTACCCACATTGAGTGGCGTATGACTGCCCAGGTGATCCAGGCCGCCTCGGAAGAGCTGCCGGAGGGCTGGGTATGGGCCGGACGGACGGAACTGGGCCGGGACTATGCAGTGCCTAACGCCTTTCAGGCCTTTTCCCATCTGGTGGAAGAGAGGCTCTAGCGCCGTGTCTTCCGGCTCGCTTTCCAACGGAACAAAAAATGCAGAAAGGACCGCTTTTCCATGTTGTGTACCCTCTGTCCCCGCGCCTGCGGGGCCGCCCGCACGGAGACCTCCGGCGGCGGCGTGTGCGCCATGCCCAGTCTGCCGGTGGTGGCCCGCGCCGCCCTTCACCACTGGGAGGAGCCCCCCATATCGGGGCGGAACGGATCGGGAACCGTATTTTTTTCCGGCTGCTCCCTGAAGTGCGTCTTCTGCCAGAACGAGGCCATCAGCCATGAGAACTTCGGCAGGGCAATCCCTGTCTCCCGGCTGCGGGAGATTTTTTTTGAGCTGATCGCCCAGGGGGCCCACAATATCAACCTGGTCAATCCCACCCACTTTGCCCATGCGGTGGGAGCGGCGCTGTCCGAGCCTCTGCCGGTGCCGGTGGTCTGGAACTCGGGGGGCTACGACTGCGTCGAGACCCTCCGGGCTCTGGAGGGAAAAATCCAGATTTACCTGCCCGATCTCAAGTACGCCCGCGCCGAGACGGCCGCCAGATACTCCGCGGCCCCCGATTATCCGGAGGCCGCCAGGGCCGCCATAGCGGAGATGGTCCGTCAGACCGGGCCCTGCGTCCTGGAGGATGGACTTTTGAAGCGGGGCACGGTCATCCGACATCTGATTCTTCCCGGTCATCTGTCTGAGACCAAAGAGGTCATGGACTGGGTGGCCGCGGCCTTCCCTCCGGGTACGGTCCTGTTCTCACTCATGAGTCAGTACACCCCCTGGGGACGCGCAGAGGCCTACCCCGAGCTCAACCGCTCTCTGCGCCCGTCCGAGGCCAGAGCCGCCGAGCGCTATATGGCTGCGTTGGGCCTGGAGGGCTGTGCCCAGGAACTCGGTGCTGCCGACAGCGCCTTCATCCCAGCCTTTGACCTCACCGGCGTTTTGCATAAAGAGGGACAAGAAAAAGTCAAAAAGAATAAAAATTGATAAAGTGGGGATAGTGAAATGGAATAGATTATACATAGCCGACGCCTCCGCGTAAAATTGTTTTGATTTTACATGGAAGGGGTGCTATAATGTATATGTATAAAAGCGCGCTGTGACAGTACGGCTGTTTTTTGTATTTACCGGACCGGGCGGATTCGCTCGGTTTTTGATACCGCCGGACGGGTGAGAGTGTCCGGCGGAAGGAATAGAGGGTTGCAGGTTGACGAAATATGTGATTCACGGCGGAAAACCGCTTCACGGTGAGATCGACATCAGCGGAGCGAAGAATGCGGCGGTGGCCATCATTCCCGCCGCTCTGCTGGTGGACGGTGTCTGCCGGATTGAAAATATACCTCAGATCAGCGATGTGACGCTGATCCTGAACATTCTTCAGGAGCTGGGCGCCGATGTGCGCACGGTAAACCGCACCACGGTGGATATTGATTGCTCCCATATCCGCAACGCCAGGGTTCCTGATGAGCTGGCCCGAAAGATCCGGGCCTCCTACTATCTGATCGGAGCGCTGCTGAGCCGCTTTGGTTCAGCCGAGGTGCCTCCTCCCGGCGGCTGTGACTTCGGCGGCCGGCCCATTGATCAGCACATCAAAGGGTTTGTGGCCATGGGGGCCGAGGTAGACGTACGGGGCGGGTTTATTTACGCCCAGGCTAAAAATGGCCGTATGGTCGGTTCGCAGGTCTACCTGGATATGGTCTCGGTGGGCGCTACCATGAATATCATGCTGGCGGCCGTCCTGGCCGACGGCATGACGGTGATTGAAAACGCCGCCAAGGAGCCCCATGTGGTGGATCTGGCCAATTTTCTAAACTCCATGGGAGCCGACATCATGGGCGCCGGTACCGACGTGATCAAAATTCGTGGGGTAAACCGCCTCTCCGGCGGCTCCTATTCCATCATCCCCGACCAGATTGAAGCGGGCACCTATATGGCGGCCGTGGCTGCGGCCGGGGGCGAGGTCCTGATTCAGAACGTCATTCCCAAGCATCTTGAGTGCATCACAGCCAAGTTGCTGGAGATGGGGGTGGAGGTGGAGGAGCGCGACGATGCCGTGCTGGTCCGCCGCTGCGGCAAGCTGACCCGCACCAATGTCAAGACCCTTCCCTATCCCGGCTTCCCCACCGATATGCAGCCTCAGATTGCCGCCATTTTGTGCATGGCGGAGGGAACCAGCGTCCTTACCGAGGGGGTTTGGGACAACCGTTACCGCTATGTGGACGAGTTCCGCCGCATGGGGGCCCAGATCCAGGTAGACGGCAAGATTGCCGTGATTGAAGGCGTAGAGAAGCTGACGGGCGCCCGTATCCGCGCCTGTGACCTGCGGGCCGGAGCCGCTATGGTGATTGCCGGTCTGGCCGCGCAGGGCACGACGGAAATTGACTGTATCTACCATATTGAGCGGGGCTATGAGGATATTGTCCGCAAGCTCTCCGGCGTAGGGGCCGATATCCGCGTGGTTGTCACTCCGGAACGGGAAGAAAAGGCCCAGGTAGGATAGCGTAAGACGGGCGGCGGCACATTGCCGCCGCCCGTCTGCTGTATCTGTTCCATATCGAATCATACATAGGGAGCGATGAACTTGCTGGAGCTGTGTACCCTTGCCAGCGGCTCCAGCGGCAACTGCACGCTGGTGACCGACGGGCACACACACATTCTGATTGACGCCGGGATTTCGGCCCGGCGCATCTGCAGGAGCCTGCGGGATTTGGGGCTGGAGCCGCCGGAGCTTTCCGGCGTGCTCATTACGCACGAGCATACCGACCATATCTGCGGCCTTGCAACGCTGACCAAACAGCTCCGGCTGCCGGTCTACGCCAGCCGGGGTACCGCCCGTCAGCTCTGTTACCGCATTGCCTTTCTGGACGAGCTGGTCCGCCCCTTTCGCCCCGGCGGGCGTTTTGCGCTGGGAGAGCTGGAGGTGGGAACCTTTTCCACGCCTCATGATACGGCAGAAAGCGCAGGTTATACCGTCTCTGACGGCGCGCACAAGGCGGCTGTGGTCACGGACCTGGGCTGTGTTACCGAGGATGTCCGGAACGGCATCCGGGGAGTTGACCTGCTGGTGTGCGAGGCAAACCACGACGAGGAGTGGGTCCGTTCCGGGCCCTATCCCTATTTCCTGAAAGAGCGTATTCTCGGAGATCGGGGACACCTGTCCAATGAGGCCGGGGCCGCGCTGGCACTGGAGGCGGTGGAGGGGGGCGCGTGTTCCGTGGTGCTGGCCCACCTGTCCCATGAGAACAATACGCCGGGCCGGGCCTATGGAACTGTCTCAGCCGTCCTGGAGCGGAGCGGAGCTGTCCCCGGCAGGGATGTGATACTGGAGATGGCCCCCAGGAGCGAACCGGGACGCCGGATTGCAGTGGGGTGAAATGAAAGGGATCAAGAAGTGGAGCCTGAAATATCCTCTGGGGGCGGCGGGCATTCTGCTGGCCGCCGCCGGTGCGCTCATCCTGTACTGGGCCTTTGGCAGAGAACAGGCGTCAGAGCTGGTGGTGGGGCTGATCGGCGCGGGCCTGAGCTGGCTGGCTGCCGGGCTGCTCTTTTGTGTGCTCTGGTCGCTCCGCACACCCATGGCGGATCGTGTTGAGGATGTAAACTGGCTCTGGCTGAAGGGGCGTCTGGATCCCTACTATGGCCTGTTCTTTCCTGAGACGGATCGGGATGCGGGGGCCCTCCGGCGGTTTCTCGGGCGGCATACTGCCCCAGGGGCATCTCCGTTTTTGAGTTGGCTCATGCCCCTCTATCTCTTTATCCGGATGGCGGAGGCCTGTGCCGGCGAGGGGGACTGGAGCCACTTCCTGGATATGAGTAAGGAGCTGGCCGATGTCATCTGCGACCGGCTCTCTGCTATAGGCTGTTTTGAGGAGGGACGCAAGCTCCAGTACCTCCGCGCGCTGGGCGAGAAGGAGGGCACCGGGCAGTGCGCCTGGTTTGGGCAGCGGCTGCCTGTCCTGCAGGAGGCTATATCTCAGTATGTGCGGATCCATTTTGATGAATTTTCCGGGAGGGAGCACCTGTGATTACAGTTCAAATCCTCTGCGTCGGAAAGTTGAAAGAGAAATTTTATACAGACGCCGCGGCGGAGTATGTCAAGCGGTTGTCGGGTTACTGCAGGCTGGCCGTTACGGAGCTGCCCGAGGAGCGCCTGCCCCAGAATCCCTCACAGGCCCAAATTGCGGCGGCGCTGGAAAAAGAGGGGGAGCTGGCGGCCGCCCGGATTCCGAAGGGCGCGGCAGTAACGGCCCTGTGCGTGGAGGGGAAGCTGCTCTCCAGTGAGGAGCTGGCTGCCCGGATAGAGGGATGGGCCGGGACGGGCAGAAGTTCGCTGGCCTTTTTGATTGGCGGATCCTATGGGATGTCCCCTGCCCTGAAGGCCCGTGCCGAACTCCGCCTGTCCATGTCCCCCATGACCTTCCCCCATCATCTGGCCAGGGTTATGCTGCTGGAGCAGCTCTATCGGGCCTTTAAAATCGGCGAGGGATCCGGTTATCACAAATAGGCCCTGTATATTGTGTCGAAATTCTTTGGGCGAAGGAATGGAAATTTTGGCAATTTAGTGCTATAATAGATGCGGCGCCTACCCTGCAAAAATTGTTAATTGGAGGAGATTCCCATGAACTATCGGGATGTGTATGAGGCTTGGCTGGCGAGCCCCGCGCTGTCTGAGGCCGAACGGGCCGAGCTGGAGGCCATTCAGGGCGACGAAAAGGAAATCGAGGGCCGCTTTTTTGCCCCCCTGGAGTTTGGCACCGCCGGACTGAGGGGGACTATGTGCACAGGACTGCACAATATGAATATTCATGTTGTCCGCCATGCGACCCAGGCCTTCGCCGAGGTCATTCTGGAGGAGGGGCCACAGGCCGCCGCCAGAGGCGTCGCGGTATGCTACGACTGCCGCAATCACTCCCAGGAGTTTGCCCGGGAGACCGCCTGCGTCATGGCTGGAAACGGAATCCCTGTGCGGATTTTCGAGTCTCTGCGCCCTACTCCGGAACTCTCCTTCGCTGTGCGGGAATACGGCTGCATCGCCGGAGTGAATGTCACGGCCAGCCACAACCCCAAGGAGTACAACGGCTATAAGGTCTACTGGCAGGACGGCGCACAGCTTCCTCCCCAGCACGCCGGCGCCGTCGCCAAAAAGATGGCCGAGCTGGATCTGTTCACGTCTATCAGGCGCATGGACTACGACGAGGCGGTAAAGGCGGGGATCATCACCGTCATGGGCTCCGAGACCGACGAGAAGTTTCTCGCCCTGGTGATGGGGCAGGCCATCGACCGGGAGGCAGTGGCCAGGGTGGCCGGCAGCTTCAAGATGGTGTATACACCCTTCCACGGCGCCGGATATCTCCTGATTCCGGAAGCCCTCAAGCGCTTAGGCATGAAGCATGTCTTCTGTGTGCCCGAGCAGATGGTCATTGACGGCGACTTCCCCACCGTGGCCTCCCCCAATCCGGAAAACCCGGAGGGCTTCGCCCTTGCGGTGGAACTGGCCAGACAGGTAGGGGCTGATTTCATTCTGGGCTCCGACCCCGACGCCGACCGGGTGGGCATCATGGTCCGGACTGCCGGCGGAGACTACGTAGTTATCTCGGGCAACCAGACCGGCGTCCTCCTGCTGGACTACCTGATTGGAGCCAAGCGGCGCACCGGCACCATGCCGGAGCGTCCTGTGGCCCTCAAGACCATCGTCACCACCGAGATGGCCCGCAAGGTGGCCGAGGTCAACGGCCTGAAGTGTTTCGACACCTTTACCGGATTTAAGTTCCTGGCCGAGAAAAAGGACAGGCTGGAGGAGGCCGGCGAGGGCAAGGTCATCTTCTCCTATGAGGAGTCCTACGGCTATATGCTGGGCGACTACGTCCGGGATAAGGACGCGGTCACCGCGGCGATGGCCCTCACCGAGATGGCCGCCTGGTACGACGGGCAGGGCATGACCCTGTACGACGCCCTCCAGAAGCTCTACGAGAAGTACGGCTACTATGACGAAAAGACCATCAATCTGGTGATGCCCGGTCTGGACGGCCTGCGGAAGATGGCAGCCCTCATGTCCGGCCTGCGGGCTGATCCCCCGGCCGAGATCGCCGGAGTGAAGGTCCTCCAGCGCAAGGACTACCAGGACGGATCCGTGGTGGATACCGGCACCGGCGCGGTAAGCCGCATGGAGCTCACCGGCTCCAATGTCCTGCGGTACGAACTCTCCGACGGTACCAGCCTCATCGTCCGCCCCTCGGGCACCGAGCCCAAGGTCAAGGTCTATATCCTGGCCAATGGAGAGACCAGGGACGAGTGCGCCGCCAAGGTGGCCCGGTATGCCGCCTGGGCCGAGACGTTGAAGCAGTAACAGTCATAACAAATGGCCCTTCCCTGTGCTTTCCGGCACAGGGAAGGGCCATTTGTTAAGAAAGGGATCGCCCCAGGCCATATAGCCCGGGGCGATCCTGCATGCTAGGATTAGTCGGCAAAGGTAACGCCGGTGGTGTCGATGGTGACGGTCTTGTCGTAAGTGCCGTCCTTATCAAAGTCGAACTTCAGCGTAATGTCCGCGCCGTCGTCAATGACCATGAAGTCCCAGGTAATGACATAGCTGCCGGCCTCGCCGGTTACATAGACGTCGGCAACGTACTCCTTGGTCTTCACATTCCCATTAATATCACCGAGGGGCTCGTCATAGCACAGCAGGGCGTTGTTGGTCTGCTCGACCTTGTAGCCGCTGGCCAGCTTGGCATACTCTTCGTCAGTGATGCTGATCTTCAGGGATACAGCGGTGACCTTGCCAGTGAAGGTCATGCCGTCAGCGCTGCCGAAAACGGCGGAAGCCTCAAGCTCGTCGGCTTTATCAGCCACGTTATTCAGCTCGAGCGCAACATCATCGCCCTCTGCGGTAATGACATAGTACATCTTGCCGTCAACGTCCGGATCAGCATCATCTGCCTCCGGGGGAATGGGTTCGGGGGTAGTACCAGACGCTACCTCATAAGTCATGGTACGGGTGTCCTTGTTGTCCTCGGAGATGGTAACCACAACCTTGTCGCCCGCCACGAGTGCAGAGATGGTCTTGGTCACGGTGGTGCGGCCCTCGGCGGGCTCGGACTTGACAACCTCAGTGCCGTTCACCTTGATGGAAACAGTCTGATCGGCGCCGGGGGTAAAGGTCAGCGAAGTGCTGCCCTCGGCAATGCCGGTGACAACCACGTCGTTGGTCATGTCGCCCAGCATGGTGTCATAGATGAACACGGTCTTGATGGCGCCGGTGGTGGAGTCGGTCACGATGGCGACCACGTCGTTCTCGGAGACGGTGGTCTCGTAGACATTATCGGTGTCCTCCACGTTCCAGACGGCGGCGTCAGACCCCAGGACCAGGCTCTTGTAGAAGTCGTTGGTGTCCTTGTTGGCCAGGGAGACGGAGCCGTTGCCCAGGTAGTCCACGCGGCTGCTGGCCTGGGTGTAGGCGTCTGTAGCGAAGGTGGCGTAGCCCTTGGAGTCCAGGGTGTACTTCATGACGGACTCCTTCACGCCGTTGCTGCTCTTGGAGGACAGGGTGCCCACGGTGCCGTCCTCGAAGACCACAGGGTAGGTGTAGATGGGCGTGCCGCCGTCAGAGGTCTCGGTGTAGCCGCCGGAGATGTAGGCATAGCTGGCGCTGGAAGAGTAGCTGCCGGAGATGGAGACCCAGATGGCCTTGGCGGCCTTGGTGGAAGTGCCGGGGGCCACATAGTACACGGCCTGGCCGGCGGAGGTGGTGGTCACACCGGCGGCGGGCATCTTGCTCAGGCCCTCAACCACGCTGTAGGTGTTGTTGCTGTTCTTGATGAAGAAGACGGTGGTGTCATCGGCCACCACAGTGCCGCCGGTGACGTCGTAGTTGGCCTCTGCCTTCTTCAGAGTCTGAGCGGCGTCGAAGACAGCAGTGGTGTAGGCGCTGTTCACAGTGTGAGGATTGCACAGGGTGATGACGCTGTCCTCGTCCAGGGTGTAGCTGAACAGGTTGTCAATCAGATTGGTGCCAAGGCCATTGCTCTGGAACCAGCCGCTGGTGACGATGGCGGCCTCCTTGGCGGATTCGGTGGCGGAAGCAGCAGCCAGGCCCAGCTTCACGGCGGAGTTCTTCAGATCCACGTCATAGGTGGCCTGGGTGCCGTCGGCCAGCAGGACCTTCACGCGGCCCTCATAGCCCATGGTGCCGTTGCCGGTGAGGCTGGAGCCCAGCACAACGGCGTAGTTGGACACGGCGGACTCTACCAGCTTGTGGCCCAGGATGTTGCCGTGGTTATCCAGGTACAGGGTGTAGGTGTTGCCGATCAGGCTGTTGTCGAAGGTGCGCAGCGCGTCGGACAGGTTGGCGCCGGCGCCCAGCACGTACTTCTCGCCGCCGGCGGTGATGCTGGGAACGGTGCCGGGGGTGTAAGCGGTGACCTCGGCCTCAGCGGTCTCAGCCTCGGTGACATAGTACTTGTCGTCGTCGTACTTGACGATCAGGACATAGTCGTTCTTGGCCATATCCTCATAGCCCACCACGTCGGCAAAGTCCTGCGCGCCGATGGGGGAAGAGAAGGTGATGGTCTCGCCGGAGTTGTTGATGGCGTTGACCTTGGCCAGAGCGGGGGTCTCCTGGATGATGAGCTCGACAATGCCGTCGCCGTCGTTGTCGATAAAGCGCTGCTTCACGCCGGCAGTGGCCTGCACGCCGTTGCTGGCAGCATGGCCCACGTTGCCGGAGGTGTACTGGATGGCATCAGCAGTGCCGGCGGTGGGCATGGCGATGCCCTCAGCCCGCAGGGCGGACTTCACGGCGTCGGTGTCCTTCAGGCGGCCGGTGGTCTCCACGACCACGTTGTTGTCGGTGAGGATGGGGTAGCCCATTACGGTGGAGTTGACGGCGTTGGGAGAGAGGTTGTTCAGGAACTTGACGTAGAGCACAACCTCCTGGCCCAGGAGGTCGTCGCTCATGGACACCTTGAAGGCGGGGTTGGAGGCCAGGGAGGAGGGCACGGTAGTGTAGCCGGAGACGGCGGTCACATTGATGCGGCCCTCGCCGTCCTTGGTGGTGTTGTAGTTGGCGGAGTCCAGAGTCTTCTTCTCGTTGGCAACGGCGATGCCGGTGACCTTCAGCACGTTGAAGCGGTTTGCCAGCATGGTGCCGTTGTCCTGGGCGTAGATGACGCCGGAGTATTCGCCGTAGTTGTTGCGGTACTCAACCTCCTGAGCCTGCACGCCGTTGTACACCAGCTGGGCGGTGTCGTCGCGGGTCAGACCGCTGGAGGGGGTGATGTGATCCAGCCCGTCGTACAGGCCGATCTTGTTGGCCAGAGTGTCGGTGTTCAGATCCCAGCCGGCGCCGGTCAGGCCCTCGATGTCGCTGCGGTAGCCCAGAGCGGTCAGGAACATCTTGGCAGCGGCGGTGCCGGTGACAGGCTCGTTGGGCCCGAAGGTGCCGTCGCCCTTGCCGT
>ERZ825896.4601-NODE-4601-length-10345-cov-5.917201_pt1 | contig 10345 bp, 11 predicted proteins | sample MGYA00519858_ERZ825896 | MGnify/ENA primary metagenome ERZ825896 (study PRJEB31778, sample SAMEA3449214) | human gut metagenome | biome: human gut; feature: human-associated habitat; material: faeces | place: United Kingdom | collected 2010/2012 ... | reverse complement strand
TAGAAGAGTTAAGTACTGATCCAGATTTTGTTGGTTATTATGATTTAGAAGAAGCACATAAACAAGATTTATCAGATAGTTATGAGACTGGTTATGATGATGGTATTAATAAAGGCAAAGAAGATGGCAAGATAGAAGAAAAAATAGAAATTGCCAAGGTGATGCTCTCAAAAAATATAAGTGTTAAAGATATTAGTGATATTACAGGTTTATCTATAAAAGAAATAAAAAATTTATAATTAAAAACATACAAAAAATATATTAACAATATTAAAAAATGTTAATATATTTTTATTTTATCAGGATTAGACATAAAATAAATTTTATAGTATAATGGTATCATGAGGTGGTTAGATGAATGATTTCTTTGAAAAGTTTACCAAAATAATAAAAAATTATAATACTATAATATTAGCCACTCATAAGAATATGGATTTAGATGGTTTTTCTTCTTGTTTATGCCTATTTAATATTATAAATAAGATGAAAATAAATTGTTACATATATCTAAATAGGGAGCAACAAAATAAATCTATAAATAAAACAATGGATAAATTGGGCAAAGAAAAGTATTATTATAATGCATTATATGAAGATAATCTAAATGATGTTGATTTTAATAATTCATTATTAGTTATTATAGATGTACATAAACAAACAATGATAGAAAATGATAAACTTTTAGGAATGGTTAATGATACTATTGTTATAGATCATCATATAAAGAATGATAATTATATAAAAAATACTAAATTGCTATATATTAATTCATCATTATCAAGTACAGCTGAATTATTTGTAAATTATAGTAGATATATGAATTATACTATCGATTCTCTTCTGGCAACTATCATGCTTGCAGCAATAGAAATTGATACTAATGGTTTTAATTTTAAAACAAGTGAGCATACATATGAGGCCGCTGCATATTTAACAAAATTAGGTGCTAATCCAATTATCAAAAAGGAGTTATTAAGAGAAAGCAAAGACATATATCTTAAAAGACAATTTTATATTGAACAAAGTTACTTAATTGACGATAATATTATGATATGTGAAATTAATGATATAGTTTCTAGCTATGAACTTGCGGTTATTGCAGATGCTCTTTTAGAATTTGAAAATGTTGAGGCATCGTTTTGCATAGGAAGATTAGATGAATTTACAGTTGGGATAAGTGCTAGATCAATAGGAAATATAAATGTACAAGAGATAATGAGAAAACTTGGTGGTGGCGGTCATATTACCGAGGCTGCAACCAAAATGAACGATTTATCTGTTGAAGGATGTCGTATAAATTTATTAAAAGTTATAAATGGGAGGTAAATTATGCAAGTTATATTATTAAAAGATGTCAAAGGTCAAGGAAAAAAAGATGAAATTATTGATGTAAAACCTGGTTATGGAATGAATTATTTAGTAAAGAACGGATATGCTGTTTTGGCTACAAAAACAGGTGTTCAACGATTAGAAAAAGAAATAAGTAATCGAAAAGAACAAGAAAAAGAGTTAATCGCATCATGTGAAAAGATAAAAGAAAATTTAGCAAAAGAAACTTTAGTATTTAAAGTAAAAACAAGTAAAGATGGAAGGGTATTTGGTAGTGTTAGTACAAAACAAATCTCTGATGAATTAAAGAAAAAAAATTATGATATTGATAAGAAAAAAATAAATTTATCTGTTCCTCTTTCATCACTTGGATTTTATGATGTAGAAATTCAGTTACACAAGTCCGTAGTAGCAATCATTAAAGTACAATTAGTTGGAGAAAAATAATATGAATACAAAGGAATTACCACATGATCTTAATGCTGAACAATCTGTTCTTGGATCAATGTTTTTATCAAAATATGCCCTACAAAGAGCGGTTGAATCATTAACACCAAATCAATTTTATTCTGAAGCCAATGGTAAAATATTTAAAGTTTTATCTGATTTATGCGAGAAAGGTACTGCCATTGATTTTACGACAGTTACATCAGAACTTGTTACAAGAAATATTTTAAAACAAGTTGGTGATGTTGAATATTTAACAGAAATTGTTAATATTGTACCAACAGCAGCTAATATAGATGAATACATTAAAATAGTTGAAGAAAAATCTATAAGGAGAAAGTTAATTGAACAAGCAACTGAAATCGCAACAATTGGTTATACATCATCAGATTCATTAGGAGAAATATTAGATAGTGCTGAAAAGAAAATATTTAGTATTGTTAAAACAAGAAAAGGTACAGAGTTTAGAACTATTCAAGATGTTTTATTTAAAACACAATCTGATCTTGAAAAACTTGCCCAAACTAAAGGTGAAGTTACAGGTTTATCAACAGGGTTTTATGACCTTGATAAAGTAACAACAGGGCTTCATCCAAATGAACTTATTATTATTGCTGCCCGTCCTGCTATGGGAAAAACGGCTTTTGCCCTTAATCTAGCAACTAATATTGCTATGAATTGCGACAAGGGTGTTGCTCTATTTAATATGGAAATGAGTGCTGAACAACTAGCAACCCGAATGCTTTCATCTGTAGGACAAATAGAGGGGTACAAATTAAAAAATGGTCATTTGGAACATAATGATTGGAAGAGAGTTAATGAAGCAATTAGTAAACTTGCGGATACTAAATTATATATAGATGATACACCTGGTATGACAATTGGTGAAATAAGGGCTAAATGTCGTCGTCTTGCAAGCAGTGAAGATGGACTAGCTGTTGTAATTATCGATTATTTGCAATTAATAAGTGGCTCAGAAAAATATGCTGGGAATCGTCAACAAGAAGTATCAGAAATATCTAGATCGCTTAAAACAATGGCTATGGAATTAGGTATTCCCGTTATCGCTCTTGCTCAATTATCGAGAAGCGTTGAAGGTAGAGATGATAAGAGACCAATTTTAAGTGACTTAAGGGAATCAGGATCAATCGAACAAGATGCCGATATTGTTGCTTTCCTATATCGTGATGATTATTATAATAAAGAAAGTGCCATTGATGAACAAACAAGTAGAAGTGAGTTTATTATAGGCAAACATCGTAGTGGACCAACAACAACAATTGATTTAATCTTTAAAAGGAATACAAGTACCTTTGTTAATTTTATAAATAAAGAAGAAAGTTAGGTGGATTATGAAAAAAATATCCTTCTTTTTACTGATTGTATTAGTAGGATGTTCATGCGTTTTTCTAGGATTTGATTATACTCATAATATTGAACCCAATCATTATTATCAAGTTTACTTAGATGATGAACTAATTGGAACAATTAAATCAAAAAAAGAACTTGAAAAATATATTGACAAACGTGGTGAATATATAAAAAATAAATACAATGTAGATAAAATATATAGACCTAATGGTCTTGAAATAAAGAAAGTTACAACATATGATGATGATTTAATGTCTGTACAGGATATATATAATCATATCTTAGAACAAAAAGCTTTTACTATAAAAGGTTATCAATTTACTATAAACAATGGGGATGATAATCAAAAGATATATGTTTTAGATAAGAATATATTTGAAACAGCTATTGAATCTACTATAAAAGCCTTTGTTGGAACAGATAAATATAACAATTATAAAAATGAAGAACAGGAAGAAATTAAAACGACTGGAACTTATGTCAACAATATTTATGTAGAAAATGATATAACGCTTAAAGAGGTAGATGTACCAGTTAATGAACAAATATATATTGATGCTTCTGAGTTAACAAAATATTTGCTTTTTGGAACAACAAATGAACAAAAAGTATATACTGTTCAAGTTGGAGATACTATTCCTAAAGTGGCCTTTAATAATCAGATTGGTATAGAAGAATTTTTAATATCTAATCCAGAGTTTACAAGTGAAAATAATTTATTATTTCCAGGTCAACAAGTAACTATTGGAGTAACCAATCCTCAAATTAGAGTAGCCATTGAAGAAAAGAGTGTTTCAGATGAGGAAGATAAGTATCAAGTTAATGAAACGGTAAATGATGCTAAACTAAAGGGTGATGATACTATAATTCAACAGGGAGAAAATGGTTTGTCAAGAGTAACCCGTGTAAACAAAACTGTAAATGGCGTTATTATTTATTCTGATACTAAAAAACGTGAAGTATTAAAACCATCAGTAGATGAAATAATTGAACGTGGTGGAAAGGTTATACCAAATGTTGGTTTAACAACAAGTTGGGGATGGCCAACTAATCCTGGATATATTATTACAGATAGATATGTATGGCGTATTAATCCAGTAACTTATAAACGTGAGTTACATTCTGGTATTGATATCGCAGGTACAGGTTATTATTCTCCTATATATGCAACAAATAATGGTACTATTGAAAATATAAGGTCAACATATGATTATGGTAATCATGTAATTATTAACCATAATAATGGCTATTATACACTTTATGCACATATGGCAGCTTTTGCTCCTGGTATTAAAGTTGGTGATACCGTTGCTCGTGGGCAACTAATTGGTTATATGGGAATGACAGGATACGCAACAGGAGTTCATGTGCATTATGAAATATGGCAAGGTTGTAGATTTTGTAGAATAGATCCACTTTCAAAATATTAATGAAATTTAGTGTTCTTGCTAGTGGAAGTACTGGCAATGTAACATATATTGAAACAGCTCATACTAGATTTCTTATAGATATTGGTATGAGCTCCTTATATGTTGAAACAAAATTAAAAGAAATAGATGTGGATCCAGACAAAATTGATGCCATTATTATAACGCATACACATGTTGACCATATAGGCGGATTAAAAGTATTTGTGAAAAAACATAAACCTATTGTATATTTAACTCAAAAAATGTATGATGAGTTGTCTGATTTCATTAATGAATATATTATTATTGATGATAAATTTACTTTTGGAGATGTTTTAGTAACACCATTTTCACTTTCACATGATGCCCCTGAAACCAATGGTTATTTAGTGGAAAGTAATAATAAATCACTTGTCTATATTACTGATACAGGTTATTTAAATCAAAAGCATTTTCCTCTCCTTCAAAACAAAAATATTTATATTATGGAAAGTAATCATGATGTCAAAATGCTTATGGAAGGAAAATATCAATATCATTTAAAGCAAAGAATATTAAGTGATAGAGGCCATTTATCTAATCCAGATAGTGCATATTATCTTTCTAAAATGATTGGTAATAATACTAAGTATATTGTTTTAGCTCACTTAAGTAAAGAAAATAATACTGAAGAAATTGCTCATGATACACTTATAAAAATGTTAGAAAAGTATGAATTTAATATCGAAACAGATATTGCTAAACCAAATTGTAGGACGGACTTGAGAGAAATATGATAAAAATTATATGTGTTGGAAAATTGAAAGAGAAATATTTGAAAGATGCTTTAAATGAGTATAAAAAGAGAATTTCTAAGTACACCAAACTGGAAATAATTGAATTAAATGACTATAATGACAAAAATACACAAATTATTTTAAGTAAGGAAAAACAAGAAATTGATAAATATATTAATAGAAATGATTATATTATATGCCTTGATATTAAAGGAAATATGGTGACATCAGAAGAACTAGCATCAAAAATAGATAAGATATTCATTCAAAATCCATGTATAACGTTTATTATTGGTGGGTCATATGGTATTCATGAAGATATCAAGAAAATGTCAAATGAACTACTATCATTTTCTAGCCTAACTTTTCCTCATCAATTATTTAGAGTTATGCTTTTAGAACAAATATATAGGGTATTTAAAATACAAAATAACGAAAGTTATCATAAATAATGTATAAAAAAAATAAAAATCATCCACTATTAATTAGGAGATGATTTTTTGAAAAAAACTTTTCTTTTAATAATAGGAATAGTATTTATTTATACGTTTTTAGGAAATATTATTACATCCAAAAAATTAATACCTGATGATGCAATTAGAATAAGGGTTATACCAAATAGTAATTCTATATATGATCAAGAAATGAAAAAATTGGTAAAAGAAGAACTACAAACAGATATGTACAATTTATTAAAAGATGTAAAAGGTTCATCAGATGCAAGACGTGTTATAAATGATAATTTGGAAAATGTAAATAGTAAAATTAATACTATATTTGTTGATAACAACTATGATATGAAATATACTGTTAATTTTGGATTAAATTACTTTCCTGAAAAAGAATATAAAGGATTAAAATATGATGAAGGATATTATGAATCACTATTAGTTACCATTGGAGAAGGTGCTGGCGATAACTGGTGGTGTGTATTATTTCCTCCTCTTTGTCTAATTGAAGCCGAAGAAAGTACTGATGTTGAATATACATCATTTGTAAAAGAACTTGTAAATAAATACATGTAAGTTGTCAAAAAAATTTATACTAAAAATAATATACCTATGGCTTGTATGAGATGATAAAAATATTCAAACGAAATATTCTAGATAATGTTTATGATTTATGGAAAAAATAGATGTAAAGGTAAAAAGATTAAGTATTAAACGTATAAAAATTCTTCCTATAAATATAATTTTATAGGAGGCTTTTTTTATGCAAATAATTATATTATTAAGTATCTCAATATCTTTATCAATGGATGCTTTTTCATTATCCCTTGCTTATGGAACACTTTCCTTAAGCAAAAAATATATTAATTTATTATCAAGTATTGTAGGTATATATCATTTTTTTATGCCTCTTATAGGTCTATTTGTTGGTAAGGCCATCACATCATTTATTAAAATATCACCAGATATAATAGTTTTTATCGTCTTGTTATTTATAGGAATTGAAATGATTATTGAGAGCTTTAAAAAAGAAGATAAAGTAAAGTTAATGAAAATATCAGAATTAATTCTATTTGGACTTGCTGTAAGTATAGATAGTTTTTCCGTAGGTATAGGATTGAATGCATTACATATTAATCCACTTATATGTGCCGTTTCCTTTTCTGTATGTAGTTATTTATTTACGTATTTAGGATTAAAATTAGGTAAAAAAATTAGTTCCATTATAGGTAGTGTAGCAACTCTAATAGGCGGAACTATTTTAATTATAATTGGTATTATGTATGCTATATAGTTTAAATAAAAATATCAAGTTTAGTCATTAACTTGATTTTTGTGTTTTAAAACTATATAATGAATATGGTGGTAGTATGATAGTTAATATGAAAAATGAACTTATAGATGCAAAGAAAAAAGGTTATGCTATACCACAATTTAATGTAAATAATTTAGAGTGGGCCAAGTATATTTTAAAAACTTGTAATTTATATAGAAGTCCTGTTATTATGGGTTTTACAGAAAGTGCTATTGAATATATGGGTGGTTATCATACAGCATCAGGACTAATATATGATTTAGTCCATGATTTACATATTACAGTTCCTGTATCAATTCATTTAGATCATGGAACATCTGTTTTATCATGTAAGAAGGCTATTGATGCATGTTTTACATCTGTTATGCTTGATGCGTCACTTAAACGAATTGATACCAACATTGATATGACTAATGAAGTAATTGAATATGCAAGGAAAAAACGAGTAATAGTTGAATCTGAAATAGGTTCAATAGGTAAACATGATGCCAGCGATACTAAAAATGCGAGTGTTACAGGTAGTATTATTTTTGTAAAGAAAACAAAAGTTGATTTACTTGCACCAGCAGTTGGTAATGTACATGGAATATATAAGGAATTTCCCAATATAAATGTTAAATTAATAAAAGAAATAAGTGAAAATACTGATTTGCCACTTGTTTTACATGGGGCAAGTGGTATAAATAATAAAACACTAAGAGAATGTATCAAAAATGGAATTTGTAAAGTTAATATTAACACTGATCTTCAGGTCGCATGGGCAAAAGAAGTAAGAAAATTATTAGAAACAGATAGTAGTGTATATGATCCAAGAAAAATAATAAGCAGTGGAGAAAAGGCAGTTGTGAAAGTAATTAAAGAAAAATTAGAAACTTTAAATTCAATAAATAGGTATTAACACCAACTTTGACAAATTACATATTAATATTATAGAAATATATATGGAGGAAGTATGAAACAGATTATTATAAATGGTGGTAAAGAGTTAACCGGTGAAATTAAAATAAGTGGTGCTAAAAACAGTGCCGTAGCACTTGTTCCAGCTTCAATATTATCTGACGGAGTTGTTAAAATTGATAATATACCTGGTGTATCTGATATAGATGCTCTTGTTGAAACACTTGAATATTTAGGTGCTTCAGTTAAAAGAGATCATGAATATATGGAAATAGATCCAACAAATATTGTAAATAAAGAAATACCAGAAAGATTATCGAAAAAACTTCGTGCATCATATTATTTTATGGGTGCTTTACTTGGAAAATTTAAATACGTTCAGATGTATTTCCCAGGTGGCTGTTCAATTGGTGCAAGACCTATAGATCAAACATTAAAATCATTTAGATTACTTGGTGCAACTATTGTAGAAGAAAATAATAGATATACTATAAAAGCCGATAAACTAGTGGGAAATCATATTTATTTAGATATGCCAAGTGTAGGAGCTACTGTAAATACTTTGCTTGCTTCTGTAAGGGCAGAAGGGGTAACTATATTGGAAAACGCTGCTAAGGAACCCGAAGTAGTTAATGTTGCAACCTATTTAAATAATATGGGTGCTAAAATATCAGGAGCAGGTACTAGTGAAATTAGAATAGTTGGTGTACCTAAATTAAATGGATGTTTTTCCGAGGTAATACCTGATAGAATAGAAGCAGGGACATATACTATTTTAGGTGCCCTTATTGGTAATGAGTTAAAAATAAGTAATATAATTCCCGATCATATTGAATCTTTACTTTCTAAATTAAAAGAAATGGGTATTAGTTTTATAGTTAATGATGATAATTTAATTATATCAAGTTCAAATAATCTAAAAAGCGTTGAAATTAAAACACTTGGATATCCAGGATTTCCAACTGATTTGCAACAACCTCTTACGGCTTTATTAACACAGTGTAGTGGGACATCAACTTTAGAAGAAACTATATATGAAAATAGATTTAAAAATGTTGAATATTTAAATAAAATGGGAGCCAATATTGTTCAAGTTGGTCCTAGAAAGATTGCTATTGCAGGGCCATCAACATTAACAGGTAAAGATGTAGTTGCAACTGATCTAAGAGCTGGTGCTTGTATGTTACTTGCTGGGTTAAAAGCTAAAGGAAAAACAACAATTAGTGATGTTGAACATATCTTAAGAGGATATGAAAACTTAATAGAAAAGTTAAGAGCTGTAGGAGCAGATATTGAACTAATAGATAAATAATCATAAATTTCAAAATAAAATATATAATTAAGTAGATAAAATCTACTTTTTATTTTGGGGTGAAATATGAAAAAAATATTAGTTTTAGGAATTGTATTGTTAGGAATTTTTTTAATATATTTAAGTACTTTAGATAAAAAAGTATATTTTTTATCATTAGGAGACGAAATATCCCAAGGCATTAATTTATATAATAAAAAAGATTATAATTATAATGATTATATAAAAGAATATTTAGAAAATAAAAAAGTTTTAGAAACATATATAAATTTATATTTTAATGATAATATGCGAACAATAGATTTAATTGATTATATCGAAGAAAATAAAGAAATAGTAGTAGAAGGCAAAAAAAAGACCATAAAAAATGCTTTAATTAAAGCTGATTTAGTGACATTATCAATAGGTAGTAATGATGTAGTTTCTAAACTATTATTAAAAAATAATTATACAAAAGAAGAATTATATAACTATTTAGATGAATATTTAAAGGATATAGAAAATCTATTTAAATTAATGAGACAATATTGTAAAGAAGATATTGTATTTATAGGGTATTATAATATCTTTAATGATGATACATATAATGAATATTTTGAATACTTAAATAAAAAAGTAAAAAAAATATCTAATAATTATGAAATTAATTTTGTAGATATTATGGATGATATAAAAAATGATAAAATTAATAATAACTTTTATCCAACTAAAGATGGACATATAAGTATAGGTAAAAAAATTATTGATATAGTAGATGATAAAATATTAAATAAAAATTAAAATGTATATAAATTGATTAATTTGATTTAAAAAATGTACAGATATGGAAAATCTGTTATACAAATTTCTAATATTTGAGTATTTTTATGATACTAATTTCCTAAATCACGGGTTTGTAATACTTTAAAATATATGGTAAATTTCTTTCTGTAAGGCCTTATTAGAAGGAGAAATAATGAACAGAAAAGAAATTAATCTATTAAACGACGCTATGTTTAAAGCATTATTTAGAAGTGAAGAAGCAAGAGATATAATTGCTA
>ERZ825896.4598-NODE-4598-length-10363-cov-3.113989_pt1 | contig 10363 bp, 5 predicted proteins | sample MGYA00519858_ERZ825896 | MGnify/ENA primary metagenome ERZ825896 (study PRJEB31778, sample SAMEA3449214) | human gut metagenome | biome: human gut; feature: human-associated habitat; material: faeces | place: United Kingdom | collected 2010/2012 ... | reverse complement strand
TTTTTGACATGTTTAACTTCGTTATTTCTATATTATAACAATATTATTCCAGTGTCTCCACCGCAAACAACGGTTCACCGGCCTTGATCTCACCGTTTGCCAGAAGTCTGATCCTCTGGTTGTCTTCCGGTTCAGTATCAAGGATAGGGGAAGTGATAGACGGAGCATTAGCAGTTAAGAACTCCAAATCCAGTTTCATCATCGGATCACCTTTTTTCACTTTCTGACCCTCTGTTACCAGGATTTCGAAGCCTTTTCCTTCCAGTTTTACAGTGTCGATTCCCATATGAAGAAGCATAGGGATACCGGAATCTGTCTGGAAACCTATAGCATGTTTTGTATCAAAAATAAACTCAACTTCACCGTCTGCAGGTGCATATACAGTACCTTCTGTTGGTGTCACCACTGCACCGTCACCCATCATTTTTCCTGCAAATCCTTCATCCGGTGCAGTAGAAAGATCTGCTGCGATTCCGTCTACAGGGCTGTAAATGATTGCTGTTTTTCTGATTTTTTCTTCTTTCTCAGAAGCACTTCTCTTAGAATTACCGGAAATATTCTTTGTATTTGTTTTTGAAGCTTCAAGAACCTTATCTCTGTAAATTCCTTCTTTCTGCTTACGCTTTTCAGCCTTTGCAGCTGCCTTTTCCTTATTTGCCTCAATAATATCATTAACATCTACTTTTTTCATGTGGATATTAATAAATATCTGTTGTAACATCATAATAAGTGAACCTGCCATCCAGTAAAGACCAATACCTGCTGATAAAATCCAGCACATGTATATTGACATAAGTGGCATCATAATGTTCATTATCTTCATTGAACTTGCCATTGGATTATCTGCTGAATCCATAGCAGCTCCATTAAGCTTCTGTGAAAGCTGAACACTTAAAAACTGGAATAAACCTGATAAAATAGGAATAATAAGTGCAACAATAATTGAAATCATTCCTGCATTAAACATTCCACTAGGTGACATACTTAAATTTAATCCAAAGAAATTATTAATTCCTTCTATCTTATCTGCTACCCCTTTGTCGGCAACCTCTAAGATTTTACTTAATGTAACACCATCTGAAAGTTTAACTCCACTACCTGAACTTGTGTAACCTGACATTGCATCAATACAACCGTTTATCTTATCCTGAGATAAACCAGATGCTAAACCATCAATTCCGAAAAACTGCTTCATCTGTGTAGCATTTAATCCGTTAAGAACCTGTAAATATAAATCCTTAACCGGCTTAACATATGCCGGAACGTTCATAATAACTCTGTAAAGTGCAAAAAGAATAGGCATCTGTATTAATAACTGTAAACAGCTTCCTGTAGGAGATGTTCCATACTTATCATATACTGCTTTAATTTCTTCCTGCTGTGCCAACTGGGATTGCTGGTCTTTCTTTCCCTGATACTTCTTCTGGATTTTCTGAATTTCAGGTGTCATTACTGAATTAAGCTTTGAAAACTTCTGCTGCTTAATCTGCATTGGAAGCATAAGCATTCTTACAACAATAGTAAATAATATAATACAAAAACCAATATTATAAATTCCCATTGTTGAAAACAAATCATAAATAATTTCAAGTATTTTACAAATAAAAATAGAAAGTAGAATATTATATAAAACTAAAAATATTGTACCGCAAAGTACACTAAATAAAAAAGAAAGAAAAGAAAATATAAAAGGAGCATTTAAGATAAAAAATATAGAAAAAATAATGAACAATAAAATCCTTATAATAGATGACATTTATACAACTGGAAGTACATTAAATGAATGTTCAAATCTCTTAAGAAAAAATGGAATAAAAAAAGAAAACATAGGTGTACTAACTCTTGCAAAAGATTAAATAGAAAGGAGAAAATGCGAATAAAAGCATTTGCTATAGATTTATGGAAGACTTAGTTGAAAGCATATTAGATTATGTAAGAGCAGATTATACAGATTATGCAATAATGATTAATGGAGAATGGGGCTCAGGAAAAACACATTTTTGGAATAACAAAATTAGAAAGAAAATAGATTCCATGAAATTTAATGGAAAACAATATAAAACAATATATATGTCATTATATGGAATTTCTAATCTTGAAGATATAAGCAAAAAGATTTTTATAGAAACAACACAACTTATGGACAAAAACTTAAAAAAATATATGAATCAACATGAAGAAATGACAATACCAGAATATGCTAAAACAGGGTTAGATATGGCAAATCTATTTGGAGTATCAGCAAATGAAGGAAAAATAGATTATGAAGAATTTTTCTCTACAGATGATAAAGTATTATGTTTCGATGACCTAGAAAGAGCAAATGTAGATGTTATAGACATTTTAGGATATATAAATAATTTTGTTGAGCATGATCATATAAAAACAATAATAATATGTAATGAAAAAGAATTATCAACAAAAATAAAAAGTAGCAATTTGGAAATGAAAACATTTATAGCTACATATATACTTGATAAAGAAGGTGAGTTACAAGATAATAATAAGCCTATGGTCGAAAAAATAAAAGACCAAATAGAAAATGTATTTGATAAAGCAAATGATTATGAAAGAATAAAAGAAAAACTTATAGGCGAAACATTTGAATATGCTCCAAAATTTGATTATATAATAAATGGAATATTAATTAGATATGAAGATGATCCTGATTTAGAAAGATTTTATAGAACAAATATAAACCTTATAATTTCAACATTTAAAAAAAGTGGAACTAGAAACTTAAGAATTTTAAAACATGCATTAAAAGATTTTCAAAAAATATATCAAGTTGTAACACAAAAATATCCTGATATTAGTAATAGAGTAATTCAAACAATGCTAATATTTACTATAGCAATATCATTTGAGATAAAAGCAGGAAAAGTAACTACACTTCCGAATGTGAATACCATTGCGGATGGTACAGCCGTAAAGACACCGGGAGAAAAGATTTTCCCATATATCCAGAAAAATTTAGATGATATCATTACCGTAGATGATGATGAACTAGTGGTTGCATTTTTAGATATGGTGGAAAATCACAAGATGGTAATTGAAAATTCCGGTCTGCTGACCGTAGCTGCCTTAAAGCATTTAAATGTCAAAGCAAAACGTGTCGTATCTATTTTAAGCGGCGGCAATATGGATGTCATTACGATGTCCTCTGTGGTTCAGCAGGGACTGATTTTCCGCGACCGTATCTTTACAGTATCTGTGCTGCTGCCGGATAAACCGGGCGAACTGTCAAGGGTGGCAGATACCATTGCAAAAGAGCAGGGAAATGTTATTAAATTAGAGCATAACCAGTTTGTTTCTATTAATAGAAGTGCAGCCGTAGAGCTTCGGATTACGTTAGAGGCATTTGGAACAGACCATAAGAAACAGATCATGAAGGCGTTGGAGAAGAACGGATATAAGCCGAAGCTGGTAAGAACAAATCTTTAAGTAAATTTAAAATGAATATAAAGTGTCAGAAATAAGATCGAAAAGGCGTTACATAAAGTAGCGTCTTTTTATACATATAGGCAATAGTGTACAGAAATCAGACAAAAAATCACTAAAATAATTGAAATATAAAAACAGAGGGAGTATATTAATTAAGTACGGGTTATAGACGAAAGAAGAGAGGAAGTTATGAAATGTTATATGAAATAGGCGATAAAGTTTTGGATGAGTGGGTCATCACCAGAACGATCGGAGAGGGAAGTTATGGAAAAGTAGTGGAGATCGAACGCAATGAGTTCGGTTTGTCTATGAAATCAGCTCTAAAGATTATATCTATCCCCGGAAATAACAGCGAAATAAGAGCCGTTATGGGAGAGGGAATCGATAACAAAAGTATCACATCTTATTTCTATGGATTCGTAGAAGAAATTATCAAAGAGATCGCAATTATGTCCGAGCTTAAGGGGCATACCAATATTGTTACCTATGAAGATCATCGTGTTATACCACATCAGGATCATATCGGCTGGGATATTCTTATCAGGATGGAATTACTGACATCTCTTTTAGATTATTCAGAGGAACATGAAATTACAGAACAGACAGTGATCAAATTAGGAACCGATATTCTGACGGCATTAGAAGTGTGTCAGAAGTACCATGTTGTACACCGTGACATTAAGCCGGAAAATATTTTTGTTTCAGCAACCGGAGATTTCAAACTGGGAGATTTCGGAATTGCAAGAACCATTGAAAAGACAACATTTGGAATGTCAAAAAAAGGGACTTATCCTTATATGGCACCGGAGATTTATCAGGGCAAAGAAAGCGATATCTTAGTAGATATGTATTCTTTAGGACTGGTCATGTACCGGATGTTAAATGACAACCGTCTGCCGTTTTTCCCGGAATACCCGAAAAAGGTAACTTATGTAGACAGAGAAAATGCGTTATATCGTCGGATACAGGGAGAGACATTTCCGAAACCTCGTCATGGAAGCAAAGAGCTTGGAAATATTGTGATGAAGTCCTGTCAGTATCAAAAAGAAGACAGATATGGCAGTATTTTTCAAATGAAAGAAGCATTAGAGCATTTAAATGGCAATACCAGTAAGAATCTGAATCGGATATATGGAATGACAGATGCTAAAAAAAGACAGGTCCGACAACGGGAAGAAGGTACCGTAGGTCTTTTTGAGCAGAATTTTGAAAAAAGAAAGCAACAGGAAGAGAGGAGGGATATTACAGAACCGGTCATCGAAAAAGAACAGACGCAGACTCCAAAGAAAAAGAATCGGGTGTTGTTATATGTGCTGATCGCTGTCTTAGCAGTAGGATTTTTAGGTGTGATGACAGCAGTATTTATCAAAATAAAAAGTATTGTTCCAATGAAAAATACAGAAAAAGAACAGACGCAAACAGAGGAAAGCAACAATAAAAAAGCAGATTCTAAGAAACAACAGAAAAAGAAAGAGAAAAAGACAGAGAATACGAAAGAGGATACAACAGAACAGACGCAGGAAGAGGGTACAAAAGACAGTAAACAGGAGAATGTTGATGATAGCAGTGATGAAATAGAGCAGGAAGTGCCAAAAACAAAGGCACAGGATAAAACATCAGATACGTCACCGGCGCAGGAGCCGGAGACATCGCAGACACCGGCACAGGAAGTTCCGCAGATCTCAGAACCGTCACAGACAGCGGAAACACCACAGGCTATAGAGACACCGCAGGCATCCGAGCCACAGCAAACGCCGGAAACACCGCAGACATCACAGGAACCTGAACAGAAAGAGAATAACATGTTGATCGATGGGGCAGATAGTGAGAAAAAACCGGAAATCAATATTGATGGAGCTGAGTGATGATAAAAACAGGGAGGAAGCAATGAAAAAGATACAGAGGAGTATAATTTTTGTAATAGGAATTTTACTATGGGTTATGCAGGGACAGTCCGTATTTGCAGCAGGCAGTACAGAACTGTTGAGCGGCACAATTGCAAATACAACGATCAGTTATCGGCTGACAGAGGATGGAACACTGACAATTTACAGCGATAATATTGAAGAAATGCCGAATTATACCGTAAACAGTACGGTGCCATGGGCAGCACAGAAAGATAAGATTAAAAAAGTACAGATCAACTCTTATTTGAAAAATATTGGAGATTATGCATTTTACGGATGTGATTCTTTAGAGAGTGTTGTGATACAGGATTCAAAACTGACAGAAATCGGAATTGCGGCATTTAAGAATTGTAAAAATTTAAAGACGATCAATATTCCGGAAACAGTAAAGGCAATCGGTACCATGGGGTTTGCAAACTGTAACAGTCTGCAAAGTACAAAGAAGAATCCGGTAGTTATCCCAAAGGGCAATACAGAGATCATGGACTTTGCATTTGCAGGATGCAAATCCATGCAGTATATCAAGATTCCGGCGAGCGTGGAGATGATCGGGAATTGTGCTTTTTTTGAATGTGATTTTTTATCTGAGATAGAGATTGAAGAGGGACAGTTACAAGAGATTGGAGATTATGCGTTTACAGATTGTGAGATGGAGAGTATTGTAATTCCAACAAAGACGGGAAAGATTGGAGAATATGCATTTTCTGATTGTAAGCGGCTTGAAAAAATATGGTTCCTATATGCGAACGGAACAGATACACAGGAAATTGCAGGGAATATGCTGCAGGGAAGTTCACATGTCAATGCCCTATATTTGTATAGCGGAAAGAGTTATGAAAGCTGGGCAAAAAACAATGGTTTTTCTGACAAACTTATCTATATCCACAATATGTCCAGTGATAACAGCAATTATAAGGTATATTTAGGTGGAGTTCCATATGGACAGTACAGTGCCGTATACAATGGACAGCAGATCAAGCCGGCGGTGAAATTATATTATAGTGGAAAAGAGGTCAGTGCAGAAGATTATTCTGTTACTTACAGTAATAATGTTAATGCCGGAAAGCAGGCAGCAATACAGATCATTGGAAAAAATGCATACTATGGAAAAATGAGTCTGAAATTTACCATAAAACAGTATTCTTTAACATCAAATTGTAAAATCAGTGATGTACAGAATCAGTCCTACACCGGATATGCGATCACACCGAAGATCAGCGTTTTGTGTGGGAGCCGTACATTAAAAGAAAATACGGATTATACCGTGGAATACAGCAATAATAAAGAAGCAGGAGATCAGACGGCTGTTATTACGGTAAAAGGAAAAGGCAATTATACAGGAGTACTACAAAAGAAATTTTCGATCGTAAAAAAATCCATAGCAGGTGCTAAGATTCAGATCCATGATAAAAGCATCTATAAAAAAGGGAAAAAAGTCAAACCAACCGTAACAGTTACATACCAGAATCAAACTTTACAGGCAGGAAGAGATTATAAACTGAGTTATTCTAACAATAAAAAAGTATCAAAAAAGGCAGTTGTAAAAATCCAGGGAATCGGGATGTACAGCGGAACGCTGCAAAAGAAATTTACGATCTATCCACCAAAAGCAAATCTGCTTGTAACGAAAAAGAGTATTAAGGTAAAGAACTGGGAGAAAGATAAAGGTTTTACAATTTTATACAAATACAAAGTGGATAAGGGAAAGTACTGTAAAAAACCAGTCAATGGAAACGGACTGGCAAAGGCTTTAAAAAAACATAAAGGACATAAGATCACCATCAAGGCAGCATTAAAGTGCAATGGAATCACGGGAGCTTATTCCCAGGGGAAAAAGTTGAAATTGAAATAAAGGGGGAGAGTGAAGCATGAAGAAAAGAGCAGTCATCTGGAGCAGTTTTATGGTAATTATGCTGTTTGGTGTCTTTACGATGTTTGTAAAGGCACAGACAACAACAACCTATTATCTGAATAACAGGAACGAATTATTTCAGGGGGCACCGGCAAACAGTAACTGTAGTGAAATAGCAGCCTGTATCAAGACAACGACAGGGATTACAGGCAGTAATATCAGTTATAATGCAAGCAAAGATCAGGTAACGGTCAATGGCCTGAATGCAAAAGAATTAAGAATCTATGCATCGAAATTTTATCTTGCCGGAAGTGAAAGTAAGGCAGATAAATTAGTATTGAATATGAGAACCGATGTGGATGGAGCAGGTGGAGTAGCATTTTTAGTACCGGTCAATGGATTAAAGTGTAAATACAGTTGGAAGTTAGCTTCGAATATGGAATATAAGAATAACAGATTAATGAAAAATGCATTGCAGATTTCAGCAAGTTCCGCAACAATCTATGCAGCAGGTACCGGAAATACGACACAGTTAAAAGCGCAGACAATTGGAAATTCCACACAGGTTGTATGGAAGAGCAGCAATACAAATATTGCAACTGTCAGCAACACAGGGCTTGTAACAGGAAAGTCGAAAGGACAGGTTCAGATTACGGCAACAGCGAATGGAACGACTTGTATCTGTAATGTAAATGTGATCGCACCAAGGGTGACGGTTTCTATGTCTAATGCATCGATTTATGCAGCGGGAAGCAGAAGTTCGTTTACACTGACGGCAACTGTGAATGGAACAAATAAGGATGCGGTAACCTGGTCAAGCAGTAATACGGGAGTAGCGAAAGTTACAAATGGTGTTGTGCAGGGGACCGGGGCAGGTAATGCAACGATCACAGCAAGTTTTGGCGGAAGTAAGGCAACCTGTAGTGTAAATGTTATGAGACAGACCATTTCGATGTCAGGCGGAAATCCGATTTATGCCAAAGGAACAGGAAGCAGTACACAACTGACGGCAACCGTCAATGGAACCGTTGGAAATGATGCAGTGGCATGGACTTCCGGTAATACGAATATTGCAAAAGTCAGTGGTGGAAAAGTTACAGGTGTTGGGGCCGGAACGGTAACGATTACGGCAACGTCAAATGGTGTCAGCACGTCTAAGAGTATCCAGGTAAAGGAGCCGACGATCAAACTGGATCGTGAAACTGCAAATATTTATCCGCCTGCGACAAAAACCGTTACATTTACGGTCACTGTGAATGGAGTGCAGGGAAACAGTGGTGTAACCTGGACATCCGGAAATACAAAGGTAGCCACCGTAAGTAATGGAAAGGTCACTGCAGTAAGTAAGGGAACGGCAACGATCACAGCTAAGGCAAATGGAAAGCTGGCAAAGGCAAAAGTTACGGTAAAAGACCCATATGCAAATGTGAGTCCAACGTCCGGTACGATAAAGATAGGAAAAACTTTACAGCTTACAACGAATTATGCACCGGCATCAACAGGTACACCAAGTTACTCAAGCAGTAATAAAAAGGTAGCAACCGTAGATTCCAAAGGTGTAGTAAAAGGAGTAAAAGCAGGAACGGCAACGATTACAGTCAAGGTCAATGGTGTTACTGCAAAAGCTGAACTTACTGTAAAGTAAGTGAAAGTGGGAGAAAAAGAGGATGTTTGAACTGGCAATATACTCTTGGAAAAGATGTAAGAGGCTTGTCTTAAATAAAGAGAACAAAGGCAAAGAGCAGATCTGCCTTAGCAGGACAGAATATAAAATCCATGAAGATGTTATTTTGGAGTTAAAACAGGAGGGACCAGAGGCAATGTTATCTATTGCATCTGGTCAGAACCTGGTGTCAGACGGAGAACTGGTATTTGAATATGCTTTAGGAGAAGAAAATGTTTTTTCCGTGTTTACCGGATATGGTCAGGAACTGGTCATTTTAGTGAATAAAAGAGAAAGTGTTATTGCACCATTACAGAAGTATTATTCTTCTATGGTGGGAAGACTTCGTGCAGGTGCTGCGGCAGACAATGATTTTGTGATAGATCATCCATTGGTATCGGGACATCACATGGAGATAAGCTGTGAAGAGGGGGTATGGTACCTCAAGGACAGCAGTTCGAATGGAACTTATGTGAATGGCGAGAGAGTGGAGAAACGATGCAGGCTGAGTGGCGGAGAGATCATAGATCTTTTTGCGGCACGGATCGTATTTGGGATTACTTTTTGTGCAGTGATAAAACAGAAAGAGCAGTCTCTTGAGACGAGTCCGAAGCTCATTCCTTTTTCAGGCGAGGGCAATGACTGGGATCATGCTGTTGCAGAAAACAGATTTTTTCACCGTTCCCCGCGAAAGCTGAAAGCTCCGCAGATGAGTGTGGTTGCCATTGAACATCCTCCTGTCAGACAGGTAGTAGAAAAGAAACCGCTTTTTATGGTGATCGGACCATCATTTACGATGATGATACCGATGGTATTAGGAAGTATGCTGGCTGTGTACAGCTATAAATCCTCAGGCAGCAGTACCGGGATCATGATGTATACAGGAATCATTACAGCTTGTTCCTCAGCCCTGATAGGAGTGGTCTGGGCATTGATCAATATGCGATATACCAATAAAAGCGTATTGGAAAATGAGAAAAGACGCGCAGAAAGTTATTTAGGATACATAGAAAAACAGAGGAACAGAATCCGTGTATTAAAAGAAGAATTACGGCAGAGCATGATACAGATGTATCCGGATACAAAGCAATGCCTACAGTATAGTGTTCAGGCAAAAGAACTGTGGACAAGAAACCGGGAACATAAGGATTTTTTAACAGAACGAATTGGTCTTGGAGCAGGGGATATTTCAAACTATATTGAGATACCAAAGGAGCGTTTTGAGGTAGTAGAGGATGAGTTAAACCAAAAACCATATCAGTTAAAAAAAGAAGAGGCAATGCTTCCGGGGATTCCTAAGACGATCGATCTTTCTAAGGAGGGAATCGTAGGAATTGTAGGAAATAAGGAAGTAACTTTGAATATTGCAAGGATTCTGATCACACAGATAGCAGCCAATAACTGTTATACAGATGTACGGCTGGCATTTGTATATGATGAAAATAAGACGGACGAATGGAAATGCTATGGAATGCTGCCACATGTCTGGTCTGCCGG
>ERZ825896.4596-NODE-4596-length-10370-cov-3.521667_pt1 | contig 10370 bp, 8 predicted proteins | sample MGYA00519858_ERZ825896 | MGnify/ENA primary metagenome ERZ825896 (study PRJEB31778, sample SAMEA3449214) | human gut metagenome | biome: human gut; feature: human-associated habitat; material: faeces | place: United Kingdom | collected 2010/2012 ... | reverse complement strand
ATCCTGGAATATGTCAGCGGCATCCAGACCCTGCGGGCCTTCCATATGGCGGGCGCCCAGTTCCAGAGCCTGAAGCGTTCCTTTGAGCGGGAGCGCAGCGCAGCCATCCACATGGAGACAGGGGCGGCGGCTCCGGTGAGTATGCTGGGGCGGTTTGTCCTCAGCTGCGGCATCGGCCTCGTGATGCTGACGGGGGTGTTTCTGCTGACCCGCAGGGAGTTGGAGCCCTTCTATTACCTGGCGTTTTTGATCCTGACACTCACTATCTATGAGCCGGTGCTGACCCTGTTCACCTTTATTGCGGACTTCTCCCGCACCCGCCGCAGCGGGGAGCGCATCCAGGCGCTGTTCCAGGAGAGGCCTCTGCCGGAGCCGGAGGTCAGCCAGACCCCACAGGGGACGGATATTACCTTCGAGCATGTCTCATTTGCCTACGGGGAAAAAGAAGTGCTCCATGACATTTCCCTCCAGTTCCCGGCCCGGAGCGTCACTGCCCTGGTGGGGCCCTCCGGCTCCGGCAAGTCCACCGTTACCCGGCTGGCCGCCCGATTCTGGGATGTGACGGGGGGCGCTGTGCGGCTGGGCGGTGTGGATGTGCGGGATATGAGAACGGACGAGATACTGGGACGGATCAGCGTGGTCTTTCAGGATGTGTACCTCTTTCACGATTCAATAGAGGCCAACATCCGCATGGGAAAGCCGGATGCCACCATGGAGGAGATCATCAAGGCGGCAAAAGCGGCGGCCTGCCACGACTTCATCATGGCCCTGCCCGACGGCTACCAGACCATCGTGGGAGAGGGCGGCTCTACACTCTCCGGCGGTGAGAAGCAGCGCATCGCACTGGCGCGTGCCTTCCTGAAGGACTCCAACCTTTACATTCTGGACGAGTCCACCAGTAATCTGGACTTTGCCACCGAGACGCTGATCTTCAACATGATCTACGAGCAGCTGGCAGACCGCTCCATGCTGATCGTGGCGCACCGCCTTTCCACCATCCGTGACTGTGACCTGATCCTTGTGATGGATCACGGCAAGATCGTGGAGCGCGGCAACCATGAGGAACTGATGGCAAAGAATGGCCGCTATGCCGAGCTGTGGAATATGCAGCAGGGCATCTTCCGCAAGCGCAAGCAGGAGCCTGTTGAACAGCTGCCCTCCGCTACGGTGGAAGAGGACGACGACGGCGAGTCCATCACCTACTGACCGCACCGCATCCGCAGCCCTTGCCCGGATGCAGCATAAGCGCTTTCCCGCTGGGAAACCAAAAAATGCCTCGTTATGGTGTGCCCGGAGGCAGACGCTTCCGGGCACCTTTTTGTTTCGGTTCACATTAAAAATATAACAGGATTAGGGGTAATTTATCATGAATGAGATCAAAGTTGCTGAAAACAAGACCCTCAAGCTGACCAATGTCCTCTCCCGCCTCGTGCGCCCTGAGGAACTGGGCAATCTGCCGGTCATCCTGACCCAGATGCAGAACTTTATGAAGAGCAACGGCGCACAGCCTATCGGCCCGCTGGTACAGGCGGTAAAGATGGGTACCGGCCCGGATCATGTGCCGGAACTGTACATGATGCAGCAGGCTACCCAGATGATCACCCAGATGGAGCCCGGCTACCACATGGACGCTGTGCTGCGGGTAAAGAACTGCCTGTACGCCCACTTTACCGGCCCTCTGGCCTTCAACCAGCTGGCCACCGCCAAGCTGCAGGTCCTGGCTTTTGAAAACGACATCAAGCTTAGCGGCAACAGCTACACCATCTACGTCAATCAGGACGAGGACGACGGCGTGATCGACGTGTTTATGGAGACCAAATAATTATGACAACGACCATTCAGAACCTTTCGGATCTGCAGGACCGCCGGATCATGATGGACAAAAAGCTGCCCCCTTACGGGTACGCCTTTGTCATTCTGACCGGGCTGTTCATGATCTTTCTGGTGATCTGGAGCACCCAGACCAACCGCATCTATGTCAGCCAGAACAGCGGTGTGGTGCAGGCCGCCAACAAGACCTACATCATGTCCAGCTACTCCGGCTCCATCACCGAGCTGTATGTCTCTGAGGGCAGCTATGTGAATGAGGGCGACCTAATCGCCCGGCTGAAGAGCACCGATCTGGATATGCAGAAGGATAACCTGCAAAGCCAGCTGGATATCTACCAGAAGCAGCTGGATCAGTACAACAAGCTGCTCAAGTGCATTCAGGACGACACCAACTACTTCGACGAGACCAGCGCTGAGGATCAGCCCTACTACTACCAGTACCAGACCTACAAAAGCCAGGTAGCGCAAAAGACCTTTGACGCCACCACCTATCAGGCTGCCGGTTACTCCGACACCCAGATCAAGGCTTTGATGGAGCAGAACCAGAGCGAGCTGGAGTCTTTGTACTACTCTACCATGCAGTCCATCTCCCAGAGCATTACCAGTGCACAGGTCAACGTGGATAACCTGCAGGCGCAGATGGATTCTTTGAACACCGGCGCCAACGATTACTTCATCTATGCGCCCACCTCCGGCGTGATCCACATGGACAGCCCTTACAAGGAGGGCATGGTGCTGAGTGCCGGTTCTGCACTGGCTACCGTTGCCAGCGAGAACGATGATCTGGAGATCATGGCCATGGTGACGGTGAACGACCGCCCCCTGCTGCATGTCGGCGACCCCTGCAAGATCGCCATCACCGGCCTGTCGGAGTATTCCTACGGCACGCTGACCGGCACGGTCACCTCCATTGACAGCGATGTGACCTCCAGCAACAACGGCTCCTACTACAAGATGACCATCAAGCCCGACGCCACCTATGTGGTGAGCCGCAGCGGCGACAAGGTGGATCTTTCCAACGGTATGAGCGTGACCGCCCGCGTGGAATACGATCAGGTCACCTATTTTGAGTATGCTATGGAGGCTCTGGGCGTGCTGTTCCGCTAAAAACGGATTACGCAGCACGGCAGGATGCCCCCTTCTACACCACCCCAAAGAGGTACAAACAACATGATTCGAACCGCAAAGAAACTGGCCGCCTGTGTGCTGATGCTGGGTGTGCTGGTATGCGGCACCGCCCTGAGCGCTGCCGCCGCCGGCCTGCCTGTTGAAGCGCAGAACGGCGTTTCACTGCCCTGGTCCAAGGACGTCCCTGCCGAGAGCATTTCCACCGGCAGCTACTCTGCCAATATGCTGCTGGGCGCTTCCCAGCAGCTGTCCCCCGTGGTCAAGCCCAGTTACAGCACCGACTCTGTGGTCTTTTTGACCGATGACAGCAGCGTGCTGACCGTAAGCAGCAGCGGCGTGGTACAGGCTGTGGGCGTTGGCACTGCCACCGTTACGGCAGCAGCCGGCAACCAGATCTGCGCCTACACCATCGTGGTCTCCATGGACTCCTCCATGATCGTGACCGAGATGGACCTTTCCCTCTCCTCCAACACCATCTATGTGGGCAACTCGGTGTCGGCTTCGCTGCAGGTGCGCCCCAGTTCCGCTTCCAACTACGCCACCGTCACCCTGACCTCCTCTAACGAGAAGATTGCTACGGTGAACAGCTTTGGCCGTGTGACCGGCGTAGCTCCCGGCAAAGCCACCATTACCGCAACCTGCGGCTCGGTGGTAGCCACCACCACCGTTACGGTGCTTGCCCTGCCCACAGACTCCACCGGCACAAGCGGCACTACGTCCAGCAACAGCGGGCAGGTGATCACCCCCAGCACCAACTACATCGTGCTCAAGCCCGGTGCCACCCGCACCATCACGGCTAAAGCCACCCCTGCCAGTGCATCCCAGTCCTTCACCTTCAAGTCCGGCAACAGCAGCATTGCCACGGTCAGCCCCTCGGGCGTGGTCACGGCGGTGGGCACCGGCTCTACCTCCATTACCATTTCCAACGGCAAGGCCACTGCCATGGTCACGGTCATCGTGAACCGCTCGGCAGATGCTTCCTCCGGCAGCGACAACAGCAATGCCGACACCAATACCCCGGACGACAACACCTCCATCCCGCTGGACCCTGTGGTGCAGACCATTCAGGACAGCACCGAGGATCAGGTGGTGTTCGCCCAGTCTGAGGTTCCCATCGTGACCGGCGAGATCCTGAACGCCCTGCGCACCACCGGCAAGACCCTGTGCGTGGTGGGCGATGGCTACACCATGAACGTTTCCGGCAAAAACGTAAAGAGCACCACCAGCGAGATCGACACCGCCATCACCTTTACCGAGAGTGAAGAGGGGCTGGAGTTTGAGCTGGACAACGGCCGTACCCTTCCCTGCGCGGTGCAGCTGGAACTGGACGTGAGCACTTACTCCCGCCTGTACCTGTACAACACCATCAGCAACAAGTGGCAGTTCCTGAACAGCTACAAGGACGGCGTCATCACCGCCGACACCGCCGGCCGCTACCTGCTGACCAACCAGAACCTGCGGTTCGGTGATATCAACTGGACCTTCTTCATCGCAGGCGGCGTAGTGGTGATCCTCATCGCCATTGCCTACATCGTGCTCAAGAAGCGCTACTGGTTCTGGTAAGCTCCCCTTCCCCTGCATATACGACCGCCCGCTGCACAGCATTTCGTGCAACGGGCGGTTTTGTGTTATAGACGATTTAGAATGGTCTCCGCACGGCTCCGACCATATTCAGAGAAAAGATGATTTTTACTGTGGTTCAGAAACGCCTGTGGGCGGTTCTAAACCACTTTTTCACAAGAAGAGATGCCCTTTAGGGGATGGCTTTTCCCGTGAAAAAACAAGTCTGGAAAATCCGCAGATTTTCCAGACTTGTAAAATTAAAAAATATTCTTCCACTAAAAATGGTCAGAGCACACAGCGGAGACCATTCTAAATCTTATTCTCCCCGGTCACTCCACCGTTACGCTCTTGGCAAGGTTGCGGGGCTTATCTATGTCGCAGCCCTTCATAAGTGCGGTGTAGTAGGCGAAAAGCTGCATCGGCACTACGCTGGCGCAGGGGCAGGCGATGTCCGCGCAGTCCGGCAATATTATTTCGTGATCCGCGCCGGTGGTGCCGCGGCGGTGCTCGCCCTTTGCTATGGCTATAACGCTTGCGCCGCGTGCCTTGACCTCGCGAATGTTGCTGACCATCTTTTCCCAAAGGGGATCGTATGTGCATATGGCTATAACGCTCGTGCCGGGGACTATAAGTGAAATCGTGCCGTGCTTCAGCTCCCCGCCGGCATAGGCCTCCGAATGAATATAGGATATCTCCTTAAGCTTGAGCGAACCTTCAAGCGCCAGCGCGTAGTCTATGTTGCGGCCAAGGAAGAATATGTCCCTCTGCATATAGCAATCCGCCGAAAGGTGATGTATCTCCGTTTCATCCGCAAGAATTTTGTTTATAACGTCCGGCAGGGCCTCCATGCCGGCTATCAGCTCCGCTTCCTCCCGCGCGGTAACGTGGCCGCGCACGCGGCCGAAGTAAACGGCCATAAGCTGCATCAGCGCAAGCTGGGTATTGTATGCCTTTGTCGTGGCCACGGCTATCTCCGGCCCGGCCCAGGTATAGAGCACATCCTCGCTTTCGCAGGCTATGCTGGAGCCGACAACGTTGACTATGCTCAGCGTGTGCGCGCCGCGTATTTTGGCTTCGCGCAGAGCGAAAAGCGTATCAAGCGTTTCGCCGCTTTGGCTGATTATTATTACCAAAGTGTTGGCGTTTACCATGGGGTCGTTGTAGCGGAATTCGCTTGCAAGGTCGCACGATACGGGAATTTTTGCGTAACGCTCTATGGCGTAGCGCGCAACCATGCCAACGTGATAGGCCGAGCCGCAGGCCACTATGTATACCCGCTCAAGGCTGCGTATAACGTCCGCGTCTATTTTGCTCAGGCCAAGCTCTATCCGTCCGTTCTTTATGCGCGGCGCAACGGTGCGGCGTATGGCGTCCGGCTGCTCCATTATCTCCTTGAGCATAAAATGGTCGTAGCCGTTCTTTTCCGCGCTTTCCACGTCCCATGTTATGTTTATGGGTTCATGCTCAACCCGTTCGCCAAAGCTATTGTATATGGCAACGCCCTCGCGGCGCACAACGGCCAATTCCCTTTCGCCCAGGCGTATTATGCGGCGCGTATGCTTCAAAAGCGCCGGCGCATCGGACGCAATGAAGTTTTCCCCTTCGCCAAGGCCAAGTATCAGCGGGCTGTCCTTGCGCAAGGAAATAAACTCATCCTCCCTGTCCGCAAATACTATTGCCATTGCATAGGAACCCACGAACTGTGCTTCCGCAAGGCGCACGGCCTCCATAGGGTCGCCATCGTAATAATAATCGATAAGCTGAACGGCGACCTCGCTGTCCGTTTCGGAAGTGAAGGTATAGCCTTTACCAATCAAAAACGCCTTTAACTCGGCGTAATTTTCTATTATGCCGTTGTGCACCAGCGCCACGCGCCCGCTCACGGAAACATGCGGATGCGCGTTTATGCGGTTCGGTTCGCCATGCGTGGCCCAGCGCGTGTGGCCTATGCCCACGCGGCCGCGTATCGCTTCGCCGCCGTTTGTTGCTTCATAAAGCGCGCTCAGCCGCCCGCGCTCCTTTGCGACGGTTATGCTTTCATCGTCCCCAACTATTGCCAAGCCCGCGCTGTCGTATCCGCGGTATTCAAGCTTTTTCAGCCCGTCCAGCAGCAGCGGCGCGGCCTGTTTATCTCCAATGTAGCCTACTATTCCGCACATTTTTATATTCCCCTCCAAATTGCCGTTTTTGCGTTAAGCCGTCCGTAAAGTATATTTTTTACACTGATCCTTCGGACAAAACCCGATTATATATATTTTAGCATATGCGCAACAGCGTATCAATACCATTGCCGATAACGGTTGCCATTTATCACCCCGAAAGGTTATAATTATATGAAACAATATGCCGCGAACGGAGGGAAACGCCTATGCCGCACACTAAAGCCGCCTTGGCAAACAAATTTGACGAATGGGAAAGCTATCTCGGCGCGCTCAAGCTGCCCGCTTGGGACGAGCTGCCAACGCTTGAGCTGTATATGGATCAGGTTGTGATAGTGCTAAACGACTATCTTGGCATGTATGCCGCGGGGGAGGACAAAACCGTTACGCAGGCAATGATAAACAATTACGTTAAGCAAAAGCTTATACCCCCGCCGGTGAAGAAGAAATATTCCCGCGTGCATTTGGCGCTGCTCATGATAATATGCACGCTGAAGCAAACGCTTAACATTTCGGTTGTTAAGGAAATGCTGCCGGCTTGGGACGGAGATGCCGTAAGGCGGTTTTACGACCGGTTTATAACCGTGCAGAAGGGCTTCGGGGCATATTTCGTGAATCAGGTGCGCGCGGCGGCGGAGCCTATATTCGCGGGCGGGGACGAAGCGGACGCGGAAGTGACGGATTTTATAATAAGCGCGGCGGTGGCGTCCTGCTACGCAAAGCTGCTTACCGAAAAAATGATAATATATAAAAACGAGTAAGCAAAAAATAACGGAAATAATATTAAAACCGAATCAAACGGTCCGGCTTTGATCGTGCGCGGTAATCGGGCGTAAAATATGGATTTTTTAATATGATTGTGTTTTGTCAATGCATATGTTATACTATCCTTACCTGACACAAAGGGGCGCGCCCCCGACTGAAAGGGTGAGGCTTTTGTATAGAACCATACTGCGGCTGCACCCCGTCGGGTGCGGCTTATTTTTATAAAAAACGGAGGTAACGCCATGCAGACGCGTGTTGCCGTGATGGCAATAATAGTTGAAAAAGGGGACGCGGTGGAGCGGCTAAACGCCGTGCTGCACGAATACGGCGAGCATATAATAGGCCGCATGGGCATACCGTACCGCAAAAAGGGCATAAACATAGTGTCCATAGCGCTTGACGCGCCGCAGGATACCATTTCCGCGCTTGCGGGCAAGCTTGGCAACATTGAAGGATTGAGCGTAAAAACTGCATATTCAAACGTGGTGGCCGATGAGTGAGCTTATTTCGCTGATAGACAAACTGAATATATATCACTCTCTTTCGCTTGAAGAATACGAACGGCTTATAGCCGGGCGCAATGATGAAGCCGCGGCATACGCCCGCACGCTTGCGGACAGGGCGCGCAGGGAGTTTTACGGCAACAGCGTATTCGTGCGCGGGCTTATAGAAATAGGCAACGTGTGCAGGAACGATTGCCTGTATTGCGGCATACGCCGCTCCAACGCCGCATGCTCGCGCTATGTGCTGACGCGGGAGCAGATAATGGATTGCTGCGCGGAGGGCTACGCGCTCGGCTTCCGCACGTTTGTTTTGCAGGGCGGTGAAAACGTTAAAAGCGCGGACGAGATATGCCAAACCGTGAAGGCCATACGCAAAGAATATCCGGACTGCGCAATAACCCTGTCCCTTGGCGAATACAGCCGCGCGGATTATGCGCGCATGCGCGAAGCGGGCGCGGACAGATACCTCCTCAGGCACGAAACGGCGGACAAGGCACATTATGAAAAGCTGCATCCATCCGGAATGTCTTTCGACAACCGCATGCGCTGCCTTAAGGATTTGAAGGAGCTCGGCTTCCAGGTGGGCTGCGGCTTTATGGTGGGCTCGCCGTATCAGACCACGGAGACGCTGTATGAAGACCTGGTGTTTATTAAGGAGCTCGGACCCGCCATGGTGGGAATCGGGCCGTTCATCCCGCAGAAGGACACGCCGTTTGGCGGGGAGACTGCGGGGACGTTGGAGATGACCCTGCGGCTGCTTTCCATCCTGCGGCTGATGAATCCGCATGTGCTGCTCCCGGCGACGACAGCGCTCGGCACGATCCATCCGCAGGGAAGGGAAATGGGAATTCTCTCCGGCGCCAATGTGGTGATGCCGAACCTTTCGCCGGTTTCCGTGCGGGAAAAATATAAGCTTTACGACAATAAGATCTGCACGGGGGATGAGGCGGCAGAATGTCGGAAATGTCTTGATGCGAGAATCCGCAGCATCGGCTATGAGATCGTCACAGACCGCGGTGATTACCGGGAATTTTAAAAGACAGGAGAAAAATTTTGGAAAACGTAAAAAGTTGCTCCCTTGCGGAGCTTGAAAATATGGAACAGGAAACGTATCAGCTGCTGGATATCCGAAGCATGGAAGCTTTTGATCATGGACATTTAAAAGATGCCCTCAATATTCCGGCAAATGAGCTGATTGAGCGAAAAGACGAACTTCAGACAGAAAAAAAGATCATTGTATACTGCCAAAGCGGTGTGATCAGTACCGATCAGGCAGAACTGCTTTCCAGGTTTGGATTTGATGCCTGCAGTCTGGAAGGCGGTTATGATAAATGGCTGCTGAACCATTTTCAGGAGACAGCCAGAAATGCGGATATTGAAAAGAGCATCCGCAAAAAATTCCATAAATCTATTTTCAGCAAATTTACAAAAGCAATCAATGAATATCAGCTTGTCCGGGAAGGAGATAAAATTGCTGTCTGTATTTCCGGCGGAAAGGATTCCATGTTGATGGCAAAACTGTTCCAGGAACTTCAGCGTCATCACAAATTTCCATTTGAAGTGGTCTATCTTGTGATGGACCCGGGCTATAATGAACGTAACCGTCAGATCATCGAGCAGAATGCAAAAATCTTAAACATTCCGCTGACGATTTTTGAAACGAACATTTTTGAAGCAGTTTATAATATTGAAAAATCACCGTGCTATCTCTGTGCAAGAATGCGGCGCGGTCATCTTTACAGCAAAGCAAAAGAGCTTGGATGCAACAAGATTGCACTGGGACATCATTTTGACGATGTGATTGAGACGATCCTGATGGGAATGCTCTACGGCGGTCAGGTGCAGACCATGATGCCGAAGCTTCACAGCATTCATTTTGAGGGCATGGAACTGATCCGCCCACTTTATCTGATCCGGGAAGAGGATATCAAACACTGGAGAGACTATAACAGCCTGCACTTTATTCAGTGTGCATGCAGATTTACAGACACTTGTACGACCTGCAGGCCAAATGGGGAAAGTGCATCGAAGCGTATGGAGATCAAGCATATGATCGCAGAAATGAAAAAGGTCAATCCTTATGTAGAGACCAATATTTTCCGCAGTATTGAGAACGTAAATCTGGACACCGTTGTGGCATATAAGAAAAACGGAGTTAGACATTCATTTTTGGAGGATTATGAATCATGTTAAATCAGTTTTCGAGAACAGAGCTTCTTTATGGAAAAGAGGCAATGGAACGCCTGGCAAATGCGAGAGTTGCAATTTTCGGACTGGGCGGTGTCGGCGGTTATACAGCAGAAGCACTGGCACGAAGCGGAGTCGGTACTTTTGATCTGATCGATGACGATAAAGTCTGCCTGACAAATCTGAACCGTCAGATCATTGCGACCAGAAAAACGGTCGGAAAACAAAAAGTAGA
>ERZ825896.4595-NODE-4595-length-10370-cov-7.133301_pt1 | contig 10370 bp, 12 predicted proteins | sample MGYA00519858_ERZ825896 | MGnify/ENA primary metagenome ERZ825896 (study PRJEB31778, sample SAMEA3449214) | human gut metagenome | biome: human gut; feature: human-associated habitat; material: faeces | place: United Kingdom | collected 2010/2012 ... | reverse complement strand
GAAGAGTAGAAGAGTTAAGTACTGATCCAGATTTTGTTGGTTATTATGATTTAGAGGAAGCCCATAAACAAGATTTATCGGATAGTTATGAAACTGGTTATGATGATGGCATGAATAAAGGCAAAGAAGATGGCAAGATAGAAGGAAAGATAGAAGGACAAAAAGAAAAAACTATTGAGATTGCTAAAACCATGCTTCAAGACACCTATGATTATGAATTAATAGCAAAATATACAGGTTTATCTATAGAAGAAATAAAAAATATATAATAACAAAAAAACATATTGACTCATTAGTTGATATGTTTTTCTTATTAATTTATATTTCATAAGTATTATATAATTAAAATCTGGCCTATGCTTAAATTATTGCTTGTTAAATTATTTTTGCTTTTTATAGAATCTATAGTTGTATTATATTTTCGTGCGATACTATATAAACTATCTCCTGATTGTACAATATATGTTATTTCTGAAGACTTAACTGGTATTTTAAGAACCATTCCAATATTTAATAAACTAGTATTTAAATTATTTACTTTCATAATATCACTTACACTTGTATTATATTTGCTTGCTATACTATATAAACTATCTCCTTTTTTTACAACATAATCTAAATAATTAGAAGATGGTTGTTCATTTGTCACTGGAATATTTAATTTTTGACCTATGCCAAGTACATTAGTTGTTAAATTATTGTAGTTTTTTAATGTATTAACGCTTATTCCATATTTGCTTGCTATGCTATATAATGTATCTCCTGACTTTACTATATAAGTTTGTGTTTCATTTGTTTTTTGAACTGGTATTAATAATTGCTGACCTATACTTAAATTAGTAGTTGCTAAATCATTATAATTAACTAAATCATCTACTGTTAAATTATATTTAGTTGCAATTTTATATAAATTATCGCCACCTGATACAGTATATACAATAAAATCTCCAATTTCAGGTGGTTCTTCATCACTTGGTATTATTAACACCTGACCAATATTTAATAGATTACTTGATAAATTATTTGCTTTCTTTATATCATCAATACTTACACCATATCTTTTAGCAATTGACCATAAACTATCTCCTGATTTAACTATGTAAGTTTCACCATCACTAGTAACAGGAATATTTTTTACATATGCAAGTATTCCACTTACAATAGCATCCCCATATTTTTGATAATCTTTAAAATTGTTTACATCATTTTTATTATCAACATAACCATAATAAATAGATATTGGTATTGTATTACCTGTATCTCTTTGTATAAAATAATAATCTTTTGATGTATCACTAGGCAATCTTCTTTGAAAAACTTTATTAACCATTACCCCACTTTTTTCTAAAGAAGACGCTATATCATTTGCAAGTACATTATCATCTCTTAGTGCATATATTATTTCTACACCTTCATCATTTCCTTCATTTAAATGGTTAGATATAACAATAACATTATTTTTATTACCATAGGCATTTAAAATTTTACTTATTCTATCATCATTAGATAAACTTTCATCTGTACTTCTTACTAACGTAGCAGAATAGCCTAAATTATTTAATTTGGTATAAATATATTTAGATACATCTAAACTATAATTTTTTTCTACTAAATTATTCCCACTGACACCATTATCACTACCACCATGACTTGCATCTATTACAAAATTATAATTCATTATAATCACCTATATTAATATATGCAAGCAAGAAAAAAATGCAAGCAGCATAAAGAAAAAATGTAGCAAATAATTACTACATTTTTAAGCATTCTTTTCTAATTTTAAAGTTACATCTATTTCTTTATTATCACGAATAACTTTTAATTTAATTTCATCACCGACACTATATTTATATAATACATATCTTAAATGACTAGTATCTTCTATTTCTGTATCGTCTATTTTAACGATTACATCACCTTTTTTTAATCCCGCTTTAGCAGCAGGGTAACCATCTTCTACTTTGACAACAACAGCACCTGACTTTACATTTGAATCTAAATTAATCTTATATAAATATAAACTATATGTACTAGTTGCATCAATAAGTTCAACACCTATTACTGGTCTTTCTATTTTTTCACCTTTTTCAAGTAATTCTACTTCAGACATAGCCATCTCAATAGGAATAGCAAATCCCATACCTTCTATTTCATCTTGAACAAGTTTAAGAGAAATAATACCAACTACTTCACCATTTGCATTAACAAGAGGCCCTCCACTATTTCCTGGATTAATTGCTGCATCAGTTTGTAATACTTCCATTCTAGCTGATCCTGAAGACAAATCAACTGTAACAGTTCTATCTTTACCAGATAGTATTCCCTTAGTCACTGTTCCCATATATTTTTGACCTAGTGGCGAACCAACCGTAAATATTGTATCCCCAAGTTCCATTTTAGTACTTTCACCGATAGTTGCAACATCCATAACAGCATCTTTATCTATTCTAAGGACAGCAATATCGGAATATTCATCACTACCAAGTAATGTAGCTTCTACAACTTGATTCGCGTTATTTGTAACCTTAATTGTTGTAGCATCTTCAATAACATGATGATTTGTAAGTATATATCCATAATTATCATCTGTTTTATATACAAAACCTGTTCCACTACCTAGTGCATGATTATTAGTATATGTCTGAACAAGAACAACAGCATCATATATTTTACCAACAGATGACTTAATAGTATTTTCTTCTGTTATACTTACCTCAGTAACAACTTTATCTTTACTATTATCTAAATTATTAAATTTATATTCAACATAAAAATAGGTTGCTGAAGAACTTATTAAAACGGATATCAAAATAGAAACTACATATAATATTTTCTTTTTCATTTATGCCTCCTAATCTAAATAGGCTATTTCTCTCCAGTTACTTGGAAATCCAATTCTATTAAAAATAGAATCAAGAGGAATAACATCTATTTTAGCATCTAATATATTTATTTCATAGTCAATCTCATCTACAAGTAATTTAAATTCATCAGGTGTAAGCATTATTTTCATAATAATTACTATAGCAAATAAATCATTTTTACCATATATATATTCATTATCCTTCTTTTCAATATCCATTCTATAATGATATTTATTATTAGGAATTACTCTATTGGTTCTATGGTCATATAAAACATCCTCATGGGCACATAAATTTCTAAAATTAGCAAGTAAAGATAAATAAATTTCTAATGTATCTGAATCCACATCATAAAAGTTAGCAATTGCTTTCTTATCTTCACCTTTTAATATAGCAAATAATTCAGATATCATACCAAATGATAATACTTTAACTAAAATCCACATAGGAATATATCCATAATTAGACATATAATGAAGAGTTGCAGAATGTTTACGTCCATTTACTCTAATTTGTCTTTTCATTTTATCAAGGACATCATTTACTTGTCTTGACTTCATAGGATCAGTTGTAAAATTTTTAGGATTTAAATAATCTTTATCTTTAAATCCATATTTTTTAGATAATTGATAACTTATAATAGACTTAATATTATTTTCAATAATAAGAATGTTTTTAAACATGATATTACGCATTCTTCTATCAAAATTAAATACACCATATAATTCATCAAAAGTAGTACCTGGTAAGAAATTTTTAGATTTGTTAGTTACATTATTAGAGTCAATGAAAAAATGTCTGTATCCACTAACAAAGAAATAATTTTCTCTAAGTAAAACTTCTTTAGTATAATTATCATCTTTTATAACTAATCCTTTATTTCTTAGTATTTCTACTTGCTCATCCAAATTTTTAAATATTTTATTTGCCATAAATATAGTCACCTCTATTTTTATTATAATATACCAATTTTAGTATATCATAAATTAAGAATTTTTAACTATTTTTTATGTATACAATGTAAACTACTTGTCATGGATTTCATTATTGATTATAAAAGTTAATTTTGGTTAAAAAATGTGTTTTATATGTTTTTTTCATGTTAATTAAGATATTTTACAATACCATTATAAATGGTTAACGCTATTCTTTCTTGATACGTATCTTGCATAAGTAAATATCTTTCATTTGGATTTGTTAAAAAACCAACCTCAGCAAGTATACCTGGTCTTTCTACCCTTTTATGTAAATACATTTCATTTGTTTCTTTATATTCTCTTTTCGTCTTTAACACTTTAGAAAATTCCGTCTGCATTATTTCAGCAATTTTTTTATTTTCAGGATTAACATCATCATAAAAAACTTGGGCACCATGCCATGTACTAGATGATTCTGCATTTAAATGAATAGAGATATACATATCACACATAGATGAATTTATTGCATTTGCTCTTCTTGATAAATCACTTCTTTTCCTATTAATAGCATTCGTAACGGATAAGTCATAATCACCATCCCTAGTCAAATAAACAATAGCACCATTTTTAAGCAATATGTTATATAACTTTTTACTAATACTAAGATTAATATCTGCCTCATGAATATCTTTATATATAGCACCAGGATCCGTACCACCATGACCAGGGTCAATGTAAATTACTTTTCCTAATAATGGTAATTCACTATTATCAGCATAACCAATATTTATACAAAATATACTTGTTATTGTCAAAAAAAGAATAAATACTTTTAGTTTTAACATAAAATCACCTATATAAGTATATGTTTATAGAATATGTAATTTTCTCTTTTTATTCATGAACCTTTTTGATAAGTAAATTAACATCTGATATAGTAACACTAGATGTACCAGTATCACCTAATATACTAGATGAGGCTTTTAAAATAGTTACTTTTTCAAACCTAAAAATTATAGCTTGTGAAAAATGCATTTGTTTTCCACTATCAATAGGTAAATTAAATGTCAAATCTTTGATGGCTGAGCCTTCATCAGTTTGAAGATATAATGTCGCTCCATGTGTCGTATCAGCATCTTCTATTAAACCTGAAAAAGTTATTTCATATATTCCTGGTTGAACCTCTAATTCCTTATCACCTAATAATTTAAAATATGAAGATTGATTTGGTATAAACCACGAATCTTGAAAGACCATGTCACCCGTTTTCTGAGTATCTATAAATCCCGCTGAAAATAAACCTTCATTTGACGAACTTGCAATAGGTCCCGTTGGACCTATCTCACCTTGAGGCCCAGTTGGACCAATATTACCTTGTAAGCCTTGCTTCCCTTGAGGTCCCATTGGACCTTGTAATCCAATAGGACCTGTTGGGCCTGTTGGACCCATTTCACCACGTGGACCTGTTGGACCAGTAATTGGACAACCTATACCTATACTAAATAGTTTATTTCTTATTTTTAAGTTTTCTTTTAATTGTTCTATTCTTTGTGAAGTCATAGAACACCTCCTTATTAATAATATATGGAGGTCTTTTTTTCTTGTCTAAAGAAAAAACACATAAATCATGTGTTAAAAATATTCCAAGGATATTTATTTGGATAACTAATACTAAAGGTTAATTGTTCTTTTGTTACTGGGTGAATAAATGAAAGAGAGGTTGCAAAAAGAGCAATTTGTTCACCAACATTAGCACTTTTATTATATTTTTGATCTCCATATAGAGGATATCCATGATAAGAAAATTGTACTCTTATTTGATGAGATCTACCTGTTTCAAGATTTATTTTAACAAGTGATAAGCCATTCTTATATGAAACCTTTTCATAACTAAGTTTTGCTTCTTTACCTTTGGGGTTTACACTTACTTTATTATTTCTTTCATCTTTAAGTAATCTATCAAAATAGTTACCTTTATTATTTATATTTCCGACTACCACTGCATGATACTCTTTTTTTAAACTATGATTTCTAACTTGCTCACTTAGTCTTGACGCTGCTTTTGACGTTTTAGCAAACACCATTACACCACCTACAGGTCTATCTAATCGATGAACAAGTCCCAAATATACATTACCTGGTTTCTTGTATTTTTCCTTAATATATTCTTTTAACATAGAAAGCAAATCTTTATCTTTTGAATCATCTGCCTGAACAGGAATATTTATTGGCTTTTCAACTACAAGTAAGTGATTATCTTCATATAAAATTTTAATCATTTTCTTCCCATAATCCATATATACCACATGGTAATACTAAATTATCACGCGTAATTGGTAATCCTATTTCTCCAGATTCTATCTTACCATTTTTATATTTTTTTAACATTGTCGTTTTTAAAATATTATTTAATACAGTATTAGAAATACCTGTTGTATAAGAATTGATAAGAAAAAATAAGGGTTTATCACTAAGTATTTTCATACAAGCATCAATTAAATTATAAATATTTTTTTCAAATTTCCAAACTTCACCATTAGGACCTCTACCATATGATGGAGGATCCATAATAATGGCATCATATTTATTACCACGTCTTGCTTCTTTTTCAACAAATTTCATACAATCATCAACAATAAAACGAATAAAATTATTATCAAGCTTAGATAAATGCATATTTTCTTTGGCCCATTCTACCATACCTTTTGATGCATCGACATGAACAACTACAGATGCTCCAGCTTTAGAACATGCCATTGTTGCACCACCGGTATATGCGAAAAGATTTAACACTTTAATAGGTCTACCAGCATTTTTAATTTTATTCATCATATAATCCCAATTTACGGCTTGTTCTGGAAAAAGCCCTGTATGTTTAAAGTCTGTTGGACTCACTTTAAAAGTTAGTTCTTTATAACAAACATTCCAGTGTTCTGGTATTTTCTTTTTAAAATTCCACATCCCGCCACCTTTATTGCTTCTTATATAATGAGCATCGGCTTTTTTCCATTCATCATAATTAGGGACATCCCACATAGCCTGTGGATCAGGTCTACGAAGAATAATACCATTCCAGTTTTCTAATTTTTCACCATTACCAGCATCAATTATTTCATAATCTTTAAAATCATTAGTTAAACGCATGCAACTTAATCTCCTTTACTTTATCCTTCTTCTTAAATTTTGATTTTATATTTTTAGCTATATCTACAATATCTTCTTTTTTAAACATAGAATCTGTTTTAATAATTTCACATGCAAGACTATTATCAACTATAATAGATAAAACATCATCATTTACCTCAGCAAATAAAGGATCTAAACTTTTAATTACCTTATACACATCTGTATATTTATGCTCAAAATCTTCTTCAAATAAAAGATTTAATTCATCAAGTTGATTTAACATCTTCTTTTTTTGCATAAGTTCATATAAGCATGGCATAACCATATTAATATTATCTTCACTGATATCCAATCTATCACAATCATTTAAACGTAAGGCTGCAAATAATTTTTCAATAAATAATCTTTCTCTTGTATATATCATAATATCACCTTCATATCATCTATTATACATCAATAATGTATTTTTTCAATATAAAATGAAAACCATATAGAATAAATCTATATGGCATAAACTGCATAAAATTATCTTTTTGAAAATTGTGGTGCACGACGTGCAGCTTTAAGACCTGGTTTTTTACGTTCTTTACTACGAGAATCTCTTGTAATAAAGCCAGAAACTTTTAGTTTTTTACGGAAACTATCTTCACTATCAACATTAGGAGCATCATACTCTAATAAAGCTCTTGCAATACCTAAACGAATTGCTCCTGCTTGACCACTAAATCCTCCACCAGAAACTTTAACATCAATATCAAAAGTTTCTTCAGTTGATGTTGCTACTAAAGGTTGTTTTAAATCCATAACGTTAGTTTCATATGGAAAATATTCTCTAACATCAACACCATTTACAGTAATTGATCCTTTACCAGGAACCATTTTAACTTGTGCAACAGAAGATTTTCTACGTCCTGTTCCAATAAACATTCTCTTATTAGCCATTTAAACCCTCCTAATTTAATTTCATTTCAACTGGTTTTTGAGCAGTATGTGGATGTTTTTCATCAGCATATACAAATAATTTTTTGTACATTTGACGTCCTAAACGACCCTTTGGAAGCATTCCTTTTACAGCTCTTTCCATCATTTCAATTGGATAATTTTCTTTCATTTCACGTGCAGTTCTTTCACGTAATCCTCCTGGATATCCACTATGGTTATAATACATTTTGTCATCTAATTTGTTACCAGTTAATACTATTTTTGAAGCATTAGTAACAATAACAAAATCACCACAATCAACATGAGGAGTATATGTTGGTTTATGTTTTCCACGTAAAACATGAGCTACTTTAGCAGCAACACGTCCTAAAGGCATACCTTCAGCGTCGATAACATACCAATCACGTTTAATTTCTTCTTTTTTTTGCATGAATGTATTTTTCATAACTCTTTTCCCTTTCTAAAATACTTTGTGAAGTGTCCCAAGCTCCACATAATGGGATATAAAATGTACCAATTAAAATAATACTAAATTTTATAGCAATTGTCAATGAATTTCATCAATAAAATACATCTTTTAAATATAATCCCTCAGGTGGTGCTGTTTTTCCTGCTTTACAGCGATCATTTGCCTCTAAAATATCCATTATATCTTCACTTTTTCTTTTACCTTCACCAATTTCAATAAGAACACCTACCATATTTCTTACCATATAACGCAAAAAACCTGTACCTAAAAAACAAAGTGTAATATCATTTATATTCTTCATATTTCGAATAATACTCGTTTGAACAATCGTTCTTTCATAATCTTCATAATCTTCTTCATTTTTTGTAAATGACTTAAAGTTATGTGTACCTTCTAGATATTTCATAGCTCTTTCCATTTCCACAACATCTAATTTTTTATTATATTGATATACATAGTCTTTTTTGATAGGATCATATTCCCCCATATTAATTTTATATATATATTCTTTAGCCTTTACATTAAATCTAGCATGGAAATTATCATCGACTATTTCTACATTTTTAACATATATATCTTTCGGTAATAAACCATTAAGCGAATTTTTAAGTTTATCCAAATCGATAGTTTTATCCATATCAAAATGGGCTTTTTGATTATAAGCATGAACCCCTGCATCTGTTCTACCTGATGCACTAATACTAATATCTTTATTAGAATTTATTTTCTTTAATACCTTTTCTATTTCTCCCTGAACAGTTCTTCCTTTAGGTTGTTTTTGATACCCTTTAAATTTAGATCCATCATATGAAAAAGTTATAAAATATCTCATAGCATTACTCCTTTACTACATTCATCTATCTAGCATATCTATATATATCTTTAAGTAAATCGTTTACATCGTCCCTATATCCTATTTTTTTACCTGTTTTATCTAATACTTTTTTGGAAAATAAAATAGTATTAGGTAAGATAATATTATGTTCTTTTAATAATTCAAAATCAGTAAATATATCATATTTATCACCATATTTAATTAAACTACCATTATTTATTAAATATATATTATCACTAATTTTATGCATAAACTCTATATTTGATGTAACAAAAATAAAAGTTTTATGAAATCTATTTTTAAGTATTCTTATAATTTTAATAAGATTTTTAATACTAGGAGCATCTAAATCTTCTATAGGATTATACATGACTATTACTTTAGGATTAAGTGATAAAAGACTTCCTATTTTAACAAGCATTTTCTCACCACTACTAAGTTCTGATATTTTTCTAGATATTAAATTATTATTTAACCCAACCATCTTTATAGAATCAGCTATATGTTTATCTAATATATCTAATTTATAATTATATTTTTTTAAATTATCTTCCATATAACTTTTAACTGTTATATTTTCATCTATATTTATATCTAAAAAACACATATCATTAGATAATTTTAATTTTTTTATATTTCTTTTACCTAATAAAATATCACCATCATAATTATTAATGTTACCATTTAATAAATCATAAATTATTTTCCCATTACCATCTATATCATATATAGAATTGATTTTACCACTAATTAATTTCATATTTAATTTACTTATTAATTGATCATACTTTACATTTTTAAATTCTATATCCATATTGCACCAATTAATTCTTCCATATTAAAATATATTTTATTTACTAATCCATAGTATTTTAATTTAATAGATAAATCAACAATAAATGGTAAATCTAAACCTATTTTTTTAATATCATCATACTTCATAAAAATATTTTCTTTTTTATCATTTAACATTATTTTACCTTTATCCATTATAATAATATTTTCCCCAAGTAACGTATCTTCCATATTGTTAGTCATATTTATAACCTTTATTTTTAATTTATTTAATATTTTAACGATTATATTTTTATTATGACAATTAAGTTTATTTAATAAATTATCAATAATAACTATATCACCTTTACTAGATAACTTAAGACAAAATAATAATTTTATTTTATTTTGTTCATTTAAATCACTTACTTTTTTGGAAG
>ERZ825896.4592-NODE-4592-length-10373-cov-3.139077_pt1 | contig 10373 bp, 4 predicted proteins | sample MGYA00519858_ERZ825896 | MGnify/ENA primary metagenome ERZ825896 (study PRJEB31778, sample SAMEA3449214) | human gut metagenome | biome: human gut; feature: human-associated habitat; material: faeces | place: United Kingdom | collected 2010/2012 ... | reverse complement strand
CCCTTTACAGCCTGCGCGCGTTGCCTATCGGCGGTTTCTGCGCCATGGAGGGGGAGGAGGAGGCCTCCAACGATCCGCGGGCCTTTCACAATAAACCGGCCTGGAAAAAATTTATTATCCTGGTGGCCGGGGCTTTTATGAACTTTGCTGCCGGAGTTCTGATCATCCTGCTGCTTTTTTCCCAGGCTGCCGGCTTTACTGCGCCGGTGGTCACCGGCTATTTTGACGGCGCTCAAGTGCTGGAAGAGCAGGGGCTGCTGACCGGCGACAGGCTCTACCGGGTGGACGGGCACCGGATTTACTCCAATTCCGATGCGCTGCTGTTTCTGGACCGGGCGGGCGATACGGTTGATCTTGAGGTGCTGCGCGGCGGAGAGCGGGTTCTGCTGGAGGATTTCTATTTTCCAAGGCAGTACCCAAGTGAGACAGAGAGCGGAACGGTCTACAAGCGGGGCATCTATATCGGAGCTGCTGAGGAGGCCACGCCGGCCCTGATCCTGAAGAACACCTGGTACCAGTCCATCGACTATGTGCGTATGGTATGGATTAGTCTGGGCGATCTGTTCACCGGCGCGGTAGGCATCAAGGATATGTCCGGAGCCATCGGAATTGTCACGATCCTGGGACAGGCGGGAGAACAGGGGGCGGCGGAGGCGGTGGAGAACAATACCTCGCCTCTGCTGGGCGCTGCCAATGCCATTTTAAACTTTGTGGCCTTTATTGCCATCAATCTGGCAGTGATGAACCTGCTGCCCATTCCCGCGCTGGACGGCGGACAGATCCTCTTCCTGGTGGTGGGCGGTATTTACCATTTGTTCACCCGCAAAAGGATTGATCAAAAATATTTGAGCTATATCAACATGGCGGGCTTTTTCTGCCTGATTGCCCTGATGGCCGTGGTTGCGGTCAACGATGTCGTAAAGCTCTTTTAGATAAGGGGTGAAGCCATGACAAGGCGGATTTATGTGGGCGGCGTCCCGGTCGGGGGCGGCGCGCCCGTTTCCATCCAGTCCATGACCAATACGCGCACGGATGATGTGTCTGCCACTGTGGAACAGATCCATCGTCTGGAGGAGGCCGGGTGCCAGATTGTGCGGGTGGCAGTCCCTGATATGGCGGCCGCAAGGGCAATAGGAGCAATCAGGGAGCAGATCTCCATCCCGCTGGTGGTGGACATCCACTTCAACTATAAGCTGGCCCTGGAGTGCGTCGCCGCCGGGTGTGACAAGGTGCGGATTAATCCGGGCAATATCGGAGATGAGAGCCGGGTCGGGGAGGTAGCGCGGGCCTGCCGGAACAGAGGGGTTCCGATTCGGGTAGGCGTAAACGGCGGCTCTCTCGAGAAGGCGCTGCTGGCCAAATATGGCGGCTTTACGCCGGAGGCCCTGGTGGAATCTGCGCTGAATCAGGTGGCGCTGTTACATAAATTTGATTTTACCGATATCTGCGTGTCACTGAAATGCTCCAGCGTCAGGGACACTGTGGCTGCCTACCGCATTATGGCGGAGCGGTCCGACTGTCCCCTCCATCTGGGCGTTACCGAGGCGGGGACGCCCCGCATGGGGATTATAAAATCGGCCGCTGGCATCGGCGGACTGCTGGCCCTTGGCATCGGCGATACCATGCGGGTCTCTCTCTCCGCCGACCCGGTGAAGGAGGTGTCCGCCGCAAGGGATATTTTGAAGGCTGTGGGGCTGCGTCGGGAGGAGCCGGAGCTGATTGCCTGCCCCACCTGCGGCCGGACCCGTATTGACCTCATCAGCCTGGCGGAGCAGGTGGAGGAGCGCCTGAAGGACGTGCATAAGCCCATCACTGTGGCCGTTATGGGGTGTGCCGTCAATGGACCGGGAGAGGCCTCCGCCGCCGACGTGGGCATTGCCGGCGGCGTACAGGAGGGGCTGCTCTTCCAAAAGGGGGAAATTGTGAAAAAAGTACCCCAGGAGCGGCTGGTGGACGAGCTGTTTGCCCTCATTGATCAGCTGTAAGCATTCAGCGTGCAGCCCCGGCGTATGGGCGCCGCCTTATGAAACAGAGACCATTTTACCACATAATGACCAGGAGTTTGATTGCCTATGGCCCCAGAGATCCCCTTTTTGAATTTTTTCTCCGCCCTGCCGCGGGACCCGGCGCTGATTCCGCTGGCCCGGGAACTGCTGGTGACGGGGGCGGAAATTGACAAGACCACCCGTACGCTGCGGGCGGCCCTGACCGGCCCAGCCCTGGAGGGGCGGAGTCTGGCGCGGCTGGAGCAGTCGGTGGCCGCCGCATACCGCATGCAGCGGGTGGAGTTTCAGCTCTCGCAGGCCGTAGCCGCGCCTCCAGCTGCGCCCCCGGCCGATGCTCCGCCGCCTGCGGCGGCGGACGACCCCTTTGCCCGGACGGAGGCCATCCGGAGGGAGGCGCTGCAAAAGCTGAAGCGCGTCAAGCCCTCAGAGCCGAAGAAGGGGAGCGGGGGACACGGCCGGATGATCTACGGAAAGCACGAGATCAAAAAAGAGCCTGTACCCATGAGCACCCTGGACCTGGATATGGGGACGGTGGTGGTGGAGGGGGACGTCTTCTTCGTCGACCACAGGGAACTGAAAAAGCGGGGGGCCTGGGTGGTCTCCTTCGACGTCACCGACCATACCGGATCCATCCGGGTCAGTAAATTCTTCCCGGGGGATGAGGGCAAGCCCATTGTGGATGGGGTCAAAAAGGGCCAGCATCTTCTGATTCAGGGAAAGCTGAACATCGACCGCTTTTCCGGCGACATGGTGCTGGAGCCCTACGCCGTCATGGAGGGCAAAAAGGAGCCCAAGCAGGACGACGCGCCTGAGAAGCGGGTGGAGCTCCATCTGCATACCACCATGTCGTCTATGGACGCCCTCACGGTTGTCAGCCCCAAGGCGGGCCCTGACGCCAACGTGGTCAAGCGGGCCGAGGCATGGGGCCACAGGGCCATTGCCATTACCGACCACGGCGTGGCCCAGGCCTTTCCGGACGCATGGCATTCGGCCAAGAACATCAAAATACTCTACGGCGTGGAGGCCTATTTTATCAACGATGTGGACGACAGAGTGGTCATTCACGGGGATGCGCGGGGCGGTTTTCAGCAGGAAATCGTCTGTTTTGATATTGAGACCACCGGCCTGGACAAGCGCAGGGACGTAATCACGGAAATCGGCGCCGTCATCCTGCGCAACGGCCAGATAGCGGAGACCTTCAATACCTTTGCAAATCCAGGCCGTCCTCTGGACAGGGAGATTGTGGAGCTCACCGGCATTACCGACGACATGCTGCGCGGCGCCCCCTCCCAGGCCGAGGCCATCGCTGCGTTCCTGGATTTTGCCGGGGATCGTCTGCTGGCCGCCCACAACGCCGAATTTGATATGGGATTTATTGCCGAGGGGTGCCAGAGAATGGGCCGGCCGTTCCGCAATCCCTCGCTGGACACCCTGATCCTGGCCCAAAACCTGCTGCCCGACCTGGGAAAGTACAAGCTGGACATTGTGGCCAATCACCTGAATCTCCCCGCCTTCAACCACCATCGGGCCAGCGACGACGCAGGCGTGGTGGCCTACATGCTCCAGCCCTTCTTTAAAATGCTGGAGGACCAGGGGATTCGCAGCATGGAGGAGATCAATCCCGCCATGACCAAGCTGCGGGGGGGAGGCAAGGCCCGCCGCCAGCCCAAACACCTGATTGTCCTGGCCAAGAATCAGCTGGGACTGCGCAATCTCTACAAGCTGATCTCGCTGTCCCATCTGGAGCATTTCAAGCGCTACCCCATCATGCCCAAGAGCGTCATCAACCAGAACCGGGAGGGCCTCATCCTGGGGTCGGCCTGTGAGGCGGGGGAGCTCTTTGAGGCGGTGGTGAAGCATAAGGACTTCGATGAGCTCAAGCGGATTGCCTCCTGGTACGACTTCCTGGAGATCCAGCCCCTGTGCAACAATGCCTTTATGCTCCGCAAGGGGATTGTGCGCAGTGAGGAAGAGTTGAAGGACTTCAACCGCACCATCGTAGAGTTGGGGCGCGCGCTGGACAAGCCGGTCTGCGCCACAGGCGACGTACATTTTCTGGATCCGGAGGACGAGATCTACCGCCACATCCTTCTGGCATCCAAGGGCTTTGAGGACGCCGACTCGCCTCTGCCCATCTACTTCAAGACCACCGGCGAGATGCTGGAGGAGTTCTCCTATTTGGGAAAGAAGACCGCCTATGAGGTGGTGGTGCGCAACACCAACCTGGTGGCGGACTGGTGCGAGACCGTGCTGCCTCTGCCCAAGGGACTTTTTGCGCCGAAGCTGGAGGACTCGGATGGAGAGCTCAAGCGGCTGGTTTGGGGGAAAGCAAAAGACCTTTACGGCGAGAATCCGCCCCAGATTGTTGTGGACCGCATCAACACGGAGCTGGGAGACATCATCAACTGCAAATATGATGTAATCTATATGTCTGCGCAGAAGCTGGTGCAGGACTCCCTGGCCCACGGATATCTGGTGGGGTCCCGGGGCAGTGTGGGATCCTCGCTGGTGGCTTTCATGTCTGGCATTACCGAGGTCAACTCCCTGCCGCCGCACTACCGCTGTCCCAAATGCAAGCATACGGACTTTGACTATGCCAAGGACCCCGAGCACCACTATGGCTGCGGGGCCGATATGCCCGACATGGACTGCCCGGTCTGCGGAACCCCCTATGCCAAGGACGGCTTCAATATCCCCTTTGAGACGTTCCTGGGGTTTGGAGGAGATAAAGTGCCGGATATCGACCTGAACTTTTCGGGAGAGTACCAGGCAAATGCCCACCGCTATACCTTTGAGCTCTTTGGGCAGACCCACGTCTTCCGGGCGGGGACCATTGGTACGGTGGCCGAAAAGACCGCCTTCGGCTATGTGAAAAAATATCTGGACGAGCGCGCCCTCCGAGTGCCGCGGGCAGAGGAGAACCGGCTGGCCCAGGGCTGCACCGGCGTCAAGCGGACCACAGGGCAGCACCCCGGCGGAATGGTAGTCATTCCGCAAAACCGGGAGATCTACGACTTCTGCCCCGTGCAGCACCCTGCGGACGACACGGGCACCGACATCATTACCACTCACTTTGAATATCACTCCATGGAGTCCAACCTGCTGAAGCTGGATATCCTGGGACACGACGACCCGTCCATGATCCGTATGCTGGAGGATCTGACCGGGGTCAACGCCCGCGAGATCCCTCTGGATGATAAGGACACCATGTCCATCTTTACCTCCTCCGAGGTGCTGGGTTATGTGGATGATAAGGTGCTGGGGCCCACCGGAGCCGTGGCCATCCCCGAGTTCAACACAAAGTTTACCCGGGGTATGCTCATGGACACCCAGCCCCATGAATTCGACATCCTGATCCGCCTCTCCGGCTTCTCCCACGGCACCGACGTGTGGCTTGGCAATGCCAAGGACCTTATCGTCAACCAGGGGATCCCGGTCGGGCAGGCCATCGGCTGCCGCGACGATATCATGATCTACCTGATCGCCTGCGGCATGAATGAAAAGCGGGCCTTCAAAATTATGGAGGCCGTCCGAAAGGGCAGGGGACTCCCGGAGGGCGCTGAGGAGGAGATGAAGGCGGCCGGTGTGCCCGACTGGTATATTGAGTCCTGTAAGAAGATCAAGTATCTGTTCCCCAAGGCCCATGCCGTGGCTTACGTAATGATGGCCTTCCGCATCGCCTGGTTCAAGGTCCACCGGCCGCTGGCCTTTTATGCCGCATACTTCTCCATTCGGGCCAAGGCCTTTGACGAGACCTGTATGTGCCGTGGAATGGAGACCTGCCAGAAGAAGATGAAGGAGATCATCGCGAAGGACAAAGAGGCCAGCGCCGTAGAGCAGGATATGCTGACCACCCTGGAGGTTGTCTATGAATTTTACCTGCGGGGCTTTACCTTCCACCATGTGGATCTCTATCAGTCTCATGCCGTCCATTTTCTGGTGGACGAGAGCGCCAAGGCGCTGACCCCGCCCTTTACCTCCATCCCGGGGCTGGGCGAGACGGCGGCTTGGTCGATTCTGGAACAGCGGGAGGGAAAGCGGTTTATCTCCATCGAGGAGTTCTCAGCGGCCTGTCCCAAGGTATCCAAGACCCATATTGAACAGCTCAAGGCCGCCGGAGCCTTGGACGGCCTGCCGGATACCAGCCAGATTACGCTGTTTTAGCCTGCGGACAGGCACCAGGACCACAACCATCCCTACTCACCCCGACCATTAGAAAGAGAGGTTTTCATGAAGCATTTCAGACGCCCTGCCGCTCTGGTTCTGACCCTGTCGCTGGTCTTTACCCTCCTGCTGCCCGCAGCCCAGGCGCGGGAGACGGAATTCTTTTCCGAGTTTCCCGATCCGGTGCCCGCCCAGGCACAAGACTGGGAACCGGCGGATACGGCGGAACTGGATCGTATCCTCGAAAGCCTCTCTGCCGCGCTCAAAAAGCAGGGAAATGAGGAGGAGGTCCTGTATCTCTGTGCAGAGTTGACGATGACCTATCAGCTGATGTACAACTCCTATACCTTCTGCATGCTGGATTACTACCGGGATCCCACCTCCTGTGCGGAGGACTATGTGAAGTGGAACGCAGCGATCAACCAGGCCTATAACAGCTGGCTCTCCGGATACCAGGAGGTACTGAATAACAGCGAATACGGTCCCGTTCTCACCCGCGAGCTGGGGGTGAGAGAAGCGGTCAGCCTGCTGGCCGTGAAGCCGGATACCCCGGAGCAGCTGGCGCTGCTGGAGCGGGAGAGCGAGCTGGTAGACGCATACTGGACAGCGGTCACCCAGGTCTATGAGACAGAGCTGGGGGGCAGGACCTGGACCGAGGCGTCCCTGCAGGAGGATGAGTCGCTGAGCGAGGAGGAGGCGTTGGCAGCAGAGCTGGCCATCGCTCAGGCCAGAAACGAGGCCGCCGCCGCTATTTTTGCCGAGCTTGTTGCGCTGCGCAATGAATACGCCCTTTCCAAAGGCTATGACAACTACGCAGACTATGCCTATGCGGAGGTATACGGCCGGGATTACACGCCGGAAGACGCCGCTGTACTTTTTGAGGCGGTAAAGGCTGAGATTGTCCCGCTGGAGCGGGATCTCGCCGTCCCGGGGTTCTACAACACGGCCTTGAGCGCCGCGCTTCTCACCGGTCTTGAGGACCAGACACAGGACGAGATGCTGGATGCGGTGGAACCCTATGTGGGCGAAATTTCCAGTGAATATGCCGCAGTTTTTGACTACATGCGTGAAAACAACCTGTGTGATATCGGCCCGCTGGAGACCAAGCTGGATGTGGGGTTCACCACAGAGCTGCCGGTTTTTTCTTCGGCCTATCTGTTTAACGCCCCCTATGGAAATTACTACGATGTCAAAACATTGATCCACGAATTTGGGCATTACGCCCATTTCTGCCTGAATTTCAGCGGCGCATCCCGGTGCTACGACGTCTCTGAGATCCACTCCCAGGGGCTGGAGGCGCTCTTCCTGGCCTTTGCCGACGATCTGGCCGGGGAGGCGGGGGGAGACGCCTATCGCGCCGCTGTGGTGGGGGATCTCGTCTATGCGATTACAGACGGCTGTCTTTACGACGAGTTCCAGCAGGCGGTTTACGCGGACGGAGACATGACGGTATCCGAAATGAACCGGCTGTTCCGCGGCCTCTCTGAGGAGTATGGCTATGTCTACGGCGCGGACGGCGACGAGGCATACAACTGGGTGCAGGTATCCCACACCTTTGAGAGCCCCTTCTACTACATCAGCTATGCCACCTCTGCGCTCACTGCGTTGGAGATCCTGACGCGTGCTGCAGAGAATTTTCCCGCCGCTGCAGACGCCTACCTCGCGCTGGCGGCCCAGACCAATGTGGAGGGATACCGGGCGGCCGTAGAGGCAGCCGGATTCTCCGACGTCTTCCTGGAGGGCGCGGTGACCGCCATTGCCGGAGATCTGAGAGACTATGCCAACCGGGAGATCTATGATTTGCCCGCATTCTCCGATCTGGAGGGACACTGGGCGGCCGATGATGCCTACCTCTGCGCGGCCTGCGGCCTCTTTCAGGGAGATCAGGCCGGGAATTTCCTGCCTGACGGCCCCATGACCCGAGCGGCTCTGGTTACCACGCTGTGGCGGCTGGCGGGTACGCCGGAGGCGCCGGCACGAATGGATTTCGCCGATATAGCCGCCGGAGCTTGGTACGAGACGGCGGTGAACTGGGCGGCCTCCTCCGGAGTGGCCTCGGGAACAGGCTCGGGCTTTGACCCGGACGCCCCCATGACCCGGGAACAATTTGCCGCTATGCTCTACCGCTTTGCCGGTACGCCTTCGCTGGCGGAGGGAAGCAGCACAGTACTGGATGCCTATGTTGACAGCAGCGAAGTCTCACAGTGGGCGGCCGACGCGGTGGCCTGGGCGGTGGAAGAGGGCGTTCTCACCGGAAAGCCGGGAGAACGGCTGGATCCGTCCGGAGCCGCCAGCCGGGCCGAGGCCGCCGTTATGCTTGCCCGCTGTCTGGCTGAATAGAAAAGACTTTGATTCAAATGCGCGCTGCGGCAGGCAGCGCGCATTTGAGAACCTGCAGCTCAAATCCGCGGCGCCGCAGATTCCAGCGCTGTTTTACGGCGTTCCTCCGCAGGCGGACGAAGTTCAGTTCACCTGTATCTGTTTTCCCGTACCGCCGCCCTTGACAGCAGCACGAGAATATAGTATAGTAGCGTGGTAAAGTGATAAAGAGAAGGGGAGACCCCAGTGAAAACCATCATCAATACGCCTGAGGGCACCAGGGACAGACTTTTTGCCGAGTGCCGCGCCCGCCGTCAGGTGCAAAGCCAGCTTACCGCCCTCTTTCAGACCAGGGGGTTTGCAGAGATCTCCACCCCCGAAGTGGAGTTCTATGACCTCTTTATTCAGTCCGGCAATCCCATCCCCCAGGAGTCCATGCTGAAGATTGTGGACCGGTCGGGGAAGATTATGGTTATGCGGCCCGACTGTACCACGCCCATCGCCCGGGTGGCGGCGACGAAGCTCAAAGCCGTGCCTCTGCCGCAGCGGCTCTACTATAACGAGACGGTCTTCCGCTCCGGCGCGGCCCACAAGGGGGGCTCCAGTGAGATCGCCCAGTGCGGCGTTGAGCTTCTGGGGGCTGGGGACCGGGAGGCCGACCTGGAAGTCATCTCCCTGGGGGTAGAGGCCCTACGGAAGATCTCCCCCAATTGCCACCTGGAGCTGGGGCACGCCGGTCTGTTCAAGGCTCTGGCCCATGAACTGGAAATGGATGCGGCTGGCGTGGAAAACCTGCGCCGCCTCATTGAGGGCAAGCACTTTGCGGCCCTGAAGGATCTGCTGGAGCCCTACCAGGACGCCCGGGCCTATCAGCTTCTCTCACGGCTTTCCAACCTCTTCGGCGGGGCAGAGGTGCTGGACGAGGCCGAGGCCCTGGTGGGGACCCGCCCTGAGCTGACATACCTGCGGGATCTCTGGCAGGTGCTGGATGAGGCGGGGTACGGGGACTTTGTCCGCTTTGATTTGGGACTGGTACACCAGATTGACTACTATACCGGGGTGGTCTTCCGGGGCTATGCGGAGGGGGCGGGCGCCCCCGTGCTCTCCGGAGGGCGGTACGACAACCTGTTGGGCGCTTTCGGCCGCCCGGCCCCCGCCATCGGATTTGCTGTGGACGTGGACGCCCTGGCCGACTGTCAGAGCACATCGACTGAGTCGGAGGGAAGACTGCGCATTGCCCTGACCAAGGGGCGCCTCCAGGACAAGACGGTGGAGCTGCTGGAACGGGTGGGCCTGGACTGTGCGCCCATCAAAAATCCCGGCCGCCGTCTGGTCCACGCCCTGCCCAATTATCCGCTGGACGCGGTGCTGGCCAAAGCGCCTGACGTCATTACCTATGTGGAGCACGGGGTGTGCGATCTGGGTGTGGTGGGCAAGGATACGATCCTGGAGCAGGGGAGCCCCTTCTATGAGGTGCTGGATCTGGGCTTCGGCCGCTGCCGCTTTGCCCTGGCGGTAAAGGAGGGGGCCGACTTTTATGGCACCTACAAGACGCGCCGCATCGCCACCAAGTATCCCAATGTGGCCCGCCGCTTCTTTGAGGAGAAGGGGATGGACGTGGAGATCATCAAGATTGAGGGCAGCGTGGAGCTGGCCCCGATTCTGGATCTGGCTGACGCTATCGTGGATATTGTGGAGACCGGGGCCACCCTGCGGGAGAACGGCCTGGTGCCCATTGAGGACGTGGCCCCCGTGTCGGCCCGGCTGGTGGTCAACACCGCCGCCATGAAGCTGAAGAAGCATCAGATTCTGGACTTCATCGGAAAGTGCCAGCAGGGACTGGAGGAACAGGCATGATCAACATTGTCAGCGCCGACGGCCGCA